>JGI20214J14112_1000009_pt1 | contig 26266 bp, 28 predicted proteins | sample WetSurMetagenome_FD_14112 | JGI IMG/M metagenome (IMG submission 14112)
AGCTACTCAGGAATCATGTGGCCTTTCTACTATGACCAAATATCCAAGAAAGCTCCCAAAGAAACAAAGTTCGTTGCAACAGAAGCAACCGCATGCCCCAAAGTCACCAAAGGAATATATCAGTATGACCACGGCGACACTGCAAAAATTACCCCACTTGTCCCCATGCACACCTTAGGGCACGACTTCATACCTGCGCCAATCCATGCAGGTGGACTTCGCTACCACGGAATTGCTCCAACCATCAGCGTCCTTGTACAGGAGAAGAAGATGACGACAGAAGCCTATAGCCAAATAGAAGTCTTCGATGCCGCAAAGCTTTTCCTACAAACTGAAGGAATCATCCCAGCGCCAGAGCCATCACACGCAATCAAAGGCGCAATCGACGAAGCACTCAGATGCAAGCAAACCGGTGAAGCAAAAACCATTCTATTTGTGCTATGCGGTCACGGCTTCTTTGACATGGCAGCATACGACGAATACTTCAGCGGCAAACTCCAGCCATACGAGTACCCAACCGAAAAAGTTGCAGAATCCATGGATAAACTGCACAAACTCTACCCGTGGCTACACGACGTCAACAAGAAGTATATCGGCTGCGAAACATACTAAATCGCAGTCAAAACTTTCTTTCTTCATTCTTCTTTTTATTAATCCTCACCCAAACTATAACATAGGTTATTCCTTTGACCCCCCCACCGAAAAATCTTCCAACCAAAACCGTCGGATTCATAGTTAACCCCGTTGCAGGAATGGGCGGCGCAGTGGGACTGAAAGGCACCGATGGTAAAACAATATTAACTCAAGCTATAGCCTTGGGCGCAAAACCCATAACCACACAGAGAGCTGAAACCTTCCTCATCGAGCTATCTCCAGTCCAAAAAAACCTAAAGCTAATTGTTGGCGCAGGTAACATGGGGCAGGTTCAAGCTGAAAAAGGTGGTTTTACTTGCAAGGTTTTGGGTGAGAGCAAAAAAGAAACAACTTTTGAAGACACTCAGTTCATAGCCAAGGGTATAGTTGAGGCGGGTGTGGATTTGTTGGTTTTCTGTGGCGGAGACGGAACAACAAGAGATATCCTAAAAGCAGTCGGCATGAAGGCTCCAGTGTTGGGCGTTCCCACAGGCGTTAAAATGCACAGTGCCATATTTGCGGTTAACCCTATTGCGGCGGCTAGGGTAGCTGTTAGGTTTTTGTGGGGTGGGTTGCCGCTTAGGGAAGCAGAGATTATGGACGTTGATGAGCAGGCGTTTAGACAGGGTCACTTGTCAGCGGAACTTTACGGGTATCTCTTGAGTCCCTTTGAGCCTCATCTTATTCAGGGCAATAAGATGGCAAGTCCCATGACTGAGAACGAAGTGGAAAACCAAGCTGCCATAGCCGTCTACATAATCGAAGAGATGAAGCCAGATATCCTCTACATCGTTGCGCCGGGAACGACTACACGTACAATTGTCGATCTCTTAGACCAGAAAAAAACGTTACTAGGCGTTGATTTGTTGCAAGACAAGAAGATAATCGCCCAAGACGTTAATGAAAACCAAATTCTGCGGGTGATTGAGGGGAAAAGGGTTCAGATTGTTGTGACTCCAATTGGTGGGCAAGGCTTTATTTTCGGTAGGGGAAACCAGCAGATAAGCTCCAAAGTCATTCGCCAAGTAGGTTTAGACAACATAGTTGTGGTTGCCACTAAGAGCAAATTGGATCGATTAGAGAGTTTGAGAGTTGACACTGGTGACTCTGATTTGGATGGGCTGTTTAGGGCGCGTGGAATCAGGGTTGTGACTGACTACAAGGCGATAAAAGAAATGCCCATCGAATAAGCTTGACCATTTCCACCCCAGATTTAACTTTTCCAGCAACCAATCTCCCCCTCTGCAGGCACCTGCCAGTATACTCCCCCTTTGGAGAAAAATAAAATATACAAGCTTAGATAGTATCCTAACAAAGTGGGGCAAAAAAAGTGATTTACATTAACTTGCCAACAATTGGCGAAGAAGAAATCCAAGCCGTAACCAAAGTTATGCGGAGTGGTATACTGACCAGTGGACTCGGCATGGGACCTGCCGTAACAGAGTTTGAGAAGGGCTTTGCCAAAATGGCTGGCTCAAAACATGCAATAGCAGTTAACACTGGCACCGCCGCACTCCACGCCGCTGTGATGGCAATTGGTGTGAAACATGGGGATGAAGTAATTTTGCCTAGTTTCACTTTTGTTGCAACCGCCGAAGCCGTCGCATTGGCAGGAGCTAAACCAGTCTTTGCCGATATCGATCCAAAAACTTACAATTTGGCACCTTCAGCGGTAGAGAAGGCATTAACCAAAAAAACCAAAGCCATATTGCCAGTGGATTTGTATGGTTTTTCAGCTGATATGAAGCCACTGCGAGAAATTGCTGATAAGCATGGTTTGGGTTTAGTGGAAGATGCTGCTCAAGCTCACGGAACAACATATGTTAGAGAGCCTGCAGGTGCCTTTGCGGATGCCGCCTGCTGGAGTATGTATGCGAGCAAAAACATTATGACCGGTGAAGGGGGCGTCGTGACAACAAACAACGACCAAACCGCTGAGACGATTCGCATGATTAGGACACATGGAGAAAAAGCCAAATACGCCTCACTTATTCTTGGAACCAACTATCGTATGTCGGAGATCCAAGCTGCTATTGGCAACGTACAACTTGAAAGATTAGACGATTTTGTTTCTAAACGACGACGAAACGCACAGCAGCTGACAAAGCTTTTAGAGAAAAGTAGCAGACTCATTTTGCCTTATGAAGCAAAAGACAGGCAACATAGCTGGTATCTTTATACTGCACGTCTAAAAGATGGAACAGAAATCCAGCGCAACGCGCTTTTGCAGGAGTTCAAAAACAAAGGGATCGGCGCAGAAGTATATTACATTAATCCAGTGCATCAGATGCCGTTTTACCGAGAAAACTTTGGGAGTTCCAAACTCCCAGAAACAGAGAAAGCTTCAAAGCAAGTGTTCTCGCTGCCAATTCATCCTAGAGTCTCTGAGGATCAAATAAAGTTCATTGGGGAAACAGTTCTAAGCCTCCTTTAAACAATTTCCCGCCAAACTGATGTAGTGTAAGAGTTAAATTGCTCTTCACGTACTATAAGGTCTGATTTGCAGTAATTATTGGGTTTTCTTTAAGAGGCATGAACATTGAGTAATGAAGAAGGCGTTTCCCGCATAAAAATAAAGTTCCTAATTGAAGGCTTAGGTGAAGCTGAAGGCGAGCTTGTAAGGTTTCTCGCGCCAAGAACGATCGACACAATTGTCCGCAAGCTCCCATTGGAAGGTCGAGCTGCACTCTGGAAAGAAGAAGTTTACTTTGAAATCCCCATCAAGATGGGGGAAGAAAAAGCCAAACCAACTGTGGAACAGGGAACGATTGCTTTCTGGCCCATGGGAGGCGCTTTATGCGTATTCTACGGAAAGTCTCAGCCCTATAGTCCAGTGAGTATTCTGGGAAAAGTTACGACCAACTTGGAGATTTTTAAGCAGGTCAAGAGCGGGTTAACAATAAAGGTCCAGTTATTAACTGCTTAACCTTAAAAAGCAAGCGAGCTGTCCTTCCACATTTCAAGTAGTCGTTGGCATTCTTCTTTTACGCTGTTGTCCTTAGTTTTCTCTTTGAGCACTTGCAAAAATTCCATGCGTTTTGCAACTGAACGTTTTTCTGCGTTTCCGCCATAATAGAGCTCGCCACCCAAATACTCCTTCATATGGTAAGCTTTCTGGATAAACAAACTGGCTGCGTCCACTGGGTTTTCGACTGCGAACTTGCCTGCCCAGATGGCGACTTCTGTTTCCCGCAGTTGGGTTATACCGTCGATTTCCTTGATTTCCTTTATATATGCTACAAAGAAATCTTTGTACTCTGCTGTTTTAATTAAGTCGAGGGCTTGATTTACTTTATCTTTGAACTCAGGTGTGCCTTCGATTGTCAACTTGTGCTTGTAGCCTTGGTCAACAAGCGTCTTAGCTTTTTTTAGTTCTTCTGTAGTATAAACTCTATCTGGAAAACTCAATTAGATGAACTCCAAAATATTCAAGAAATTAATTAAAATATGGTTAAGTTTTGGCAGTTATGCCGCAGGCTTGTAGATTTTGATGTTGTGGCTGCCGGAGACGAGTTGTACTGCGCCGTTTGTTTCGAGCTGTTCTAGAAAATCCTTGGCTGCGCTTATACGTATGCCATAGCGTGTTGCAACTGAGTAGGGTGTTAACACACCCATCTTTTTAATTTCAGCTATGTTTTTGCCATCTTTAGCATCTGGAACCATTATTCCAACGGTTGTTTTTCTTTGTGGCGGTCCAGCCTTCTCTTTCTTCTTTGCCTCTTTCGCTTTGTCTTCGTCTGTCTTTACCTGCTGCTTCTCCATCTGCTTTATACCGAGCTTCTTTTTTCCACCCATAACTTTTCACTTTAATTCTTTTATCTGCATTTTTATTGCGGTTGGCTTATTTCAACCTTATGTTGCGCTTTCCAATCTTTGAGTGGAACGCCAAGTTTCTTTTCCACTTCAGTTCGATGGATGGAGTTCATTGTACAGAAGGGTATTATTCGTCCATCTGGGACAGCGTAGTGGATGCCGCATCTCTGTACTCTTTCGAGGTCAAAGTTGTAGGGATCCATGAAGTGCATTGATGAAATCATTAGTGCGCTGCGTGCGAAGTCACCTAGTGACTGATAGTCGCCATCCATTAGGACTTTTAGCACGTATTTGCGTAGGAAGCCAAATTTGATATGGCGAGCAGAACCAACTAGTCTGATTTTTGCTTTGCTCTTGTTTCCTTTTGCGGCATCTTCGTAGACACCTTTTAGGGAAGCGACAAATTTTTCTATGTTGCCATAGCGGGTTATCGGGGTAATTTTACCGTCCTCAATGAAGACGAAAGTTGCCATTCCGCAATGTTGATGTACTGTGAATTCAACGTAGTGCTTGCCTTTAAGTTCGCCGACTGCTTTGGAGACTGGTACAACGACTGGAACTGGATAGAAGTCTGAGACTTTAATGTCGCCTTGGGTTTGCTCTTCGACTAAATGCATGAAATCAGGGATTGTGATGCGCATTTTTTCTCTTTCTTGCTGAGGCAGTCTTCCGCAGAGGGAAACTGGTTGTACGTTGACGCAGCGGACGATGTCATTGTTTTTAGCTGCGAACTTTATGATATCTCCTAGTTGGCTGTCGTTAACGCCTTTAACTAGGGTAACTACCAGCACCATGCTTGTGAAGCCAGCTTTGCGCAGATTCTCAATTGCCTTCATCTTGGTTTCAAGGAGGTCTACTCCTCGGATGAAGTTGTAAACGTCAGAGGTTAAGCCGTCAAATTGCAGGTAAACAGTGCTAAGACCTGCTTCTTTGAGTTTTTTAGCGTATTCAGGATCAGCGGCAATCCTTAAGCCATTGGTGTTGACTTCGACGTGTTTGAAGCCAACTTCTTTGGCTTTGCGTATGAAATCAAATAATTCATTGCGGATGGTTGGTTCTCCACCTGAGAACTGTAGTGCTGTTGCAGGAACTGGTTTATTGTTATGGAGGTTCTCCAGCATACCTGTGACTTGTTCAGCGGTTGGTTCATAGACGTATCCGGCTGCGGATGCATTTGCAAAGCAGACTGGACATTTCAGGTTACACCGATTTGTGATGTCGATGATTGCAAGAGAAGTGTGAGATTTGTGTTCTGGGCATATGCCGCAGTCATATGGGCAACCCAACTTTTTTTCGGTGCGAGGGTTTTCGATGCCATCGCCTACCCATCGGTATTTTTCAGCACGCATGTATTGGTCGTAATCTGACCAGTAAAGTTCTTGGCATGTTCCGTGGTCTGGGCACGTTTTTTTTATGAAAACTTTTCCTTCATCCTCGTAGATGGTTGCATCTAGAGGTTTAAGGCACTCAGGACAGATGCTTTTTGTTGATTTGATGTCTTTCATTTCATTTTTGCCTTCTTACATGTAAGCGTTAGTTTCGAAGTGCTTAAGAGGAAAGTTGTGATAATAAGGTTTCCAAACGTTTCCTAAGGTGATTGAGGGGAGAACATGTCAATAAACGAAGAAACTCGAGCTGCTCTACGTGAAATGGGGTTAAATGCTTACGAAATCGATGCTTACATAGTTCTGCTGGAAGGCGGGCAAATGACAGCTATGGAGATCAGTCAACAAGCCACCGTACCTTATAGCAAAATGTACGAAGTTTTAAACTCCCTCAAAGATAAAGGCTGGATTAAAAGCAGCGAAAGCAGACCATACAAGTATTATCCAGTCCCGCCCTTGGAAGCCACACGTTTCACCAAGTTGCAGCTAGAAGATAAGTACCTAAACTGGGAAAATACAGTCGCAGAAAACCTCCAACCGCTCTACGAAAAACGGGAACTCATCGAACATCCTGACATGCTGATTTTACGCGGTCAACAAGCTGTTCTAGCCAAGCTTGAAGAAGTCCTCAAAAAAGCTTCCTTGGAAATTGTGATTGCTGCACCAGAGTTTGCCAAACCAGTGATTGCTTTGGCTGAACCTTTACTGGGTAGCGGGTTGAAAAAAACGGTAAGTGTTAAGCTAATGGCGGCTGGAAAAAAAGAGGATTGGTTTTTCCTAAAGAAATATTCTGGCTTAAACGAACTGCGTTTCCGCGACCATATGTTCGGTGGTGGTGTGATTGCTGACGGTAAAGAAGCAATGCTGTTTCTTGGAGAAGACAAACCAACCCTTGTCATCTGGAGCAACCACGTCGGCTTAGTTGGGTTCGCACGAGAATACTTCCAATTCCTTTGGGCTTCCTCAGAAACTGCTATAGCTTAGAAAAAAAGTAAGTTAAGACATCTATTTTCTTCGAAAGTAGACGTTACGTATTTAGTTTTATCGGCTGTAGACTAATGGATTTTTGTTTCATTTGCTGCAACTAGTCTCTAAAATGCTACAAGCAACATGGAAAAAAGTTTCCACAACCACTACTACAGCCAAACAAACCCTAAAAAACAAACCAAACAAACAATAAAGCTCAAAACACAACCAAAAAAAGAGGTTCTGCACATAAAAACATTCAACAACAACCCTAAAGAAAACTCAAACAAGCCTTGCTATTATTGCGAAATTAAACAAAAAAGAAGAAAGGGAGATTGATTAAGTTGTGAGCTTACTTATTTTCCCATGATTTTTCTAGCGGCGATTTCTATGTCTTCCGCTTTGATGGTTTTTCTTCCAGCATGCATCGCAAAATCGAGTGCTTCTTTGGCGATTTTTACGCCAATTTCTTCTAGCGCCTTTGCGAGTTCTTTTGCTGCTGCTTCGCTTACTCTGTCAGCGCCTGCTTTCTTACATAATCTGTGCATGGGAGCTACAGCTATTTCTAATTCAGTCATATCGACATCTCTGCAGCTTCTTTTTCTCTTTAAGGCAATATTTAATCTTTGTTATCGCTTTTTTCCCTAAATCACCCTTAACCATAGAACATCCATTTAAAGAAAGAAAAATTATAAAACCTTCAAGCATGAATATAGCGCTGAGCAAAAATGAAGCTAATAGACGCCCATGTTCACCTCTCCGACGCAGAATACGGCGGACGCATCGACGAATTAATAGCGGATGCAAAAAGTGCAGATGTAGCCGCTTTAGTTACCAATTCAATGGATCTCGCAAGTTGTCAAAACGACGTTAAACTCGCCCAAACCTACCCTGGTCTTGTTTATCCTGCGCTAGGTATTCACCCCTGGAACGTAAACGTTCTCAAGGATAATGAACTTCAAGAAACCGTTGACTTTATCCACAAACAAAGAAGTATCGTTAAGGCAATCGGTGAAATAGGCTTAGACTATAAGTACGAGACTATATGGGAAAAACAAACGATGGTTTTTGATAAAATGCTTCATTTGGCTGAATCTCTTGAGTTGCCCGTTATTATTCATTCACGTGGAACGACAGATAAAATCGTTGAAATGCTTCCCAGCTACAAACTCAAAAGGGTGTTGCTACATTGGTTTAGTCACCCCATGAGTGCGCTGGCCAAAGCAGTTGATAATGGATATTTTATCACTGAAGGTCCACCAGTAACCTACTCTAACGGCATCCGCGAAGTCGTAGAAAAAACCCCGATAACGAACTTACTCACTGAAACTGATGGTCCAGTAACTTATTGGAAGCAACCCTTCAATGGGCAATTAACTAAGCCATCCTACATACGAAATGTGATTGATGCAATGGCTGAAATCAAAAAGATGCCGACCGAAGAAGTCGCTGACCAAATAATCAAGAACTTTGAAGTCTTCTTTAATATAAAAATAAACTAAAAAGTTTGTTTTTTTCTTCTCTGTTCACCTCGTGGCTTAACCGTCACCTAATCTTCAACTTTAAGGCGTAAACTTAAATTAAGCCTATCCTCTATTGAGAGTTGCTCCTTCGCTTTTAAACGTCGGAGAAAAAAAGGTAATTCGGAGGAATACTAACTGGGAAAAGTAAAGACTGATCAGGTTAAAAAGCTGGGTAAAGAACTGATGGCGCAGTTTCCAAGTAAATTCAACACAAGCTTTGACGACAACAAACATGCAGTTGATGAGTTAACGAAGGGAACAACTACACGCATTAGGAACCAAACTGCAGGCTACATAACACGTACTATCGCACTTTCACAAGCCAACTCAGCAGCTGAATCTGAACTCGACGAGCAAGAAGAAATGGCAGAGTAAGTTTGGAAGAAATTCTATGATGGATCAGTATAGGAAGGGTTGGGCGTTAAGGTACCTTCGTGAAGCTAAAGCTGAACTGGAAGCAGCACGAAAGATCCCCTATATGGCGCCAAGCCTTGTTGTAGAGGCAATCAGAAAAGCCCGAAACGCAATCTATTATAGCCTTGGCGAACCCGCTTTCATAGAAATACTCATCCGTGAAGAAGTAACCAAAAACCCTGCCACCAATGATTCTGTTTTAAAATTTTTGATTGAGATTGAAACTATCGTACAGCAGATTTCACAGCTTGAAGAAGTCAACGGTGACGCAATGATGAAACAGGCAGATTCAATTGTGGGCATCGCAACTGACATAGTAGAGACCCTAACACAGGAAAAACTAGACCCCTTCAGTTAAAGCTATTTTTAATCGTCCGCAATTATCTGTAGGTTGAGTGAGAACCGGTGTCTCTAACAATCAAATTCATCGGTGCACTGCGTCACCTTTCAGGAAAAACCCAATTCACAGTCAGCTTCCAAAATGGTCTATCTATAAAAGAATTAATTGATACAATCACCCAGCAAATGCCCGCTTTAAAGCACACATTCAGCGATCAAGAACTAAACGATTCAAGATCAAACTCGCTTATTCTCATTAATGGCAAAGAAATCAGTATTCTAAAAGGCCTAGAAACTAAACTTTGCGATGGCGACGAAATCGTTTTTGTCCCAGTCGTGCACGGCGGTTAAACAATGATAACGTTGACCAGCGACTTTGGACTAAAAGACCCATATGTTGCCGAAATGAAAGGCGTAATTTTAACCATAAACCCAAACGCCACGTTAATCGACATAACACATGGCGTTGAGAAATTCGATATTCGTATGGGTGCTTTCATGCTAGCTTCAGCGGTACCTTACTTTCCCAAAGGCACAATACATTTGGCGGTTGTTGATCCAGGTGTGGGAACAAAGAGGCGTGCTATTTTGGTGCAGACGAGGCAGGGTTTTTTTGTTGGGCCAGACAACGGTGTTTTGATGGTAGCTGCCAAAAACCAAGGAATCGAACACACTTACGAACTATCCAATCCCAAGTTCATGTTGCCTAAGGTTTCAGCAACTTTTCATGGCAGGGATATTTTTTCTTCCGCAGCAGCATATTTGGATACAGGAGTGAAACCTGTAGAGTTTGGCCCAGAAATAGCTGAAGGCGTCATGCCAGAGTTTGTCCACATAAAAAGAAGTGGTGGCTCTTTAATTGGCGAAATTTTGCATGTAGACAGCTTTGGAAACATAATTACTAACATATCACAGAAAGAAATGACCCAAGCAAAAACAGTACATGTAAAAATAGGCAACAATTCTCTAAATATTGTCTTTGGCAAAACATACGCAAAAACCAAATCCCGAGACGCCGTCGCGCTAATAGGCAGTCACGGTTTTCTCGAAATAGCTCTAAACCGAGAAAGCGCAGTTAAAAAGTTCCATGTTACGACTGGAGAAAAAATCGAGGTTACTCCCGCTTAAATTATCATGTTTTCTACAACTTTCTCTATTTTATCCACGGGATTTTCTAATTCTGCAATTTTTTCTTTTACGTCAAATTGTTTACCCATATACTTCTTTGCATACGCAAGCACTCTCTGTTCAGTTGTTATAAACAGTGGAAAACCTTTCTTTGCCAAATAGGTGTTTACGCAAGTCTTCGCCATTTCAGAGATCGCTATGCTGGGAACCCCTTGCAACGCTGCTTCTCTAGCAATTGTTCCACCATAACTGACCACTAAATCAGCGTTCCTGATCAAACTCATCGAATCCTCAAAGCCTATCTTTACTCCGAAAGCATTGCCTTCTTCATTGTACCGCTCGATTAAGTGCACGTTTCCCAACAACGCAAGCCTATCTGCCAAAGACTTTGCGCTGTCTTCGTTTCCGCCTGCATAAGCAGCTCTTGTTTCTATTTGCCTAACAACTATCAAAGGCTTCCTTAACCCTACAATTTTTGAAGGCTTAAAATCCTTTATCCATGCTACCTCATCGACTCCTTTGAAGGAGACTACGTTTCTAGCGCAGTAAGTTCTTGTGAAACTCTTGGGCAACGCCTCCGAAACCACCACAGTATGAGCAAAAGGTATTGTTAGTCTGTTGGTGGCTAAGGCGTGGGGTGTGTCAGCGGTCAAGATTATTGGGATTCCTAAGCCGAAAGCTGTGCGGCAGAGTTCAACGGATTGGTGCGCTATGGCGATGTCTGGTCGGTTATCTTTGAAGAGTTTTGCGAATTGTATTATGCGTTCGGCGCTCTCTTCAAGTCTTGAAGTAAGCGTTAACGGGTTATATTTACCTACAACTATTGGCTCTTCTCCGAGGATTTTTGCAAGTGCTAATGTGTCTGGGTGTTCCCTTGTCGTGAAAATAAATTCGTGCCCAGCTTTTCTAAGTCGTTTCCCAATTGCAGCGCCGTATCGAGTATGCTTGCCTGTGCATGCGTCATACCAAATTCTCATTGTTGCACCTTTCTCTGAGCCTTTATGAAAGCGTTCCGTTTGGATTCGTATGCCTCTAACGACATTATTTTTCTGGCTGGGGTTCCAGCTACAACCGTTTTAGGCGGAACATCTTTAGCAACAACGCTACCTCCACCAACCACTGATTTCTCTCCAACTGTTACGTTGGGCAATATAGTGACTCCTCCTCCAATTATTGCGTCATCCTTGATGATTGGGGGGTTCAAAAAGCTACTTTTCGGGTATTTGTCGTTTAGAAGACTGCTGTTTGGGGCTATGAACACGTTATCGCCTAGCACGCAACCGTTGGAGATGGTCACGTGTGCTTGAATGTTGCATTTCTTGCCTAAAACCACGTTTTTGCCAATGTCAACGAAGCTGCCAATCATTGTGCCATCGCCGATTTTGGTTCCGTCTCCAATCACAACGTAGTTCCAGATGGACACTTCTTTGCCAATCTCCACGTTGGTGCCTGTTATGATCCCGGTGCCTTTCTTTGGATTCTGCATGCTTGTCCTTTCGAGCTCCAACTTTAAATAGTTTAACATTAACTTGAACTCTTCAATGAATGGTGGCATGTGTTTGGTCAAAGAAACCGTTTTGATTGTTGGTTTAGGCGAGATAGGCCACACCCTTTTTGCGTTATATAGCGAAGCTAAAGAAAAGTTCTCGGTTTTTGGTTTAGATTTAGACTTGGGAAAAATGAAGTTGCTCAATCAGAGTGAAGATAAAGTTCCAGCAAGAGTTGGCACTCTACAGGTTTGCCTTCCGTGTAGTAGCCAAGATAAATTCACTGACACAATCAGAGGCTATGTTGACCGGTATAAACCCAAACTTACGATCATCAACAGCACTGTTCCACCTGGAACCACACTCAAAGTTGCGGCATCTTGCACGTGCCTTGTTGCTCATTCACCTTCAAGAGGTGTTCATATAAACGCTGAACACATGATCTGGGAGATGAAACGCTGGACTAAATACGTCGGTGGCGCAGACGCAGCTGCATCCAAAGCAGCTAAGGAACATTTCAAAAAAATGGGGTTGAAAGTCAAGGTTCTTAAAAGCTGCCGTGAAACTGAACTCGCTAAACTCTTTGAAACAACTTACCGCGCTTGGATGATCATATGTTTCCAAGAAATGCACCGCATTTCACGCGCTTTTGAGGCAGACTTTGATGAAACAGTCGACTTCATTGAGGACACCCATAAAGAGCGTTTTGACAGGCCAGTTATGTTTCCTGGAGTAATCGGCGGACACTGTCTCATTCCAAACACTGAGCTTCTGCTGAAAAGTTACGACTCGGAGTTGCTAAGACTAATTCTAAAATCAAACGAAAAACGTAAAGAAGAAATCAAGGATCCAATCGTTAAGACTGAAGCTGACAGAGTTGCGGCGAGGGCAATTGCATTGGAGAAGCAGCTTGCAGGACCAAAAAACGTCGTGTTAAGCCAAAAAAACCCTGCAGAATGCTCATAATAGAATGGTAAATCTCTAGAGTTTTTCGATAATCAGCTCTTTTGCAAAACCAGCGATAAACTCAATGTTCAACTTCATTAGATACCAAAATGTTTGTGCGCTTGCATTGGTGAGAGCTGCAAATGGCGTAAAAATAAATCTTGCCGCCATCCTTCTAGCCAACTTGTAGAGTCCAAAATGTCCATACCTTCTGTAAGATATGCCAATGGTGACGTAATTCTTGGATGTCCCCAGATGTGTTGCGCCAAGAAATGGCAGAACTTTCCAGACATAGCCTGTTTTTTGAACATAACGTTTGAAGTATTGGTCTTCTCCGAAAAACAGCTTTGGCGGGTTATAGTTTTCCATAAGTGCGCGGCGGATGATGATGTTATTAATGTGCGGGTTAGTGTCCAATTTGCTTAGGTTGTATACTGTGCCGACAACTCGCTCATATGCGGCAACATGCTTGTTCTTGTGAACTGCAACCGTGCCTATGGCGCCTACTTTGGACGTGATTGCTTTGGTGACTAATTGGAGCCAATTGTCGGGCAGGAGCATGTCGTCATCAACCATCGCTACCCATTCGGTGTTTGCCTGAAGAACTCCATGTTTGCGTGCAATACTGAGCGGTTTCTCATGGGTATTGATGACTTGCCCCGCACATGGCATGTGCTTGAGTTGGAGCATTAATGTTGGGTTAGCCTCAACTCTTGAGGGCACCACAAAATCAACTTTCATGTCGCTGTCGGAGCAAGATGACATAGAGGCATAATGTTCAAGCTTAGGTTAAATAGTTTACCACAACATACAAAACCCGTAATTTAGACAGAGAAAAAGGTTACATGTTCAAGATTTTAACTGCTTTTTGTGCAGCGCGCTTGTAGCTTTTCTTAGTAATCATGCCTTTTTGTATGCCATTTAATAGTTGAAGAATCATACCCTGCTTCACATGCTCCACTATTTGCTGTTCACTGATTCCTGGGAGACGCATACAGTTGCCAATTTTGACGTTATAGGTGGCTATGCCGTATTTTTCAGCGATGTGGTAGAGTTTGCTGCCGATTATTGGGTTAGTGATTGACCACGAAATGTACTCTATGAGATTGTCTCGGAGGCATTCTTTTGCAAATTTTAACGTGTTGTTGACTTCTTCGGGAGTCTCGTATTGTAGTTTTCCGTTTTCTTCCCAAGCGTTGTAGAGCATTAGAAATCCGTAGACTTTGATGCGATATTTCTTTAGAANTTCAAGCGTGCGGACGTTGTCGGTTTGTGTGACGTTTTTGCCAATGCCTTTAAGCACTCGATCGTTAGCCGATTCAAGCCCAATGTGAACAAGCCAAACGTTGATGTTCTTTAGTTTCTTTGCTAATTCGTCGTTTAATTTGTCTGCTCGCAGGTTGCATTGGAAAGTCATACCTTTAAGTTTGAGCTTTTCAATCTCGTTGAGGGTTTCCAAGCACCATTTAATATCAACGTTAAAAGTGTCAGAGCGTAGGTAAATTTCTCGGATGCCTCTGCCATAGAGGTAGTTGACTTCGTCAGCAACATTTTTGGGAGAGCGCTGTCTTATCCATGGCTTCTCCAGTTTCCAGACCGGATTAGAACAGTATGTGCAGTAGTTGGGGCAACCGCGGATTGGAAGCATGTATGCCATTCGTTTTTTTCTGCTTACGGCAGCATCGTAGTTTTCGAAGTCTATCATGTCCCATGCTGGTAAGAAATCGATGTTCTTAAGCAGAGGTCTCACACCGTTGTTCTTCTGAGCGTTAACCGTTCCAACGATGTCTGTTATAGACTGTTTCGCCAGAACTCTCTTGATTAACTCAGTTGTGGTCTCTTCGCCCTCTCCGACTATACAGACCTCAATTGGAGTGTTTTTGAGGACATCTTGTGGGTCAATAGTTGGGTGGGCACCTCCGGATACCATTAGCATTTTGAGACCTAATGCTTTGACTTTATTTATGGTTTCAAAAGAGAGGTCTCTTCTAGGAGTTGTAAATGATATTGCGTAAATGTCCGGTTTGATTTCCCTTACTTTTTGGATGTGTTCTTGCATGGAGAGGAACGGTTCAAGATAGTGGAATTCTACTTCTGGCAGCCGTTCTCTTACGTAGCTGATGATGTAAAGGATGCCGAGGTTCGGTGATTCTGTCACTGCTTCTCCTTTAGCTTCGATGCCAAAGGGCGGGTCAGCAAAAACCACTCTAAGTTTCTTCTGTGTAGGTGCCATGTTTTTCTCTTCACCGAACGTTAACTACTCACTTTTCACGCGCGTATATATTTTGCTAGTTGGCTTCTCCTAAACCCTCGACTCCAATTCGATAACTTATCTCAAACAAACCGTTCGGCTGCAAAGCTTCTTAAACCCAAAAACGGAAATGTAAACAACCCAAAGAGCGATACCGAAATGGCAACCTTCCTCATAGTTCACCCATACCTCGACATTTACGGCGGCGGCGAACGCGTCTGTCACAATGTAATCAAAACACTTGTTGCCCATGGACAAAAGGTTGAGTTGCTAACCTTTGATTTCAACTCTTCTAGGTACCGTGACATTATGGGTGAGAACATCCCCAAAGATGTCATCGTTCACTCTTTGGGGAAACGTACCCAAGAAGAGCCCCCCTTTACCATTTACAAACGGCACCATAACTTCGCCAAACTCCTAAAAAAGTACCGCACCCAGTTGAAATATGATTACCTGTTTTCAACACAATCGTCCTCACCTTTTGAGCCTGTCTTTTTAAATAAAGCTAAAAAGAACCTTGCCTACGTTCACTTCCCAGAAATACATTGCGACTACTCGAGAGGAACAATGAAAAGAAAACTCTACCTCTGGCTGTTTAAGTACTGGGTAGAACAGGGCATCGACAAACTGGACATGGTTTTCTGCAATAGCAACTACACCAAAGAAGCTATACAGCGCTATTGGGGCAGCCACGGCGTGAAAGAGCCCATAGTTGTTTATCCCGCTGTCAACCTCGAAAAGTTTTGGTGCGACAAACCTTTGACTGACAGAAAAAAAAGAGTTGTCTATGTCGCGCGCTTTATTCCTTTAAAGCGGCACGAAATCCTAAAGCAGTTAGCGGTTGACTTACCAGATTTTGAGTTTATCAGTGTCGGTGGATTGATTGATGCCGAGACAGCATGGTTTGATAGGTTTGAAGAGAACCTGCCCAAAAATTACACTCTGAAAACTAACTTGCCAGGACCCGAACTGCTTGACATCTTGCAGGATTCACGAATCTACGTGCACTTGATGGAGGGTGAACATTTCGGCATTGCACCAGTTGAAGGCTTAGCAAGCGGTTGCGTCACTATCGTGCATAACAGCGGCGGCATGAGGGAATTTATTCCAGAAGAATACCGTTGGGACAACTACCGAGACCTTAAAACCAAAATCGTGAAAAGCATAGATGCATCAGTCGACTGGGAATTTAAACGCAAGGAGCTCTGGAGTAGAATAAGAATGCTCACCCCCGAAGCTTTCCAGCAAGGTATCTGGTTGAATGTACAAAAAATCTTGGAATAATTGTGCCAATGTGGTAATCGAAAAGTCGTCTCTATCCCCTTGGTCAAAGATCATAATTACCACTGATCTGACAAAACAACACGACTATGCTATCCTGCGTTATCAATCAAGTGAACGTCAAATTCAATATGAATTCTTTTTTCAGTCTAAGAAAATAAGATCCTCGACATAAACAATCCGACTCCATCATCAGAGAGTATAGATAAGTTTTCATAAAAGAAGCAAGAAATACAATGCAAAACGCGTCAGTAACACGTTAGGCGAAGCGGAGACCTCCTAGTTGAGTGATCAACCGGTAATTAAACTCAGAATCGACGTGGATTACCCTTACCCCTCGTCGAGGAAGAAAAGTTTTCTTTACATAGCGTTAGGTATCAAAAGCAAGAAAAGCTTAAGTTACCTCCAAAACGCCCGCATCATCGCTGAGATCATAAACAAATCACAAAAAAAAGTCAAAGCTTACTGGTTTTTCACTCCGTACACTATTCCAGACAAGAAATTGCTTGACCTATTAAATAATGAACGACATGAGGTGGGATTGCATATTGCCAACAACGCCTTCAAAGAATGGAAAACGCTTGAAAATGAAACGCGCCGTACCGTGAAGTACTACACTTTTCATGGTACTTCCAATGCGATTGCCCAAATCCTATGGAGACGCAAACTGGGCCAAAAGCAAGCCGTTACTCCGGACGGGTTCCCGCTAAAATCTTTCCACGATTTCACAACAACAGGTCTTGATCGTCGAATCTTTGAGGCAGGGTTGGACTCCGTAAAGGAAGAAGCAAAAAACTGGATTTCACAAGGCACAGTCATATCTATTCATCCTGAGTGGCTCTACGTAAGGGGAGAGAAAAACCGCCGTGGGCCATTTTATGAAGCGCTAAAAATAATTTTAGGGGTGGAATAAACGTCAGAAACCATCCGAATAAGAAAAAAGCTGATTGTACGAATAGCGCAAGACAATCAGGAATACGAAAAAAATACGCTCCCAACTGAGGAGCTAATAAAAAGGCTTAGAGAGCAAGAAGTGGACATCTACACTTTTCTTGAGCGTTCATGGTGCTGTCCGCTTTCTAATCCACCAAGAAACTGGATTCGAACCGATGATAATGTTGGCCTATTGGAGATAACCACATTCGACACCTGGTTTAACGCTGTCGGCAAGAAAACCCGCAATATGGTTCGCAGGGCAGAGAAAAGCGGCGTTAAAGTCAACATCCTTGAGTTGACGCCCCAGTTGGTTGAAGGCATATGGAAAATCTACAATGAAACTCCCATTCGCCAAGGACGAGCTTTCCATCATTATGGCGAATCGCTAAAATCTGTTGGCGACAACATGGCGATGGCAAAGAAAGCCACATTCATCGGCGCTTATCTAGAATCCGAACTAGTTGGCTTCATTCAAATAATCTACGGCGATCAAATAGCAATTATCTCCCAGATTCTTTCGCTGCAGAAGCATTGGGATAAATCCCTAAACAACGCGCTTCTTGCCAAAGCCGTCGCGGTCTGTGCCACCAACAACAGTCGATGGCTAATATACGGACGGATTGGTAACCACCCCTCGCTGGATAAGTTCAAGGAAAACAACGGTTTCAAGAAATATCCTATAGCACGTTACTATGTGCCCATTACTGGGAAGGGTAGGTTTGCTATGCGTTTGGGTTTGCACAAGGAGTTTAAAGATGCGTTGCCAGAACCGCTTAAAAAACCGCTTATCCCTGTTTTTAATTGGATAAGCCGCAAAAAAGCACAATTAAAGTTCCGCCGAAAACGTCAGCCCTAATTACTTAGCAAAGAGGTTAAATCAACAGGAACAACTATAGTTGAAATAAATCAACTGCTGTTGGGGAAGTGTTTGTTGGATTATCCGCTCACCTATGTCATCATTGTTAATTGGAATGGTAAAGAGATATTGCATAAGTGCCTCACTACCTTTTTTGCCAACACAAAAAGCCAAAACTGTAAGGTAGTCGTTGTAGACAACGCAAGTATTGATGGCTCCTTAGAGATGTTGCAGCAAATTTTCCCTCAGGTTCAACTTATAACGAATCGTATGAACATGGGTTATTCGGTTGCAAACAATCAAGGTATTCGACTTGCACTCGATAAAGATGCAAAACAAGTTCTATTACTAAACAATGATGTCGAAATTACTGATGACAAATGGCTTGAGAAGTTAACTGCAGTTTTGGAGTCTGAGAATGAAATCGGCGTTGTAGGCTGCAAACTCCTTTTTCCTGACGGCAAAATCCAGTATGCTGGCGGATTGATCAAGCTACGCGGCGCTTTCCATAGAGGCGAACGGGAAGAAGACAGAGGCCAATACGACAAAGTTGAGTTTGTTGACTATGTTACCGGCGCCACGTTGCTCATAAAATCTGATGTGATACGGGAAATCGGGTTATTAGACGAAGGGTTTACACCTCTTTATTGTGAAGACAGCGACTGGTGCGTTAGAGCAACACTCTACAGGTACAAAGTCGTTTACACACCTGAGCCTACACTTATCCATCACTGCGGTTCTTCAGCGAAAAAACTCGGCAACAGCAAGAACGCCTTCTTGTTTCGGAGAAGCTCAATTCGTTTTTTCCTCCTGAACTATCAAACAAAAGACATCATAAAACGCATTCTACGATACGAAGTTCCAGCGCTAGCCGCGTGTTTTGTTGGGCGCAACCGCAATGGCAAACTACATTTTAATCTCAGGTTAGATGTTTCAGTAAGGTTTTCGTTTTTTGTTCGGGCTTGGGCTCCCAGCATCCGCGATCTTAAAAGCATAATGGCTAAACGAAGGCAGCGGTTCATTTTTAACACAAAATTGCACCTTTCCTAAATAAATCGCGTATAGAGTACTGAGAGCTGCTTGGCTACTTTGTTGGCTTCAAAAGCCTCCAACACCCATTTCCGTCCATTCTTGCCAAACTGCTCTCTCTTTTTCTTGTCAACCAATAGCTCTTCAAGAGCAGCCTTAAGAGCAACAGGGTTTTTTTGTTCAACCAAGATACCTGTGACTCTATCCTTCACGATTTCAGGAATCGACCCAGTAACGGTGGAGACGATTGGTTTTTCACATGCCATCGCCTCAACAATTGAGTAGCCAAACTGTTCAGCCCAAAAGTTGGTTTCGACACTTGGCAAACAGAAAATATCGGCTAAATTGTGCACCTGTGACATTTCGGAATAGCTTATGCTACCGAGGAATTTGACTTTGTTTTTGATTTTCAGGTTTTCTGATAGAAGGGTGATTTTTGATTGCATCTCCATTGTTCCGGTGCCGACAACTAAAAGTTCAATATTTTGGTAGTCTTTTACTAGTAGTTCGAATGCTTTGAGCAGGTCAAATATGCCTTTCTCGGGCGTGAGACGACCGACAAAGAGGATTCTTGTTGCCTCGTTTGAAATTCCAAACTTGTTAGTAGCAGATTTTACTGTTGGTTTAAATCTCTCGCAGTCTAGACCTACTGGAATCACAGAAATCTTTTCAGGTTTGACTCCTTCGGTGATTAGTGCCGCTTTGGCTTTTTCGGTTATAGCGATGAAGTGAGTTACGTGTTTGCGGTTATATTCTTGAATTTTTGTATAGGGGTTGCCTTTGACGTTAAAAGGTATGTTTTCCCATTGCGACGCCAGTGTGGGTTTGCCCGTTTTTACAGCTTGGTATGTGAAGGGATACCAGGTGTCAGCGGAGTTTATTATGTCGAGGTCTTTGATTAGCTTGTTCAAACCGATTATGCGGAGATTCCAAGATTGAAAGTTATATTTCGTGGCTCTGCCCATAAGGGAAAGAAATGGCTTAAGTTTGCCTTTGGTCAAGGTTTGTAGGTTGTGTCCCGCTCTTATGGGAAACGTTATTTCGGGTAGGTGCCTTTCTTTATCATGTGTGGTTATACCTATTGGCTCAAACCCATATTTGACTAGCTTCTCAAAGTATTGCCCTTCGTATGGGTTTAGGTTTGGTCCCCTTAATATGCCGACTTTATGCAAAGTTTACCCCTGACATAGGCTGATAAGTATACTCAATAGTGCTGCAGTTTTTCATATAAAGGCAGTTGTTTTGCAACACAGTTATGTTGTGCAGATAAAATTTTAGTCTTAAGGATACTTGAAGTTATAGGAGTAGTTCCGATAGAAGTTTGTTTAATATTTCCCGGTTTTTGATGCTGCGGAAAATGGCTTTGCCACTCGAGTAAAGTCGAAAAGACTGGTCCTGAAAACTTAGCTCAAAAATTATGCCTGCAATCTTGTTCTTAATTGTGGCTTTCTTTAGAATGTTAGCAATTGCCTCATCCTTTTTTTCATACTTGAAGATCACAATGACGTCTTTTTCTGCCCCGCAGGTTCCTTCTACCCGTGCCACATAATCGTCGATGGTTGCCATTAGAGTTGATCAAGCTCCTTTAGGATTTCCATGAAGCGGTCAATTTCCTCTTCGGTGTTGTAGACATAAAAGCTTGCTCGGGCAGACGATTCCAGTTCGAAGACTTGATGCAGGGGCTGAGCACAATGATATCCGCTGCGCATCATTACACCGTAATTATCGAAGAATAATGCTACATCATGGGAGGATAAGCCTTTGACGCTAAAGGGTATTATCCCCAGTTTATTTGTGGACTCGATTGGTCCGTATATTGTGACTTTGCTGCTTTCCCTCATCCTCTTAATAGCATACTGCGTTAATTCTTTCTCATGGCTCAGCACATTCTCCATTCCTAAATCCTCAAGATACTTTATCGCAGCACCGAAACCAACTGCACCCGCGATGTTAGGGGTTCCTGCCTCAAACTTCCAGGGCAACTCATTCCAAGAAACTTTGCAATGTTCTTGGCCTTGGTTGAACTCGACTTCTCTTATCATTTCTCCTCCGCCCTGGAATGGACTCATTTTCTCGAGCACTTCTTTTTTGCCATAAAATGCTCCAATACCTGTTGGTCCAAGCATTTTATGTCCAGAGAACGCCAGAAAATCCATATCTAAATCCTGAACATCCACTGGCATGTGGGGAACGGATTGGGCACCATCAACCAACATCAAAGCGCCGTTATCATGTGCTACTTTTGCTACACGTTTTACATCATTGATTACGCCTGTAACGTTGGATACTTGGCTTAAGCAGGCAATCTTTGTTCTGCCGCAGAGTTTACCTTCAAAATCGTCATAGTCAAGTGTGCCGTCAGGTTTGACTTTAGCGTATTTTAGTGTGAAACCCTTCAGTTTAGAGACGATTTCCCACGGAACGATGTTGCTGTGATGCTCCATTAGCGAAACTAAGACTTCATCGCCCTTGCCAAGATTGTTCAAGCCCCAAGAATAAGCAACCAGGTTAATGGCTTCCGTTGTGCCCCTGACAAAGATAACTTCATTGGAATTTTTGGCGTTGATGAATTTAGCAATTCTGTCCCTTGATTTTTCGTATAAATCTGTAGCTTCAAGCGAGAGCGTGTGGACAGCGCGGTGGACGTTACCGTTATGGTTTTCAAAGAAATCTGTGACAGCGTCGATGACTTGGCGGGGTTTCTGGGTGGTTGCGGCATTATCAAAGTAGATTAGGGGGTTGCCGTTTATTTTCCGATTTAAAATTGGAAAGTCTTGTCGTATCGCTTGGGAATCTATGATTTTTTTTCTGCCTCAGGCTTCAGCCTCTTAGATAGCGTCTTTGCCAGTTCTTCTTCTTCTAACGCTTGCTTCTCCTCGAAAGTGTGCTCTTTAGGCAACCAGCTTGGTGCTTCAACATTCTTCTGTGTGAAGTACTGTCGTATTGCCCGTTTCAAGGCGCCAACTGCTAGGACTCCACAGTGAAATTTGACGTCTGGTAAACCGCCGATTTCTTCTACAACGCGCTTCCACGTTATGTCTTTCCATGCGGCTTCTATACTCATGCACTTTATCATTTCTGTAACGATGCTAGATGTAGCGATGTTGGCGGCGCAGCCGTAGCTTTCGAACTGTGCTCTCTCTATGATTTCTTTGTCGCTGATTTTCAGATAGAAAGTTATCATGTCTCCGCAGGCAGGGTTTCCTGCAACGGCGACGACGGTGGCGTCTTCCATTTTGCCAAGGTTCTTTGGGTTACGGAATAAATCCATGATTTTTGGGTTGTACGGTAATGGCATACGTGACATTTTTAATCTACTCCTGTTGAGCCGACTATCCCTCTTATTCGATTGACAGCTGTAGGTAGAACTTTCAGAACGTAGGCTATATCTTCTTCTGTGTGTGCGCGGGTAACTTTCATTAATATGCTGCCGTGAGCTTCGCTGTAGTGGCGTCCGATGGCAACTAATACGTGGCTGGGTTGAAGCAGCCTTCGACTGCATGCGCTTCCGCTTGAAACGTAGACACCGTTAAGGCTCAGTTCGATTGTTAGTGCTTCGCCTTCTGCACGAAGTATACTTACGTTTGCGTTGTCTGGGGAGCGTTTTTCACCTTTTGGACCGTTAAAGCGCAAATCATCAAGTTCAGCGAATATGCCGTCGACAAGTTTGTCGCGCAGTGTCCGCATTTTTGTGGTGTTCGCTTCAAAGTTCTCAAAAGCAAGCTCCGAAGCTCTGGTGAAGCCGACGATTAACGGGGTGTTTTCTACACCTGGCCAAAGTTTTTGTGTGCCGATTTGCCCTTCGAGGATACGCTCCATGTTTAAGCCACTTTTTAGGTACATTGCGCCCATGCCTCTTGGACCCTGGATCTTGTAGCTGCTCAATGTGGCTAAGTCAACGTTTAGGCTTTGCACGTTCAACGGTATTCTGCCGTATGCGTCTGAGGCGTCAGTGTGGAAGAGAGCATGGGGGTTTTTGGCTTTCACGATGTCCACGGCTTCCTTGATAGGCTGGATTGTTCCAATCTCGTTGTTTACAGATGAGATGCTGACCAGTATTGTCTCGCTGTCGACTGCTTCTTTGAGTTTCTCCAGGTTGACGAAGCCTTCATTGTTAACGGGGATTTTCTGAGTTGTGAAGCCGAATTTCTGCATCATCTCGGCTACTTGGAGTACGTTGATGGGTTCGATTTCTGAGATTACGATCTTTTTACCCCTGCTTTTCTGTGCAAACGCTGAGCCCATGATGGCGAGGTTGTTGGCTTCGGTTTCGCTTGGGGTGAAGGTGATTTCTTCGAGGTTCTTGGCACCTATGTACTTGCTGATTTTTTTGAAGCTATTCATTATGACTTCGAATGCTTCCCAGCCGGGTTTGTGTGTGAGCGTTGGGTTGCCATAGGCTGTCTTATTGAAATATGGCAGCATAGCATCTACTACTTCTTGTGGAACGATGCAGGAATTTTCATTGTCAAGGTAAACTTCATGTGTGATGCCCTCATGCAGTTTGAGGAGCTCTTTCACGTTTTCAACCATACAGTATCCTACCTGAATTTATTGGGACAGATAAACTCGTTACTTGCTAATATCTAGTTCAGATAGAAAAATGTAGCTGAAAAAACTGTTTCCGCTAAGGCTAACACTATTAATCAGCATCTTCAATATTGATAAAATATCAACTGACGGCGAGACTAACGTGAAGATTGCAGACTTATCTGTTCCAGAATCAGTTAAAGAAGTCCTATGCGGTATGGGAATTGCAGAATTGTTTCCGCCCCAAGAAGACACCATACGGGCAGGAGTGCTTGAGGGCAGAAACATTGTTTTGGCAAGTCCCACTGCTTCTGGAAAAACTTTGATTGCAGAACTCTGTGGTCTTAAGCACGTGCTTGAGAAGGGAGGCAAAGTCATCTACCTCTCCCCTCTCAGAGCGTTGGCAAGTGAAAAGTTCGAGGACTTCCAAAAGTACGCTTCAATCCGTAAGGTTGATGGCAGAAAGGTTTCTGTTGGCATGAGCACAGGGGATTTTGACAGCGCCGACAACTGGTTGGAACGCTATGACATTATAGTTACGACCAACGAGAAAGCTGATTCGTTGCTTCGTCACCGCGCCAAATGGATGGACAGCATATCTCTGGTTATCGCCGACGAAATTCATCTCTTAAACGAGGCAGAACGCGGGCCTACATTGGAGATTGTGCTGGCAAGACTCCTGCAGGTAAACCCCCATATCCAAATTCTGGCTCTCAGTGCAACCATAAACAATGTCGACGAAATTGCTGGGTGGTTAAATGCGAAGTACGTTGTTACCGAGTGGCGTCCCATAAGCCTCAAAGAAGGTATCATGCTAAAGGAAGAAATCCAATACAAAGATGGTGAGGCAAGGAAAATCGAGCCTGAAACCCATCTGCCCGTGGTGAATCTAGTTTTAAACACGTTGCGAAATGGTGGGCAAGCCTTAATTTTTGCTTCGACACGAAAGAATGCTGTTTCGGCGGCAAAAACGGTTGCTAGCCATATGGACAAGGTGTTGGTGCCTAAAAGCGGTTCCAAACTGGTTAAGCGTTCATTGGAGGAACAGACGAGGGGCGTTTTGGAGAAGGAGGCAAAGAAGATTTTGGACGCTGGCGAGCATACTCAGCTTAGCGAGGAACTTGCAGATTTAGTTCGTTGTGGTACAGCCTACCATCATGCAGGCTTGTCTGGTGCCCACCGCAAAGTCATAGAGGATGCGTTCAAGGAGCGGAAAATCAAAGTTTTAACTGCCACACCAACTTTAGCTTGGGGTGTTAATTTGCCTGCCCGTACAGTTATAATCCAAGACTACCGACGTTTCGAAGCCGGTTTGGGTAACTACCCCATAAGCGTGCTCGACTACAAGCAGATGGCTGGACGCGCAGGTCGACCAAAATACGACAAATTTGGCGAATCTGTCCTGATTGCCAAAACTGCCGACGAAGCCGACTATCTGATGGAAAGCTATGTGCTGGCTAAACCCGAGCGGATTTGGTCTAGATTGGCAGTGGAGAAAGTTATTCGTGCCCATGTTTTAGCGACGATTGCCTCTGATTTTGCCCATACAGAACAGGGTATTTACGAGTTTTTCGGCAAAACCTTCTACGCTTACCAGTACGACGTAAAAGCTATCCAAAATGTCATCAACAGAATTCTACGTTTTCTGCACGATGAAGAGATGATTTACGTTGTTGGCGATAGTATATTGGCTACCAAGTTTGGCAAACGGATAAGCGAACTCTACATCGATCCTTTATCTGGTGTAATAATCAGAGATGCCCTGCAAAGGAAACTACCCCTATTGACCGAGTTCAGCCTGCTGCATTTAGTTGCTCATACACCCGACATGGGACCAATCATGCGTCCTTACCAGCGGGAAATGGACAACCTCGTAGTGCAAACTGAAGACCACAAACAAGAACTCTTCGTTGAAGTCCCCGACCAATGGAGCGACCATATAGGCTATGCTGACTTTCTGGGTGAAGTCAAAACTGCGATGGTTATGAATAATTGGATTGAGGAGTTGCCGGAGGAAAAGATCATTGAACGGTTTAACGTGCAACCGGGCGACCTTTATCGAACCATCGAGACTGCCAAGTGGCTTCTGCACGCCATAGACGAGCTTTCGCCAGCCGTGGGGACAAAAAACAAAGAAGTCTCAGCACTTAGCCACGAGTTGGTGGAGCGGGTTTCAAAAGGCATAAAACGTGAACTGTTACCCATCGTGGCATTGGAGGGTGTGGGCAGAGTCAGAGGTCGTATAATCTTTAACGCAGGCTACCAAACCATCGAAGACCTCAAACACGCTCCCGTCGAAGAACTCACTAACCTGCCATCTGTAGGTCCAAGGTTAGCTAAGAAAATCAAAGAGCAAGTCGGCGGTTTCGTAAAAAAAGAAACATGGGAAAATCTAGGGAAAGCACCAGATGAAGCTGCCCAGAAAGGCTTGTTTGACTTCTAAGCTCCCTTCGCGAATTTTTCCGCTTGCTTAACTGCTGTTCCCAAATAGTTTTTGGGGTTTAGGGCTTTGTCGATTTCTTTCTCTGAGAGTTTGTTACTGACGAGCTTGTCTTCTTGGAGAGTTTGCTTGAATGGTTTCTTTTCAACTGCGCTTTTTATGGTGAGTTGCCTTAGTAGTTCATGTGCTTCCTGTCGGTTTACACCCTTCCTTGCAAGTGTCATCATTACGGATTCCGACATGGCGCGTCCCTGAGTTAACGAGAGGTTCTGTAGCATGCGTTCGCTGTCTACGCGCAGGTTTCTGACAA
>JGI20214J14112_1000010_pt1 | contig 23909 bp, 25 predicted proteins | sample WetSurMetagenome_FD_14112 | JGI IMG/M metagenome (IMG submission 14112)
TCCCAGATCTTTAGCATAATCTGGGGGAGCAAGGATAGCCACGGTGAGGTTAGACATAGAGAATCATTGGATGTTCAGAAATAAGAGATTTTATACAAAACACATATCTCACGATAGGGTAAAATGGATAACTTCTGATAAATCCATCCTTTCGAGAAAGGCAGCTTTACTATTTTCTCTTTTGTTTCCTATATGCATTGTCAATCAGAAAAAAAATCGGAAAGCCAAGAAAGCCAAAAAAAAGGTTGGAACGGTATTATTACATCCCATTTTTCAGAAATTTTTTTTAACATCGATAAAAATCAACGTGATTTGGTCAGTTTACACAAAATTACGATCATGAATCGTGTTTCAAAATTAACGGCGATTTTAGCGCATCGAGGAGATACTCTATACTGGTCACTACAGTTGCCGATTCTTCGAGCATAAGGTTTACCGTTTCATGCCTGCCGGATCTTCGGAAATCCGTTCGTAATGCAATTACCTTTTTCCTGGATGCGTATGCATACCCCATCTCCCATGCTGTCCCCGAATCTGCATCTGCACCATCGATAATTGCAACGATTATATCAGCATTTTCAAGGGCCCGCATATTTTCCGAAAAGATTTGGACCTGATCTTCTTTGTTTCTCGTATCTGAATCATCACCCGCTTCCTGAGGAAGATATACATCAAAAAAGTTATTTTTCAACCGCCCGGCTACCGATACATTATAAACACGTTCCGATTCTGAAAATAGAGGCGCCGCCAGATAAACGCGATATTGAGAAAACGTCATCACATCCAAAGCCCTGATATGAGGGAATCGGTTTAATAACATACCCCTGCCCGCTTTTTTTGGTGGGGTGGTGCCATCACTTCCATAATATGTACTTGTCACACCGCAAGTCGGTGACGAATTAACCCCTATGATAAAAGCTGGAAGTCCCCGCAGTTTGATGATCTCCTGTACCTCTTCTGCCATCACATCAAGAAGATGCGTGAATTCCGCCGTGTTGAGTCTTTCGAGAAAAGTCCCGGGTTTTCTGTCAGGTCCCAGATATTCAGTCTCCGGACAAGGCAGCGGGATCATTTCGATATTGAATTTTTTGCACCGTTCTATTGTGCGCTCGAACAGCACGAGATCTGACGGTTTCGTGATACCCTTTGCACGCAGCGCCGGATTAATAATACAGGGACTGCAGAGCACGTACATTGATACAGTGTGTGCACGCACAGATGATCAATGATGCCGCTGTATGCATATCGGGATAACAGCTGTGACCCCAGGAAGTGTACAGTAAAAAAACTTGAGAAAGCTGGTTTTTTAAAAATATTCAACAAAATTTCCCAGATACCACGAAATACATTACTCCTTGATCCCACCGCAGAGCAGGCGCTTTCCCCGGCAGATAAGTACGTGAAATCAATAACTGTTTTAGACTGCTCATGGTTAGTATTAGATACGGGGAAAGTACGATCCTGGAGAATCCGACGGGCGCTTCCCTTTTTGATTGCAGCCAACCCTGTTAATTTTGGCAAACCCTGTGTTCTTTCATCTGTTGAGGCACTTGCTGCAGCATTGTATATTATTGGTGAAAAGGATAAGGCGATTGAACTCCTCTCGAAAGTCAGTTGGGGTATCCGCTTTTTAGAAGTAAACAAAGAACCGCTTGATATGTACACAAACGCGAAGGATAGTAGTGAAGTTATAAAAATCCAGGAACTCTATATTTAAGGTTTTTGTTTTAAAATTATCTTATTTTTTTGGTCTTTTTTTGAAAAAAAGTAGTAATTATACTTTTGATCCAATCAGGTGAAAAAATTAAGAGGCTAAAATATTATAGATTACCTGTAATAAAGTAACAACAGGAAAACGATCCTGGTTCATTATAAAAGGGGTGTTAATTATATTGACCGAAAATGGGGTAATTTCTATTTTGTGCGTGGATGATGAACCTTTTGTATTGGAGATTTTAGAGGATTTTTTTAAACGGGAACCCGGGTTTTCCGTTAAGGCAAGTTCAAATGCAACAGATGCATTGGGGCTTTTAAATACCCAGCAGTTTGATACCGTCATCGCGGATTTTGGCCTGCCTGATATGGACGGNATTAATTTACTCAGGGAAACACGGGCNGGAGGATTTTCCGGTCTGTTTATTATCATCACGGGNAAACATCGCGCTCATGTTGCCATCGATGCGTTAAATAATGGTGCAGATTATTACGTGCAAAAAGGAGGCGGGATTGTAAATGATATGGAGGCACTCGTTGACTTTATAAAGAGGGGTGTCGGAAAAATTCGCACAGAACGTGCATTGCTTGAAAGTGCGAGTCTGTATCGTTCAATAATTGAACACCAATCCGATCTTCTTTGCCGTTTTCTTCCGGAGGGAGAGATTCGTTTTGGAAATGAATCGTACGCGAATTTTATCGGAAACGGGTATCGGGATTCTGGCGGCAGCAACTTTATTTCACTACTACCCGAAGATGAGCGTGAAAAAGTTGTAGAGCAGTTACACAATCTATCACCGTTAAATCCAGAAATCCTCATCGAACATGCCATTAAAAAATTGGATGGATTATCCCCTCCGATCCAATGGAATTATCGTGCAATTTTCAATACTGATGGGGAAATCATTGAGTATCAAACAGCTGGCCGGTTACTTTCCGAACCACGAACCCAATCTTCAAAAAATGTGAAAGATGCGGTCTCCACCGTGCAGACAACTGCCTTTGGTACGGAATCTGAAGATGAGTGGAAAATATTTACAAAAACCATTGATACACTTGAGAACCCCGTATTCGCTATAGACAAAACCGGAGTCGTAATTATCTGGAATAAAGCCATGGAAGAGTTGACTGGTGTTCAGTCAAAAGAAATGGTAGGTAAAGGAAATCGTGAGTATGCCATCCCATTCTTTGGTGAACCTCGACCAATGCTTGTTGATTACATCGTAATATCAACAGATAAAAGACAATCCGGAAAATTCCCTGGTATAAAACGAATGGGGAACACATTCATTGGTGAAATGGAAAAAGTCAAAATTCGTGAAAAGCCGATGTTTTTATGGGGAAAGGGAACCGCCGTTCATGACGGGAAAGGCGTGTTGATTGCGGCAATTGAGACAATTACCGTCGTCGAGCAACAGCAGGCAGCTCAAACTCCGGGAGATGCGGAAAAGGAGATATATATCGGGGGAATATCAAGTCCTACTTTAAAAGTCGCCGGAGGGAGCGCGAGCGGAACTCTTGCTGGTCTCATTCCATCACCCCCAAGGGGTTATGGTATCTATGCAACAAACCGGCGGTTGTTTGTTATTCAGAATCCCGATTTTGACCTTTCAAAGCCCAAGGGAATGCAGTACGGACCTTATGTTCTGGACGATCTTTTCGGTACCAGAGCAACTATTGATAATCGCCCAAAAACTATCGAAACAATTGAAAAATTATTGGTCTACGAAATTGAAAAACAAGATCTGGTAACCATAGAATTGATGAATCCGGTTCTGCTGCCAGGTTTCCTGACACTGTATAACAGGACGGGCGAATCGTTCAGAATGTTTATCGATCATAAAACGGCGTTTTTACAGATTGAACATTTAATAAAATCATTCTATCCGGAAATTTTACGACTGGAGTAAATACAAAATACCGGAATTCTATTCAATTTTTTCCTGGAAGAATGCTGATTCATTGTTATAATTTTCCGAAGAAAATTCCTCGCTATTCACGATTTTGACCAACTATAAGGATATGAGTTGCAAAAAATCATTACCGTTTCTTATCAGTAGACTGGCATAACAAAATCATGCCATTCAGGAATGTTGATTTTATCCCAATAGCTTTTTTGTATACTACTGCCATGTACGATTGTATGATCAAGGTTGCCATCAATGGTTACGGAACGATTGGCAAACGTGTTGCTGACGCGGTTGCAGCTCAGAAGGACATGAAAGTGATCGGGGTATCAAAGACCCGCCCGAACGCCGAGGCATTTGTAGCGAAACAACGAGGTTACCCCCTCTATATTGCGGATCTGTCAAAAAAGGCCGCATTCGAGAAAGCCGGGCTTAGTGTTCTCGGCTCAGTCGAAGACATGTGCAAAGCAGCCGATGTAATTGTGGATGCAACACCGGGTGATGTTGGAGCAACGAATAAACCACTTTACGAGAAACTCGGGAAAAAAGCTCTCTGGCAGGGTGGCGAAGAGCATGAAATTGCCGGGTTCTCTTTTAATTCGTCGTGCAATTACAAGGATGCAATTGGCAGGCAGTTTGTAAGAGTTGTTTCATGTAACACTACCGGGCTTTGCCGTATCATTCATGAAATAGATAAGGAGTACGGTGTAGCGCATGTCCATGCAATTATGGTTCGGCGTGGATCTGATCCGGGAGAGATTAAAAAAGGACCGATAGATGCTGTTGTCCTTGATCCTGTGAGTGTTCCCAGTCACCATGGCCCTGATGTCCTGACTGTACTTCCTCACATTTCAATCACTACGATGGCGATGATTGTGCCTACCACCATGATGCATATGCATGCAATCCAGATTACCACCAAAAAACCTGTTAGCCGGGACAAAGTTATAGAGTTGATTAAGAATCACCCGCGCCTTGGCCTAATTAAAAAGACCCTCGGAATAAAAAGCACCGCCGAACTCAAGGAATTTGCCATGGATCTTGGCAGACTGCGGTCTGACCTGTGGGAGAACTGTATCTTCGAAGAGTCAATATACGCCAATAAAAACGAGCTCTGCTTTTTCCAGGCAATCCACCAGGAAGCTGATGTAGTTGTCGAAAATATTGATGCTATCCGCGCTATGGTCGGACTCGAGAAGGACGCGACAAAATCAATATTGACTACCAACGGAGCTATCGGATTAAACCTCATCCAGAATAACCATTAACACCCATCATAACCCATTATTTTTAATGGATACATACAAGCGGGTAACACGAAATACTGTTGAAATTGTCACAGAAGACGAACTCCGCACACTTCTCGTCAAACCGCAAAAAAAAGTCTATGCAGGATACGAACCAAGTGGTGAGATACATCTCGGCCACCTCGTTACCATAAACAAACTTGTGGACCTCCAGGCCGCCGGTTTTGAAGTTACTGTCCTGCTGGCCGATCTCCATGCGTTCCTCAACCGCAAAGGAACGATGGAGAAAGTCCGCGAACTCGCAGATTACAACAGGCGTTGTTTTGAAGGTCTTGGCTTAAAGAACGTGAACTATGTTTTAGGATCCGATCTTCAGCTGAACAGGGACTATGAACTGCTTGTGCTCCAGCTCTCACAGCAGATTACCCTGAATCGTGCAACACGGAGCATGGATGAAGTAGGAAGGCAGATGGACCATCCTACCGTCTCACAGATGGTTTACCCGATTATGCAGATGGCTGATATTGCCATGCTCGGCGTTGATGCAGCGGTTGGGGGTATCGATCAGCGAAAGATCCACATGCTCGCCCGTGAGCATCTGGTTAATTTCGGATACAAAGCTCCGGTGTGTATCCACACACCGATTCTTAACGGGCTCGACGGAAAAAAGATGTCATCATCTCAGGGTAACTATATATCCATTGCTGACTCGGAAGAAGAGATTCGGAAAAAATGTCAAAAGGCGTTTTGTCCTCCTGAAATTCCGGAAAATCCGGTTCTCCAGATATTCCAGTTTCATATATTCTCCCGTCTTTCTGAGGTTACTATAAAAAGGCCGGAAAAATTCGGTGGCGACCGAACATTTACGAGCTACCCCGAGCTTGAATTAGGCTATGGCAAGGGTGAAATACACCCGCTTGATCTCAAGAAATCCTGTGGTGAGTCGCTTGTTGAGATACTCGAGCCTGTGCGGGAATATATACGTTGAGTTGGAAAATTACCTTATGTTTGTCGGTGGCTCTCTGTGAGTTTAGAGAAACGAATGGATCAATTCGATAAGAGACTTGAAGAGATGGGTATCCGTATCAAAGATGCCAACCAGTTCAAAGTTTCCGAAGATGTTTTTGATGACGTAACACTCCTTGCGCTTTACAAGCTTGTCCATAAAAAATGGCTCTCAGTAATTGGCGGATCAATAAGCACCGGCAAAGAAGCGAACGTGTTTTATGGTGAACGTGATGGAACGGAGATTGCCATCAAGATCTACCGGATCCGCACGGCAAATTTTACCACTATGAGTTCTTATATAGTTGGTGACCGAAGATTTTCCCGCGTGAAAAAATCCCGGAAAGAACTGGTATTTGCCTGGACAAGAAAAGAGTTCTCCAATCTTGTACGAGCCAGGGAGGCGGGTATTCCCGTTCCTGAGCCCCTTGTATGGGACAGGAATATCCTTATTATGTCATATTTAGGAAAGGATGAGATCCCGTACCCACAGCTTAAAAATGCTGATATCGACGACCCGGCTGGAATTTATACAATCATCATGAAATATATCGATATACTTTACAACAAAGCTGAACTCGTGCATGGGGACCTCAGCGAGTTCAATATATTGTACGGCGACCAACCATATCTCATTGATATGGGTCAGTCAGTAACCCGAGATCACCCCCGTGCTTACCAGTTTCTGATGAGGGATATCCGTAATATCAACAGGTTTTTTAAAAACCGCTGCGATGTACGCAATGATGTCGAAATTTTCAATGCAGTGACCGGTCTTGATACCGCTGAACCATGATAACCGCTGAACCCGTTATGATAGTTAAGGGAAGAGTGGGGTAAAGAGTTATAATTACATCAAAAATTCGAGGTGGAACGAAAAAATGATACAGGAAGTAAAAATCGCCGGAAGCAGAGTTGGCGTTCTGATAGGAAAAGGCGGTGCAACAAAAAAAGAACTTGAAGTAAAGACCCACACAACAATTACCGTTGATAGTAAAGAAGGTCTTGTAAAGGTTGAAAGTTCTGAGGAGCACACAATATCGCTGTTGCGGGCCGTGGAGATTATCAACGCCATCAACCGTGGATTCTCACCAGAACGTGCTTTTGAAATGATTGAGGATGAAGACCTGCTCCTCGATGTTATCGATCTTTCGGGTATGGCAGAAGGTCCACGGCAGCTTGATCGGCTCCGGGGAAGGATAATAGGAAAAGATGGTCGTGCACGTGAGCAGATTGAGGATATGACAGATGTGGAGATTTCTGTCTTTGGAAAGACTATTGCCTTGATCGGGTATCCGGAGCAGCTCAAAACTGCACGCGCTGCGATAGATATGCTGATAGAAGGAGTGCCTCATGAAAATGTCTTTGCATTCCTGGATAAGAAAAAGAAAGAAGCAAAACAGGATATGATTAGTTATTACTACTGATTCCCTAAAATGCCCTCATGCACTCCCAATGTTTATAGATGAAATGGTTATTTCTCACCTTGAAATTGACATGTTTTTTAAAAATAATTTTTTTTTTTAAAAAAAAAGTTGCGATTCGTATTCAATATGAGGGGAGTTTGAAGGATTTATTAAAAGGATAAAAAATGCAAATTCAGGACCTTGCGATTCCAACTAATCTCAAGCAGAGATATACCAAGGCTGGCATTTCAGAGCTTTACCCCCCGCAGGCCGAATGCGTGGAGAACGGCATACTTACAGGGAAAAATGCGCTCGTAGCCATTCCTACAGCAAGCGGAAAGACACTCGTCGCCGAAATGGCTATGCACCACGCTATCGAAAAAGGGGGAAAATGCCTCTATATTGTTCCCCTCAAAGCACTGGCAAGTGAAAAGTTCGAGGAGTTTGGCAATAAGGGGGTGAGGGTCGGTATTGCAACCGGGGATTTTGACCGTCGCGATGATATGTTGGGAAGAAATGATATCATAGTTGCTACCAGTGAAAAAGTGGATTCACTCCTGCGTAACAATGCTCGGTGGATTGCAGATATCACCCTTCTGGTCGTCGATGAAGTTCACATGATTGACTCGCTGGGACGCGGCCCGACACTTGAGATGGTGATTGCCAAGATGCGGTTCCGGAATCCAGCTATGCAGATTATCGGACTTTCTGCAACTATTGGAAATCCTGGTAAACTTGCCAGCTGGCTCGACGCAGAACTTGTGACGAGTACCTGGCGCCCTGTAGACCTCAGACAAGGGGTCTTTTTCAACGACTGCATCCATTTCCGTGACAGGACCCGCTCCATAAAAGCGGTATCAAAGAATTACGATGATCTCAACCTCTGTCTTGATACGATTACAGAGGGCGGGCAATGTCTCGTCTTTGTATCATCACGTCGTAATGCTGAGGCATTTGCAAAACGCGCCGCTGCGGCAATAAAAAGCGAAGATCCGGCGCTTGCTGTGTATGCCGAGAAGATCCAGAAAAGTGCAGATACTGATATGGGAAAGTTACTTGCCTCCTGCGTAGCAAAGGGTGCCGCTTTTCACCATGCCGGATTGGGACGCCCCGAGCGTTCGGTTGTAGAAGAAGGATTCCGGAAGGGCCTGATCAAATGCATCTCTTCTACACCAACCCTTGCTGCGGGACTCAACCTTCCTGCACGGCGTGTGATCATCAGGGATTACCATAGGTTTACTGCTGGTGAAGGAATGCAGCCAATTCCGGCGAGCGAATATCACCAGATGGCAGGAAGAGCTGGTCGCCCAAGGCTCGATCCCTATGGTGAGGCAGTTCTTATTGCGAAAGATCAAGGACAGGTAGAGGAGCTGTTTGAATGGTATATTGAAGCACCGCCAGAGGAGGTACATTCTAAAATAGCTGAACCCGCAGCGCTCTATACCCATATTCTATCCCTGATCGCATCCGGTTTTGCCAAAAATCGTGAAGAGCTCACCTCGTTTATGAACCGGACATTCTATGTTCACGAACACCGACAGGGACGCCTCATACAGAGAGCTGTAGATGCTGCACTGGCATTTCTTGTTTCTTCGGATATGGTAGTAGAGGTCGGAGAGCATCTCGGTTCAACTGAATTTGGAACGCTTGTTTCAAAACTGTATATCGATCCACGAAGCGCTGCAATGATTGTCAGTACCCTGCGTGAGAGAGAAATTTATACCGATCTGGGCCTCCTTCAGGTAATTTGTAGTACACCGGATATGCCTAAACTCTATGTCAGGAATACGGATATCGCAGCTCTATCCCGTATGATAGAGGATAATGGGGAAGATCTCTGGCTCCTGGCTGCCCCAGGATGAGGAGGCTGCGGAGGCATATTACCGTGCTCTAAAAACAGCGATGCTTCTTTCTGACTGGACTGATGAGTTATCGGATACAAAAATCTGTGAGCGCTATTCGGTTGGGCCGGGTGATATTTATGGGATGGTGGAAAGTGTTACCTGGCTTCTGCATGCAAGCGCGGAACTGGCGCGAATGTTTGTACCGGTTTTTCATCCAAAGGTGAGGGAATACGAAATTTGCATGAAAAACGGTACAAGGCGAGAGCTGCTGCCGCTTATCCGGTTACGTGGTATCGGGAGAGTTCGGGCCAGAAGATTATTCAATAACGGAATGACAACACCGGACGAGATACTGGCGCGGGGAATTGAAGAGGTGACAAAGGTACTGGGGTTGGGTGTGGCAGAGCAGATATTTGATCAGATTCTGCGAAAAAAGGGAGTTTTGCCTATGAAAGATGAGGATATGAGCTTGTCTTCAGGTCAGTCAACACTCAATCGTTTCGGGTGAGAATATGAAAATACCATCAGTACCATGCGAAATCCGGCAGGCTCAGGTTAACGTCGACGACCGTGATGCATTCCTTCGAAGGATACAGGCAATTGCACGGTCGCATTCCACACATATTGTCTGTTTTGATGCTGACAAACTGGCTGGGCGGGATCATGCTGACGCTGCACTGGAACATGCTCATCGTTCATTTTTTTCAGAAAGACCGATATCCAACTCATTTGAGATGGAAGCATTATTATTCGCGGCCGGATCCCGCCAGTGTCTGGTAGCAGCATTATTCGGGATTCAAGACGGTGAGAATAGAATGTTCGTCTGTGCTTATCCGGCCAAAGAGGATATCTGGAAAGATCTTTCAAACCATATGCGCCTTGTCACCGAATCATGGGATGAAATAACGCCAGACAAAGAAGCAAGGCTCATGATCCTGTTCGGTATCACAGAAGAAGAGCTTGATGGTGTCGGTCGGGATCGAATAAAAGACCTGATACTTGAACGTATCGCTCTCCTCCATGTCAACCGCTAGCGGTAAACTTCACTTAAAGTTGAATGAGAAAGTATCATGGGTCTCGTATCAAAAAAAATAATTTCAGAGTAATATCCACCACAATTACAAAGATCAAAATTTTTTAATGTGATACGGGGGTAATAAACTCATTATATACTATCATTTATTTGCATGAGATAGAATGTGTGCAATCTCAGGAACAATAAGTTCCTTTGTTGCAAGGGTTACGGCAGGAGTTGAGCCAGGAATACAAAAGATTGCCTTGCCGTGACAGGTGCCAGCCAGTGCGCGGGACAACATGGAAGAAGTACCAATTTCCTGATAACTTTTCATCCTAAAAAGCTCACCAAACCCATCGATTTTTTTATCGAGCAGTGGTAAAACAGCTTCTATTGTGCAATCATCATGCGTAAGACCTGTTCCGCCATTCAGGATTACACAATTGGATTTTTTAAATGCCAGATAAACCTCAGAACGGATTGATTCTATCCGATCACTTACAATCGAATAGTGCTTTATCTGAATTTCTGCCGATGTTAAAATATCACAAATGGTTTTTCCACTTGTATCATTTTCCTTTGTCCTCGTACTCGATACCGTAATAACTGCTGCAAGAATAGGTATTTTTTGAGTGTGTTTATGGATCATCTTAATGTTGATAGTATTTTTTTCCCATTAATAAACTATGATGGTAAAAGATTTATTATTGGCCGTATCAAAATACTATTTTTCAGAATCATTTAGGAGGATGAGGGACCCCTTCGTTTCGTGTGGAATTTATGTTATAGGGTCTCCTTTTCAGTCAAATAGTCGTTTAATGCCTCTTTCATTGAACAAAAAATATATGTCAGATATTGAAATATTTATATAGTTAAAAATCCAGATCTAAATAAGCTCATTTTATTGAGATTTTACATTATCTTTAGTCATAACAACGATTTCCACACGAAACGAAGGGGTCCCCCCTATAATTAANTAAAACNACTAAACCTTAATATAATGATTTTTTTTGACATTTAACCGGATAGTACTTTGTAATTTTCTTTAACCAAAACAATAATAAAAACAAAATTAAAATAATTGGGCTTTATTAATGAATTTATCTGTAAATTGGGCTAGCTCCACTGGAAGCAAAGGGGTTTATAAAAGGGATAAACCGATCGTTTTTTAGTCTCATGTCACTAAGTGTCTGATCCTTAGTGTGATTATGCCTGAACCAATAGATCCCTCAACAGGGTTATTTAAAAAATACCTTGCAAATAACAAGATATTCCGCGACCGAGAAGTGCTAAGACACTCGTATCGGCCTCAGATTCTTCCNCATCGCAAGCCCCAGATTGATAATGTGGCTTCAATCCTCGCTCCCTCTCTGAGAAATGAAACCCCTTCAAATATCCTAATTTATGGAAAGACCGGGACCGGGAAGACAGCCTGTGTCAGGTATGTGGGGTCGGAACTTGAAAAAGCAAGTAGCAAGATGGGCACTACCTGCCGGATTGTCCATTTAAACTGCGAAGTTATCGATACCCAATACCGAGTACTTGCCCAAATAGCTAAAAGTCTCGATGGCATGGACGAAGCCGCAAGTGATAAGACCAGGACTCATATTCCCATGACTGGCTGGCCCACGGATCAAGTATATGCCGAGCTTAAAAATCAACTTGAAGCTGGGGGCGGTGTGCTTGTAATTGTACTCGATGAGATTGATAAGCTCGTAAAAAAGAGCGGTGATGACACACTGTATAATCTTACGCGAATCAACTCCGATCTAAAAAATTCCAAGGTAAGCATCATTGGCATCTCAAACGATCTGAGTTTTAAAGATTTTCTCGATCCCCGTGTCCTCTCCTCCCTCTCTGAGGAAGAGATTGTATTCCCACCTTACAACGCTCCTCAGCTTGTCGACATTCTTGCGCAACGATCTGATGCGGCATTCATGAAGGATGCCATTGCTGAAGGTGTTATCCCGCTCTGTTCCGCACTTGCAGCACAGGAACATGGAGATGCCCGCCGGGCTCTTGACCTTTTAAGAATTTCCGGTGAACTTGCCGATCGAGACGAATCAGATCAGGTAAAAGAAGAGCACGTTAAGCAGGCTCAGGCCAAGATCGAGACTGATAGTATGATTGAATGCATCGCAACACTTCCAACCCAGAGTAAACTTATCCTATTCTCGATGCTTATACTCGAGCAGCTCGGACAGAATATCTTTACTAGCGGGGAAGTTTCACGTATCTATCAGGATATTGCACCCAGAATTGAGTTAGATGTGCTTACGCATCGCCGCATTACCGATCTGATCTCTGAGTTAAACATGCTCGGTGTAATCAACACACGTGTGGTAAGCCGTGGGCGGTATGGCAGAACAAAAGAGATGTGGTTTGACTCAAACACGGGGAAGATCCGTGAGGTTGTGCTCAAGGATTCGCGACTGAACGGGTTAAAGGACCTTGATGTAAAGCAGATGGAAGCAAAATGGTTAAAAACATGGTTCAGGTGATGAGGTATGCAAGAAAAAGATCTCGAACTCCTCCAAATTCTTGAGGATAACAGCCGGCTTTCTGCAGAGGAAATTGCGACGATGACCAATCTCACCCCTGCAGAAGTGGAGGCACGAGTCCATGCACTCGAGGCAGCCGGGGTTATCCGGAAATATACAACCGTCATCAACTGGGAATTGGCAGGCAACGGCGAGGTCTCTTCAATNATCGAACTCAAGGTAAATCCTGAACGTGACTTTGGCTATGACCGGATAGCGGAACGGCTTTCCCGGTTCAGGCAGGTAAAAACCCTGCGCCTTATGACGGGCACCTACGATCTTCAGCTCCTTGTAACAGGAAAGAATATGCAGGAAGTTTCCCGGTTCGTTTCTGAACATGTAGCCCCTATGGACCGGATCCGAGAGACGGCAACACACATTATTATGAAGTCGTACAAGGAAAATGGCAACGTGCTCTTTGAACAACAGGAAGCAGAACGGCTCCCGTACTCTTTCTAAGGTGTGAGTATGCGGAATTTTATTTCAGAACGTGCACAGAACATTCCACCTTCAGGAATCAGGAAATTCTTCGATCTTGCTCTTACGATGGAGGATGTCATATCGCTGGGTGTTGGCGAACCTGATTTTCGTACTCCCTGGAATATCTGCGAGTCAAGCATTTACTCGATAGAACAGGGTGTGACATCGTACACCCCCAACAAGGGTTTGCCGGTGCTCCGGGAAACACTCTCCAACTACCTAAATCAGCACTATAATCTACCTTATAGCGGCGAAGACGAAATTTTAATCACGAGTGGCGTGTCAGAAGCGCTCGATATCGCAATCCGGGCGATTGTGGACCCTGGGGATGAAGTGCTTATCGCACAACCAAGTTATGTCTCTTATGCTCCCTGTGTTACCCTGGCAGGTGGCCTTCCGGTTCCTGTTGAATGTACAGAAGCTGACCGGTTCAAACTCAATCCTGAGGCACTCCAGGAAAAGATCACCAGGAAAACCAAAGCCGTTATGATCAATTTCCCGAACAACCCGACCGGTGCCGTAATGAACCGGAAAGATCTTCTGGCTATCGCAGATATCATTATTGATAACGACCTTCTGCTCATCTCTGATGAGGTATATGCAGAACTGACCTATGAAGGAAGCCACGTTGCTGCAGCAACAGTAAGTGATCTTTGGCAGCGGACAATTACTCTTAACGGGTTCTCCAAAGCGTATGCCATGACCGGATGGCGTGTCGGTTATCTCTGTGCACCAAAAGAGCTCTGCGAAGCCGTCCTTAAAATCCATCAGTATGTTATGCTCTGCGCTCCCGTGATGGGCCAGGTGGGTGCTCTTGAAGCAATTCGCTCTGCAGAAGAGGATAAAAATAATATGGTTCAGGAGTACCGTTTGAGGCGTAATATGTTTGTTGCAGGATTAAATCGCATCGGCCTCCCCACTCATATTCCTGAAGGAGCATTCTATGCATTTCCATCTGTCAAAGATACCGGGATGTCGGATACGGAGTTTGCCGAGCGACTCTTAACAGAACATCAGGTTGCCGTGGTACCAGGTAGTGTCTTTGGTGTTGGTGGTAAAAACAATCTGCGCTGTGCCTATGCGGTCTCCAGAAAGCAACTTACTGAAGCACTCGGCCGGATGGAATCGTTCCTCAACAGTCTCTGAATGGGGTAAATCCCAGCGAAACCATTTATTCTTCCTGCTGTGTTAAGGGAACTTTTCCTAAGCATACTTTATTTTGCAATTCGATCAATACTACTTGATATTACAATGAGCTGCACGATCATCGTTGGTGGATTTTTTGGAGATGAAGGAAAGGGTAAAATTGTTGCCCATATTGCATACAAAGACAAACCGGTAATCATCTCACGCGGCGGTGTAGGGCCGAATGCCGGACACACTGTTCAGGTTGGAGACCGTGAATATGGTGTCCGCATGGTTCCGTCCGGTTTTGTGTATAAACAAGCAAAACTCTGTATTGGCAGTGGTGTGCTTGTCGACCCCCGCATTTTAAAACAGGAAATTGAAATGCTCGATGTGAAAGGGCGGGTATTTGTTGATAAACGCTGTGGTATCATTACCGAAGATCACATCATCAGGGATAAGGGGAGTGCCCACCTGTCAAAGAAGATCGGAAGTACCGGATCAGGATGTGGGCCTGCAAATTCCGACCGGGTGATGCGGATTTCTCCTCAGGCAAAGGATGTACCGGAGCTTGCTGAATATTTATTGGACGTCCCAAAAGCGATTGATGATGAGCTCAAACAAGGAAGGACGGTACTGCTTGAAGGGACACAGGGTTTTGGTATCTCTCTCTACTATGGTACATATCCTTTTGTAACAAGCAAAGACACCTCGGCTTCTCAGATTGCAGCGGATAATGGCGTAGGACCAACAAAAATTGATGATGTGATTGTTGTTTTCAAGGCATATCCCACCCGTGTTGGTGAAGGCCCGTTCAGCACGGAGATGACTGCTGAAACATCTGATTCAATGGGAATCCAGGAGTTTGGAACCGTCACCCACCGGAAGCGGCGTATTGGTGGATGGGATGGGGACATGGCCCGATATTCAGCCATGATCAATGGATGTACTCAGGCAGCAATAACCGGAATCGATCGAATTGATAAAAACTGTTTCGGGGTGACTGAGTACGGGAAGCTGTCAAAGAAGGCAAAAGACTTTTTAAAGAAAGCAGAGGATGATATCGGCAGCCCTATTACTCTTATCTCTACCGGACCAGAGATGACCCAGATCATCGATTTGAGGGAAGAAATTGTATGAGACGTTCACTCATGGACATACTATGCTGCCCAATATGCAAAGGAGATCTCACACTTGAGGTTCAGAAAGAGGATGAAAAGGAAATCCTTGAGGGGGGGTTATTCTGCGTCGCGTGTGCAGTAAACTATCCTATCCATGAAGGTATTCCCAATCTTCTGCCCCGGACCTCCCAGACAAAATAAAAAAGGAGCAGGAATGAATTTCCCGTTGTCATTCACCGTGCTGACTGCTGCGGGTCAGGTGTCCCATGAAACCTCTTTTGAATTTTATCTTAACCGGCTTGGAATTAATTTTATTGAAGTCCCAAAAGAAAACATTTGGGTAAAAATAGGTGGTTCCCTACGATTAATTTTTAAAAACCGTGGAGCCCCGACTCATATTACCATCTCCTCTCCCAATTCAGGCATGTACACTAATTTCTTCCATGAAAACATGTATGTGGTTGATGAAACGGAATTAACCATCCCTCTTCGAAAAGACAGCCAGGAAGGTTTCTTTGACCTGGAGTTTATTACCGGGTACGGGGGAACAAAAACCACAGTTCGGGTGGATGTCATACAGGGATTAGCTATTCAGAAAAAAACAGCAAAGGAAGAACCTCCTCTCCAGCCGGTTGCCCGCGGACGCCCGCATCTTCTGATGATTATGATGGGAATTGCCTTAGTCCTTTATAGTGCATCGCTCTATACGAAAATTGAATTTCTCAATACCGCCGCTTTTATCATTCTTATTGTTGGTGCTCTCTACATATGGTACCGTCAGCAGTAGCGATCGCGGTCATTGTATTAATTGCCGCTCTTCTTGTTGATCGTCTTATTGGTGATCCACATTCACCGTGGCATCCTGTTGCACTTCTTGGCAGGTTTATTGGGTGGTGGGGTAAGCCGGAAAATTATTCCCCCCGGTACCAGCGTTTTTTTGGTGTGGTCTTCTGGTTTGTCACTGCAATTCTGTTCGCATTGCCGTTTTACTTTTTTTCAGTTCTTAGCCCCTGGTACTTTTACCTGATCATTGCACCCTTCCTGCTCAAATGCTGTTTTGCCTGGCGATCACTCGAAGAGCATACCCTTGCTATAGTGACTGCTTTGAAAGATGGGGTGCAGAATGGGCGAGAACAGGCTAAAATGCTGGTATCAAGAGACACTGCAAATCTTGAACGGGAACAAATTCTTTCTGCTGGCTATGAATCGATGACTGAAAATCTTACAGACAGCATTATCTCCCCATTGTTTTATATTTTTCATTATTCGGGCTTGCCGGTGCTGCCTTATTTCGTGCAACAAACACTATGGATGCAATGCTTGGATATCGGGATGAACGGGAACGATTGGGCTGGTGCTCGGCTCGCATGGACGACATACTTAATTTCATTCCTGCCCGGTTTACGGTATTGTTGCTTCTTATGTATTTTGCCTTCAAGGGGACATTTTCAGATGCAGTGCGTGTAATGCGGCGCGACGGTCACAAACGTCCAGGTTTTAATGGTGGTATTGTGATGGCAACTATGGCAGGGGGGACTGGAATACGGTTCGAAAAACCTGGGATTTATACAATTGGTGACGGGGAAAGAGCCCTTGATGAAGCCGGTTCTGATATCATCCTTACGTGCAGGGTCGTAACAATCACCTTTACACTTCTTGCCTGTAGTACTCTGATTTTATTGGGATCATGGATCAATAGTACCGGCATATGAAACTTGAAGAACTGAGATTTGGCACTGAGCTTCTCAAGCGCGGCTTTGCATCCATGCAGAAAGGGGGCGTTATTATGGATGTTGTAAATGCCGACCAGGCAAAGATCGCTGAGGAAGCTGGTGCCGTCGCAGTCATGTCGCTGGAACGGGTTCCTTCGGACATCCGGAAAATGGGCGGTGTTGCCCGCATGGCGGACCCCGAGAAGGTCATTGAGATTATTGATGCGGTCTCTATCCCGGTTATGGGTAAGGTGCGGATCGGGCATTTTGTGGAAGCACAGGTCTTAGAAACCCTGGGTGTCGATATGATTGATGAGAGTGAGGTCCTGACACCGGCAGATGAGCAATATCATATCGATAAGAAATTATTCAAGGTCCCTTTCGTCTGCGGTGCCAGGGATCTTGGAGAGGCGCTCCGAAGGATCAATGAGGGTGCGGCTATGATCAGGACTAAGGGTGAGGCAGGGACCGGTAATGTTGTCGAGGCGGTTCGCCATATGCGCAATATTATGGGAGAGATACGAATGCTGAAAGGCATGGACCGGCAGGAAATGATCGATTATGCACGGGATATCGAAGCCCCCGCAGAACTGGTCATCGAATGTTCAGAGCGCTGTCGGTTGCCCGTTGTGAACTTCTCAGCCGGCGGTATAGCCACTCCCTCAGATGCTGCGATGATGATGCAGCTGGGAGCCGATGGGGTTTTCGTCGGATCCGGCATTTTCAAATCCTCCAGCCCTGAGCGGATGGCAAAGGCGATCGTCGAAGCGGTCAACCATTTCAATCAACCTGAGGCTATCGCACGGGCAAGCCGGGGTCTTGGTGATGCGATGCCGGGACTTGATGTTCACACCCTCAGGGATGATGAGGTGCTACAAACCCGTGGACGTTAAAATTGGTGTACTCGCGCTCCAGGGAAATGTGAGTGAACACATTGAAGCTTTCCTGATAGCGCTTAACCGGATGGGGCAGGGGGATTCATCCGAAGTTTTTGAAGTCAGACACCCTTCTGACCTTTCTGCATGCAATGCCCTGGCGATCCCAGGAGGGGAGTCTACAACAATCTCCCGCCTCATTGAAAAGAACCACATGTACGACCCCATCCGTTCGTTTTCCGGTGGAATTTTTGCAACATGCGCCGGCATGGTTTTAATGGCAACCCGTGTTGCAGATTCCCGTGTCCATACGCTCGGCCTTATTGATATGACGGTAGACCGGAACGCATTCGGGCGGCAGAGGGAGTCATTTGAAGCTGACCTCCCGATAAAAGGAATTGAAGGGGGACCGTTCCATGCAATTTTTATCCGGGCACCGGTTGCCACATCTGCCGGAGTGGGCGTTTCAGTTCTTTCCCATGTGTCTCAGGGGATAGTTGCGGTTGAGTACGGTAAGCATATGGCACTTTCGTTCCATCCTGAACTGTCGTGTGATACCCGTCTTCATGAGCGGTTTTTGAAGAAACTTGGTGTTTGATCATGCAAAAGATGACAATCATGAAATTTCTCATTCCATAACAGGTCAAATGCTAATGCTGCTGTTGCATCTCCTGAAAGAACCACGGAATCACAACCCTTTCGCCCGGACCATTTGTTAAATTGAACTAAAAGCACCAAGGTGACCGATACTCTTTTACGTGTTTCGTGATATGTAGCCAGTATATGGTGATCAGGGATGACCGAAACAAATCTCTTTGAGACAGTGAAACGGCATGTGTGTGCATGTGCCATTGACCTGAAACTCTCGTCTGATATTGAAGCCCTCCTGAAAATGCCGATGCAGGAAATTTATGTGTCCATCCCAATTCGTATGGATGACGGGACTCTCCGGGTGTTTCCGGGATATCGTATCAAATACAATGATGCACGCGGCCCCACAAAGGGGGGTATCCGCTATCATCCAGACATGACGGCTGAGGAAGTCCGGGCTCTTGCCGCCCTGATGACATGGAAATGCGCACTGTATCGCCTGCCTCTTGGCGGTGCAAAAGGAGGAGTGATTTGTAATCCCAAGGAATTATCAACAGGGGAACTTGAACGCTTGAGCCGCTCCTTTATCCAGAAGATCGCCCCCTTCATCGGACCTGATAGTGATATTTCAGCACCTGACGTTGGTACGAACGCCCGGACCATGTCCTGGATGATGGACGAGTATTCTAAAATTGTGGGGAAGACCTCGTTTGGTGTTATCACCGGAAAACCGCTTAGTGTCGGGGGGTCGGAAGGAAGGGAAGACGCCACTGCCAGGGGAGGGTGGTACGTCATTAGTGAGGCAGCAAGGGACCTTGGTATGACCCTTAAAGATGCGACCGTTGCAGTTCAGGGGTTTGGAAATGTAGGAGAAAATGCGGCATATCTCGCACATCCCTTGTATAAATGCAGGGTAATTGCGGTAAGCGACAGCGGGGGGGGTGTTGTGAACCGGGATGGTCTCGATATCCCGAAACTCAGGGAACATAAAAAGAAAACTGGTTCGATTAAGAATTCAGGGCTTGGTGTAGATATCACCAATAAACAACTTCTGGAACTGGATGTCGACATTCTCATACCGGCAGCACTTGAAAACGCGATCTCCATGGATAATGCAGACAGCATCAAAGCACGACTCATTGCTGAATTCGGCAATGGCCCTATCACCGCTGAAGCAGACACTCACCTGTATGCAAAAGGCGTCCCCATTATTCCCGATATTCTCTGTAATGCAGGAGGAGTCATAGTATCTTACTTTGAAATGGTACAGAATCTGAATATGGATCACTGGGAACGGGACACTGTGCATTCACGCATGAGGACATACGTGACAGAAACCTATCACACAGTTTTTGATATGGCCACGCTCAATAAAATTTCCCTAAGACGTGCTGCCTACAGCAGAGCGATGGAACATGTGGTGGAGGCGATGAAGATGCGGGGGTGGATATAAGAGAGGCAGATGGCAATTATCTTGCAGGATTTGAGATCAGTCGTATATGTCAAATCATTAGGTATAAAGTAGCAAATATTATGCTCCCGCCATGCTGAACTACCTTTTTTTATTGTAATTCAGGAATTCTTCAGAACCTCGAAATAGATCTTTATATCCCTTGAACAATCAGCTGATACCATATGGGAATGAAAGAGAGTTTTACTACAGCGGAATGGGAGAACCTGGTCAGTCTGCCCTATGCCGTTTCCATGACTGTTATGGTTGCAGCCCCCTCTTTCCTTGGGCTGTGGGGTGAGACGAAAGCCATCATGCAGGAACCAGCGAACCTCGCACCTGTAAGCGGGAGTGGCCTTGTCGGTCTCTTACTCGCGGAGATGCAATCGCGGGTAAAAGATCTGATGAAAGATCAGCAGAATGCATGGAAGCATGATCAGGCTGGATACCGGACAAAGACTCTTAATGCCTGCAGATCTGCAGCGACAAGTCTGGCAAAGGCTCCTCCTGAAGAAGGCCCTGAATATAAAAAAAGGTACTGGCAATCGGCCTGAAGGTGGCAGAAGCTGCGAAAGAGAACGGGGTTGCAGTCAGCGATCCGGAAAAGGCAGCACTAGCCGAGATTTCCTCTGCTCTTGGTATTGTGGGATAATTACAATAAAGAATAAGCAGAATATTTTTCGTAATCGGTAAGGAAAGAATTTTTTATATGTCTTTTACAAAAGTGGGAGATGTTGGAAGGAAATCTCCCTGTTTTAAAGCACAAAATTCTCAAATCAAAGAGTGAAATTAAAAGAATCCTGAATTGATGATGCATACTAGGTTTAATACCTCAGTTGTCACAAAGTCCCTTGAGGGGACTGACAGATTATGCAGGAATTCTGATGAATTCATCTCATGCTTTTTACAGCAACCTCTCGGCACGTTACCTACGGGAAGGTGAAAAAACCTTCGAAGATATCTGCCGGCGGGTTGCATGGGCGGTTGCGGATGAAGAGGAAGAGGCGACCCGCTTTTTTGATATAATGATCTCTTTGCGCTTCTTACCTAACTCTCCCACTCTGATGAACGCCGGAACAGATCTCGGGCAGCTCTCTGCCTGCTTTGTCCTGCCGGTCCCGGATTCTATCAACGGGATCTTCGATGCAATGAAAAACGGTGCTATTATCCATAAAACCGGTGGGGGAACAGGTTATAATTTCTCGAAAATCAGACCGAAAGGATCCAGCGTGCAATCTACTGATGGTGTTGCTTCAGGTCCTGTATCGTTTATAGGAATATTCAATGCAGCAACCGAAGTCATCAGGCAGGGGGGTCGTCGCCGTGGAGCAAACATGGGGATACTGAACGTCTGGCACCCCGACATCCTTTCATTCCTCTCAGCAAAAGCACGGGAGGGAGATATTTCTAACTTTAACCTCTCCGTGATGGTCAACGATAAATTTATGCACTTCGTTTCCCGGAAAATGTATGATCAGATCTGGATTATCCATCCATCTTCCGGGGAATCGATTTCGGTTGGGCGGATATGGTCAGGAATAGTAGACAGTATCTGGAAAAACGGTGAACCCGGCATACTTTTTTACGATGAGATAAACCGGCACAACCCTCTGCCAGGCCTTGGCGTTATCGATACTACCAATCCCTGCGGCGAACAACCACTGCTCCCGTACGAAAGTTGTGTTCTTGGCAGTATCAATCTCGCTGCCTGCGTTCACAACGGCATACTTGATGAACACGAACTAAACGATGCTGTGCGTACGGCAGTCCGGTTTCTTGACAAGGTAATTGACAAAAATGTCTATCCAATTCCGGAAATCGAAGAAGCAACGAAAAAAACCCGGAAAATTGGTCTGGGCCTTATGGGCGTCCATGATGCCCTTCTTATGATTGGGCTGGCATACGATTCTGTCAAAGGGAGAACCTGGTGTAAACGCGTCATGCGGAATGTAACAGACATTGCCGTGGACGAATCGCGTCGCCGTGCGGAACGACTCGGGGCGTTCCCTGCCTGGAAGGAAAGTATCTGGAAAAAATTCCCCATGAGGAATGCAGCATTGACCTCAATAGCACCAACCGGAACATTGTCTTTGCTTGCCGGGTGCTCAAGCGGCATCGAACCGGTCTTCTCATTTGCCTACACCCGCCGGAACACTGTTGGAAAAAAGTTTGTTATCATAAACCCGGTATTCCGTGAAATTCTTGAAAAAATTCTCGCTGATATAGAGCAGAGCAAAGAATCGAGGTTGAAAAGATTAGAAGACGTAATCACTCACGTACACGAGACCGGAACCATCCAGGACCTTCGCTGGCTCCCGGACGATTTCAGGGCCCTCTTCAAGACAGCACTGGACATCCACTGGAAGGATCATATCCTGATGCAGGCAGCATTCCAGACGTATGTCCATGCATCCATCAGTAAGACAATTAACCTTCCAAATACCGCTACAAAGGAGGATTGTGCAGATGCGCTCCTCATGGCATGGAACCTTAAACTGAAAGGAATCACGATGTACCGGACTGGCAGCAGGCAAAATGTGGTGCTCTCCCTGAAAGATTCCGCATCAGAGTCAGATGAGAAAGATCTGAAGAATGCCTGTTCCCTGAACTAGGCATGCCATATTCTCAATCCTGCGATTTTGCTCGGGAGCGTCCTGTCAATTCCTAACCCTACCAATCCTTCACCATCGCATCAGCTTTCAGTTCTTTTGGCATAAGCTCAATCGCGTATCGCAACGCAGTCCGGGGCATAGCCCTCCGATTACGCATGACATAATCAAAAACCTCTTTCTGGTGGTGTCGGCTGGCTTCTTTTAAGAGCCACCCGTAGCCTTTACGGACTAAATCATCATCGTCGGTTAACAACAGGTCAGCTATCTCGAGCACATCATCAAGAAATTTCCCGTGTTTTGCCGGGACAATCAGTGAGACTGCTGCAGCCCGCCTCATCCAGCGGTTATCCAATTGCGTCCAGCGTTTCAGTTCACCGCTATATTCCGGGAATTTTTCAATAAAGTCTCCCATCGTGTGGTTGCAGAAACTGTCACAGGCAGCCCAGTTGGTAATATACGTGTCTATCCAGCGCCGGAATANCTNAAAGTCCTCCCGCTCATATTTACCTTTGAGTGCGTGAGTCCAGTTTGAGACGATGAAGGANTCCTCTATGTAACCGGATTTGAATAATTCCTCGCAGAGGGAGAAAATCTCCNCTTTGGGCCGNGCTTTCACCTCTTTCCAGTACTTCTTTGCAATCGCTGTTACTGCTGCTGTCTTGGTGCCATAACAAGTAATCTCCTCTTTGAAGAACCGCTGTGTGGTTTGACGGATTTGAGGGTTTGCCAGGCTTTTTAGTTCCTGGTGTATTTTGAATAGTACCGGGTCCATGGTGAAAGTTGGGGGTGGATATTTGATAAGGAATGTGCATATTGTAATTTAAAAACACGAATATTTTTTGAAGACTAATCGAATTGATTGCAGGAATTAAAGTTTAATTGACACGGCGGCAGATCCCGTTTGTTTTAGCCATACCGCCACACAGGCCCATTTTCCCGGCAAGGCCCCTCATCCAGGCAGCGATTGCATCCAGGTCGCGGAAGTCACCGGTCGGAAATTTCACTAGTGATGTCAGGTTTCGCTCATCAAAGTTCATCTTGATTGCATCAAGTGAGCCGGCAAACATCGTTACTGNGACTGGAAGTACGGAAGATGATGCGGTGACAAGCTGGTCAGTGAACCCTTTCACATCGCCAGTCTTTGGAAAATCCCGGTGCAATGCCCATATCCTTCAACCAGCACCCCTGAAAGCTCATCTTTATTTGTTGAAACAAATACTGTCACATCCCCAGTAATCTTTCCTGTATACACAGGTCCACCTATCA
>JGI20214J14112_1000011_pt1 | contig 23689 bp, 18 predicted proteins | sample WetSurMetagenome_FD_14112 | JGI IMG/M metagenome (IMG submission 14112)
GGCGAAATTGCTGGGTTCGAAGTCATGCGAATTATCAACGAACCAACTGCAGCCTGCCTCGCATACGGCATCGACAAACTGGAGCACGAAATGAAAATTCTCGTATTCAGTTTCGGAGGCGGAACTCACGACGTTACCTTAATGGACTTTGGCAAGGGCGTTTTTCAGGTTCTGAGCACCAGTGGCGATACTCAGTTGGGTGGAACCGACGTGGACAAAGCAGTCGTCAATTATATCCTAGACGAATTCAAGCGCCAATCAGGAGTGGATGTCTCAGGCGACCGGATGGCTATGTCCAGACTAAAAGAAGCGGCAGAAAAAGCCAAAATCGAACTCTCCACTCTCATGAGCACCGACATCGACCTACCATTCTTAACCTCAGACGCCTCGGGACCCAAACACTTGCGTCTAACCCTAACCCGAACTAAACTGGAATCCCTCGCTCAACCCGTCGTCGAGCGCACAAGACCCACCCTGCTAAAAGCCCTAGAAGACGCCAAACTGAATCCAACACAAGTTGACAAAATCATCCTCATCGGCGGCATGACCAGAATGCCCCTTGTCCAACGCTTCGTAGAGCAAATCCTCGGAAAAGCTCCCGAACGCGGACTAGACCCGATGGAATGTGTCGCCATCGGCGCAGCTATCCAAGCAGGCGTCATCACTGGAGAAGTCACAGACCTACTGCTCCTCGATGTTACCCCCCTGAGCCTCGGGGTTGAAACCATGGGCGGTGTCATGACCAAAGTTCTCGAAAAGAACACGACCATACCCACCAAACGCAGCCAAGTCTTCACTACAGCCGCTGACTTCCAAACCGCAGTCACAATCCATGTGTTGCAAGGCGAACGCGCCATGTCAACTGACAACGTCTCACTAGGTATGTTTAACCTCGTCGATTTGCCACCTGCACCAAGAGGCGTCCCACAGATCGAAGTCACCTTTGACATAGATGCCAACGGCATCCTAAATGTCACCGCTAAAGATCGCGGCACAGGCAAAGAAAATAAAATCCGTATAACAGCATCAACCAAACTCAACAAAGAAGAAAAGGAACGCTTAATCAAAGACGCTGAACAATTCGCTGATCAAGATCGCATGAAGAGAGAAGAAGCCGAAACCCGCAACAACGCCGACAGCCTCGTATACACGGCCGACCGAACCAAAGCAGATCTCGCAGGCAAAATCAGCCCTGAAGAGGTTGCCAAAATCGACGCAGCTGTAACTGAACTTAAGAATGCCTTAGCCAGCAACGACATGGCAGCTGTCAAAGCCAAGTCCGATGCATTACAGAAGGTTCTACAGGAAGTCGGAACCAAAGTCTACCAGCAAGCCGCCCAGCAATACGCTCAACAACAACCAGGAGGTCAGCAAGCGGGACAGCAGCCAGGAGCAGGACCAGAACCACAACCAAGCGAGGAACCCCAAGCAGGATCCGAAGGCGAACACGTAGTTGACTCAGAAGACTACAAGGTAAAGTAGCTCTAGGCTACTAATTTTTCCTTTTTTGTAGATATTCTTTATCATAGGTACTATTCGTCCAGCAAGTTGCTTTGTAGAACAGATGTCTGTTTGCCTCTTGGAACAATAATGTTTATTAATATTTACGATAGAACCTTATTCTGTGGGTAAAATGAAGTTAGAAGAAAGTACACAATACCTACGAGGTTTTGGAGTCATAGAAAAAGAGTGTTTCAACGTCTACGACACAGTATCCAAGAAAATAAATCATCCAGAAAGCAGCCTCGTCTTAGGCATGGCATACGATAGCTTAAAATGTTCAAAAATCATGCAGGCTATTCTCGATTGTTTTGAACAAGCTAATACTGAAAACCTAAAAACCAAAAAAGACTTAACCGACTTAGCCGTCCAACTTTCGATCTTCTCAAAAGAAATCCAACGAATCAATTGCCTAAACTATCAATCAAGCTGTGAAGTACTAAAAGAATTAACCAAACTCGAAAAGTTCCTAACAGACGCCTACAGCAGCTATGCGCATTCAACGGCAACTAATGCTATAGCTCAAGAAGTAACCAAATACTCAAATGCTAATGTTGAGAATTTTGCCAAAATCTTTGAAAAAATTGCTGAAGAAAAAGAGCGACATAGAGAAGAGCTAGTTGAGATTATTTTTGCGTTGGAACAAACTGAAGCAAACAGACTTAGACAAATAACTCCAGTTGTGAAATATCAAAACCCAGACGCGTGGATTCGGGGATCCACGATTCAAACCTTCTCGACCAGTTTGACGGCGGCAAATTCTGCAGAGTAATCTTAGGCTAAATTTCCTCTCCATTTATGGAGTAATAATTTCCATTTTTGCAGTTACAACTTAATTATTATCAATATCTAGTACAATTTCAAGTAGAAGAAACTGACCTAAATTTACTCATCGGCCATCTAAGATTTTTCCAGGGTCTTCAGAATACAATTACTATTAAAAAAGCCCTGTTACTGGCAAACGCAAATCGATTTGTGTTCACTTATATCGTATAAGGGGCGATAGAAAAAATCGCGTCTAAAATGTTCAACACCCTAAACGGTCGAAAGCTGGGAAATACCTTAAATCTCAGACTAAAGCATTGTATCAAAGTTCAAAAAACACCTTAACGGTAAAGTCGTATGGCTGAAAAAAGGGATTACTACGAGGTTTTAGGCGTTCAGAAAAGCGCTTCCAAGGACGAAATCAAGGACGCGTATAGGAAACTTGCCATGCAGTTCCATCCAGATCGTAATAAAGACGTTGGCGCCGAGGAACGTTTCAAGGAAATCTCAGAAGCCTATGCTGTGTTATCCGACGATCAGAAACGTCAAACATACGATAACCTTGGCCACCAAGGATTTGATCAACGCTATACTTCGGAAGACATTTTCCGCGGCGCAGACTTTGACTCAGTCTTCCGAGATATGGGTTTTGGCGATCTGTTCCGAACTATATTTGGAGGTCAAAGTGGGTTTAGCGGCTACGAAGAACGCAACCGGGGACAAGATCTCGCATACAACCTCGAAATCACCCTAGAAGAAGCTGCAAAAGGTACCGAAAAAGAAGTCGAAATACCCAGAACGGAACGCTGCGAAGTCTGCGGCGGCTCAGGAGCAAATCCAGGCACCCAAGCACGCACCTGTCCCCGTTGTGGCGGCTCAGGAAAAATCCAGAACATGCGCAAAGCCGGCTTCGCAACTTACGTTCAGGTTGCGCCTTGCCCAACATGCAAAGGCAAAGGCAGACTCATTGATTCACCCTGCACCAACTGCCACGGCACAGGCCTCTTCCGACGCAGACGTAAAATCACCGTTAAAATCCCAATGGGGATAGACGAAGGCTACCAGCTACGGCTCCGCGGCGAAGGCGAAATGGAAGTTATTGACGGCGAAGCAGGCGACCTCTATGTCATCGTGCACGTGAAGCCCAACCCACAATTCATGCGGGAAGGCGACGACCTCTGGCACATTGCATTTATAACTTATCCTCAAGCGACTTTGGGAGCAGAAATATCTATACCAACTTTGGAGGGCCCTACAACAATTAAGGTGCGTCCTGGTACCCAACCTGGGGAAACTGTAACTTTAAGAGGCAGGGGGATGCCGCATTTCCGAGGTTACGGCAGAGGTGATTTGCTAGTGCGTATTGGCCTTTCTATTCCCGAAAAACTGACAAATCAACAACGGGCTCTAATTGAACAGTTGGCTAAGGAGTTCGGCAACGACGTTGCAATGAAGAACCGCAAGTTCCACCTCTAAGTTGGCGATTGCACAAAATTTTTAAATTAACTCAGAGATACTAGTTATAACAAATTTTAGGAAGCGATAAAATGGTATTCGACATAGAGACTGCACTGATTCAGCTAATCGTGAGTATTTTGGTGAACCTGATTTTTGTGTCGCCATTTCTCTGGATTGCGGGTAGGCTCTTTGCTGGTAAACAGAAAGCTAAATTCACCGATTCCCTATGGATTGTACTAATAGGTACCGTGGTCTTCTACTTCTTCAACTACTTGTTAACGGATACCCTCTCAGGGTTCGCCAGTTTAATCGCCTACATCGCAATGTTCGTTATTTGGCTTGCGTTGATCAAGCACTTCTTCGACTGCGGGTGGCTAAAAGCATTTGCGATAAGCGTAATTACAGTGATCGTCGCTGTCATAATCGTATTCATCATAGTCTTTGTGCTAGCGTTGATCGGCATCGGAGCAGGTTTGATACCTATCACCAACCCTTTCTAGAAACATCCTTTCCCTCCAGTCTGAAGGTCGATGTCAAGCAAAGTTTGCTAAAATTGAGAGGCTAAATTCTCAAAAAGCAACGTTCGCTTTGCAGATTTGGCAAACTAACGTTCTCAAGAAGCATTATTTAGTCTTAAAGAAAGCTTGCTATTAGGTTGAGTAAATGGAAAGTACCTATAAGGTATTCAATCAAGCGCTAGATTACGGCAGCTGTTCGGAACCTTATTTGCTACCAAGGAGTAGAAAATGAGCAACAACAAAACGGTTCCTAAAAACCAAAGCTATCACGGCGGTATCTACATTTATTTTATGAATCAAAAAATGTCAAAAGTTAAGAAAAGTGAATAGTAAAATCTTAAGTAATGATTGTTGAATTGGAGTAGGAGTCAAAATATATGTCTTAATTCTGCTGTGTGCTGATTTCTAGAAATTAGATTATTTGGTTTCAAATAAGAGAGACTATTGACAGAAAGATTGACAGAAAGATAAAAAAAGAAAGAAAGGTTAGGTTGGTTTATTTTTTCTCAAGTTGCTTGCGTAGTTCTGCGTAGGTTGCTTTGATGTCTTCGATGCTGCCTTCGTCTTCGATGGTGGATGTGTCGCCTAGTGGTGCGCCAGTTAGAACTGCTTTTAGGAGTCTCCGCATGATTTTGCCGCTACGAGTCTTGGGGAGTTTGGCTACAATTAAGACGGCTTCGGGGGTTGCGATTGGTCCGATGGTTGTGCGGACGTGTTTTGTGAGTTCTGCGCGTAGTTCGTCTGAGGGTGTGAATCCGCTGCGTAATACGACAAATGCTACTGGGACTTCGCCTTTAACTGCGTCTTCTTTGCCCATGACTGCTGCTTCGCTGACTGCTGGGTGGCTGACAAGTGCGCTTTCGAGTTCGACGGTGCCGATTCTGTGTCCCGCAACTTTGAGGACTTCGTCTGCTCTTCCAAGTAACCAGAAGTATCCGTCTGGGTCACGGATTGCGTAGTCGCCCACATAGTAGATGCCTGGCCATTTGCCGAAGTATGTTTGTTTGAAGCGTTCATTGTCTTTCCAAACGGTTTGCAACATTCCCGGCCATGGAGATTTTATCACTAGGTAGCCTTTGTTTCCTTGTGTCACTGACTGCCCTTTTTCGTCAACGATATCAGCGTTAACTCCCGGCAACGGAAGCGTGGCTGACCCTGGTTTTAGCGGGGTCAATTCTATGCCTGCTGCGGGTGAAATCATGAAGCCGCCTGTTTCTGTTTGCCACCAAGTGTCGATGATTGGTAAGCGTTCTTTGCCAATGACGCGGTAATACCATTTCCATGCTTCGGGGTTGATAGCTTCGCCGACTGAGCCGAGTTCACGCAGAGTTGACAGGTCATGTTTGTTAACCCATTCTTCGCCGAATTTCATGAACATACGGACTGCGGTTGGGGTTCCGTAGAGTATTGTAACGCCGTGGTTTTCAATCATGCTCCACCAGCGGTCTTGCGCAGGGAAGTCAGGCGTGCCTTCGAACAGGAACGCGGTTATGCCGTGGCTAAGAGGGGCATAAACGTTGTATGTGTGTCCTGTGATCCAGCCGATGTCTGCAACGCACCAGTAGATGTCTTCGTCTTTTGGATCAAAAGCCCATTTCAAGGTCCAGTAAGCCCAAACGAGGTAGCCGCCTGTGCCGTGTTGGACGCCTTTTGGTTTGCCTGTTGTTCCTGAAGTGTAGAGGATGAACAATGGGTCGGTTGAGTTCATGCGTTCCGGTTCAACGTAGGCGTTTGCGCCTGCAGCTGTCAATGCGTCGTGGTACCAGACATCGCGACCTTCTTTCATTTGGATTGGTTGACCTGTTCGTTTCACAACGAGGACTTTCTCGATGTTTGTCATTAGCGGTGCGGCTTTGTCTGCATTGTCTTTTATTCCGACTGGTTTGCCTCTGCGGAAGCTGCCGTCTGCTGTTATGAGGATTTTTGCTCCACAGTCATTAACGCGGTCTGCGAGTGCTTCAGCGCTAAAACCAGAGAAAACTACTGTGTGGACTCCACCGATCCTTGCGATTGCAAGCAAACTAATCGGCAACTCCGGGATGACGGGCAGGAAAACTGCAACGCGGTCGCCTTTCTTGACGCCCATGTCTTTTAGTGCTTTTGCAACTTTGTTTATTTCACGGTATAATTGATAGTAAGTGTAGGTTTTTACTTCGCCCATTTCGCCTTCCCAAATGTAGGCGAGTTTGTTTTTGCGTGCAGTTTTTACGTGGCGGTCAACTGCGTTGTAGCAGATGTTGAGTTCTCCATCAGGGAACCATTTGAAGAACGGCGGGTTCGAGTCATCCAAAACTTTGGTAGGTGCCTTGAACCAGTCGATGGCTTTTGCTTTCTCTGCCCAGAACTCAGTGGGGTTTTTAACGGATTTTTCCCATTCTTGTTTGCGTATTTCTCCAGAAGAAACCTTTGCAATACTTGGACTATACTTCTCGTTGAAAGGTAAACTAGCTTCTGCCATATGTTATCATTTCCTATAGATGCTGGGAACAGTGAGCCCTATAGAATATAAGTTTTTTCAACAAAAATAAAACGAATTAATCCGATTCTACGTAAGGCATAAGTGTCCTAAGCTCAAACTAGGCGAAAAATAATATAAAAAAAGAAGGTAAAGTTTTACTTTACCGGAAGTATTGGCAAAACGGTTTTTCCGTTTGCTTCATTTAAGACTTCTGCAAGACCAAGGTAGACTGCGCTGCCGCCGCAGATTATGCCTTCGATGCCTGTGATTTGTCCAAGCATTGCGTTTCCTGTTAGTCGTGTTGCGGCGAGCATGAAGAAGAGTACGAATAGGCTGCCAAAGACGAATTGAAGAGCACGATTTGCTTTCAGTGTGCCAAAGAACATTGCAAACGTGAAAAGTCCCCACATGATGAAGTATGCTGCCATCGCGGTTGAGTCAGCCGCAAGAATACCATCGAAGAATGTTGTTCCAGGCAGNAAAACCAGTGCNACAAGAGACCACCAGAAAAGGCCGTAGCTGAGAAAAGCTGTCATGCCAAAAGTGTTACCTTTTTTAAATTCCATAATGCCGACGATGATTTGTGCGAGACCACCGTACGCTAAACCCATGGCAAGTATCATGGCGTTGAGTCCAAATAAGCCTGCATTGTGTAAGTTCAAAAGTACCGTTGTTAATCCGAAGCCCAAGAGTCCTAGAGGAGCAGGATTAGCTAATTTCTGTATTATGCTCATTTCTATATTTCCCCGACTTAATGTTTTAACTGAATTCAGCGTGCTTTTTTATAAAGCTTTGGAGACCGATACGTATCGCTTTCTTGAAGATACATATTTACCAACTTCTAAAGATGAAAATACTATAAATGCATACAACGCAGCAATTGCCCAATCAATGAGTTCTGGGGAGTGCACGTCGAAGAGAGTTTGTAGGCTGGGCACATATAGGATTACCAATTGCAATGCGAAGGACACTAGGATTGCATACCATAACCACTTGTTCTTGAACGCTCCAACCTTGTATACTGGATACTTCAACGATCGCATCGATATGGCGATGACTAATTCCATCGCTATCATTGCAGTTAACAATTGTGTTCTAGCTTCCAGTAATCTGAACTCGCTTAGCCATGGCAGATGGGAGTAGAACGCAACTAAAAGCAAAATCGTCATGAGTATTGGTATAGTGCTAAGGTAAACCTTGACATCCTTGCTAAAGACGCTCTCGTTGGGTTTACGTGGTTTACGCGCCATCAAGTCGGGGTCGCCGGGGTCTACGCCTAAAGCGATGGCAGGTAACCCATCGGTAACAAGGTTCATCCAAAGAATCTGCACAGCTGTCAAAGCGATAGCTGCATCATTTATTAAATCAACATTTGAGCCCGGTGAGATGACTCTGGCTATGTAGGGCACGCTCACCACCGCAATGAACATTACTAGAATTTCCATGATGTTACATTGAAGCAGATAGGTGAGGTATTTTTTGATATTATCAAAGATTTCACGCCCTTCTCTGACGGCTTTAACGATGCTTGCAAAGTTGTCGTCTGCTAAAACCATATCCGCCGCTTCTTTGGTGACTTCGGTGCCGCTGATGCCCATGGCTATTCCTATATCACTCATTTTGAGTGCTGGTGCATCGTTAACGCCGTCGCCTGTCATAGCGACCACTTGGTCTTTTTGTTTCCAAGCTTTCACAATACGAACTTTGTGTTCTGGAGCGACCCGCGCATAAATTACCACATTTTCCACTACCTCGGCAAGTTGTTCATCAGTCATTTGTTCGAGTTCTTGTCCGGTTAATACGTGACTTGCCATGTCTTTTTCTTCAAGCAACTTGAGCTCTTTGCCGACGGCGGTGGCTGTGAGTTTATGGTCGCCTGTAATCATGACGACACGTATGCCTGCCTTCTTACAGATTGCTATGGCGTCTTTAACTTCGGGGCGCGGTGGATCAATCATGCTCATGATACCAACAAAGACGAAGCCTTCCTCCATCTCTTCCTTGAACTCGTAGTCTCCGCTGGGGAGTTCCTTGTATGCGAAAGCTAGGTTACGGAGAGCTTGCAGAGCTAAATCTTCGGTGACTTTGAAGTGCTTAGCTTGGCTCTCTCTGCTAAACGGCTGGACTTTACCGTCTAAGATGATTTTGCTGCATCTTTCTAAGACCATTTCTGGGGCACCCTTCATGTAGGCAATTTTTTTGCCATCTTTGGCATGGATGGTGGTCATGCGTTTTCGCTCAGAAGAGAACGGAACTTCAGAGACACGGGGTTCTATGTCTTCGAGGGCATCTTTACTTATGCCTGCTTTCTCGGCGGCAACCACTAGTGCGCCTTCGGTTGGGTCACCTCTTATGATCCATTTGCCTGTTTGGGTGTCTTGTTCAAGGGCTGAGTCGTTGCACAGAACTGCGACTTTAAGAAGGGTTGCGAGGTTTTTGTCAGTGGTTACTTTTTTGTCTTTATCTTGGAATTCGCCCTCTGGAATGTATCCTATGCCTGTGACTTTGATGTCTTGTTCATTTACGTAGATTCGTTGGACGGTCATTTCGCCTTTGGTCATAGTGCCTGTTTTGTCGCTGCAGATGACACTGGTGCTTCCAAGAGTTTCTACGGCGGGTAGGCGTTTAACGATGGCGCTGACTTTAGCCATACGGTACATACCGATAGCGAGGGCACCTGTAACGATAGCGGGCAACGCTTCTGGCACAGCTGCGACAGCTAAACTGATAGCCCACAAAACCATTTCTAAAACTGGGCGTTGTTCAACGACTATACCAACTACACCAACGCTTACGGCAACCACTAAAGCCAAAATGCCAATCCATTTACCCACCCCGCTCAAACGCTTCTCCAGGGGCGTTTGAGCTTCAGGGGCAGCTTGCACCATCTGAGCAATTTTTCCAAACTCAGTATTCATACCTGAAGTCGTAACTACAGCTTTTCCTCTGCCATAAACGACAACAGTTCCTGTATAAACTATGTTGCGGCGGTCGTTTAGTTGGGTTTGTTCAGGCAACTCACCGCTTGATTTGTTGACTGGTGAGGATTCGCCTGTTAGGGAGGCTTCATCTGTTTTCATGGTGAAAGATTCTAGAAGTCGGGCGTCTGCAGGAATCTTGTCACCTGTATAAAGAAGAATTACGTCTCCAGGAACCAGTTGAGTGGCCGGGATTCTTACTTCCTTTCCATCCCGTAGAACATTTGCGGTGGGCGCTGTCATTTTTTTGAGGGCTTCTACAGCTTTTTCGCTGCGGTATTCTTGTGTGAAACCCAACGTTGCACTTGCGACTACTATGGCTAAGATAATGGCTGCATCGGTGACTTCCCCAACCGCAAACGAGAGTGCAATGGCGATGAGAAGTATAATCATGAGTATGTCGGTGAATTGGCCGAGTAGAAGTTTGAGGGGTGATTTGCCTTTTTCTTTTTTGAGTTCGTTAAGTCCATATTGTGCAAGGCGTTCTTGCGCTTGCTGGGTAGTTAATCCTTTGCTGGTTATTTTTAATTCGCTCATCACTTCTTGAGCGGTTTTGCTATGCCACTGTTTCGCCATTTTGGTTTTCCTCGTAGGAGTATTTTTGATGGTAAACCACGCTATGTTTGTATAGTGAAAAAGCGCCTATTACCAGAGCTGTTAAACTAGAAATGTAGAGGACCCAAGCGAAAATTGGTCCGAAGCTAACGATTTGTTTTTGCCATTGCCAGGGGAAATCTGTTTGATGTTGAAGCGGCCAAGCTCCGATTACTTGGTAGGTGAATCCCGAAACGGTCAGCAATATCGCGACGTACTGTTTATTGGCATCTGTCTTGGGCTCTGTTCTGTGTATACTGTAATAGCATAGCAGATTGAGGCCTATGATTAAGGCTGGGAAGCTTGTTGCAAAGAATAATGGGTCGATTAAACTTCGAGGCAACACGGGGTTAATGGATGTTGGGGAATAAATTGCGATAGCTTTTTCCCAGTTAGTTGTAGTTTGGCGGTTGAGAATTACTGAGGAGAGGTATAGTACTCCGTAAGCTGATAAAAACAAGCTAAGCGACACCCAATGGCTCTTAGCGTAACTGGAAACCTTGTTAGAGTAACTTGTTTGTTCTAGACAGCTGTCATTCATTGATGTGCCCTAGCTTTACGTTGATTTAGTGCATCTAAACGATATATTTGTTTTCAAAAGATAGAAAGGTTGCTTCAGATTTATTTTAGCCAAAAAAGTTATAATGACAAAGAAACATATAACAAACTGTACTTTTTAGGTGCCTCTAATGATTTTTGAAACTAATTTCCAAGAAATAATTCAGCGAACACATGATGTAGTTAGCTTTAGATTTCCCCGACCAGCTGAGTTGACTTATAGACCTGGGCAATTCTTTTTTGTCACTCTAAAGCAAGGCGACAAAGAATTGAAGAAACATTTCAGCTTCAGCAGTAGCCCAACAGAAAAAAAACACATCGAATTTACTAAAAAATTCACCGACCACGAATATTCACTCGCTTTAAAAGCGACAAAAGTAGGCGACTGGGTGCGAATAGAGGCACCATTTGGGCACTTCATTTTCGAGGGCGAATATCCACAAATCGCTTTGCTCGGTGGAGGTATCGGGATAACTCCTTTTATGAGTTACTGTAAAAACGCTACGGACAAGGGTCTAAGCAACAAAATCACTCTTTTTTATGGTTGCCGCACACCAGAAGATATAGCTTTCAAAAAGGAGTTCGAGGACTTAGCACAAATAAACAAGAACATCAAGCTAGTCTTTATTGTCAACCAACCTACCCCTGATTGGAAGGGAGCAACAGGCATAATTAACGCTGACATGATAAAGGAGCAATTACCCAACTTCCAAGAGAACATGTTCTATACATGTGGACCACCACCGATGGTTGAAGCTATGGAAAAACTCGTGGAGAGTTTAGGTTTGTCCAAAGAGAAATTGAAGCGCGAGTACTTTTCAGGCTACTAACAAAAAAAGGGTTTAAGGGTAGAACCTGCGGGTGGTTCTTGGAAACGGGATAGCGTCGATGATGTTGTCTAAGTCAAGCATCCAAACCAACAGCCGCTCCAGTCCCATGCCGAAGCCTACGTGGGGCACAGTGCCGTAGCGTCTTAGGTCAAGGTACCACTCGTAATCTTCAGGCTTGAGACCCTGCGCCTTCATGCGCTCGGTGAGTATGTCTTTGTTGTCTTCTCTTGCGCCCCCTGTGCTTATTTCGCCAATACGGGGTACCATCATGTCTACAGACATTGCAACTTCGGGGTGGTCGCTGTAGGTTTTACAGTAGAAGGCTTTGATTTCAGTTGGGTAATCGTAAACGAAGAAGGGTTTGCCGAAGTCTTCAGCTAAAACCTTCTCGTCCTCATAGCCAAGGTCAGATCCCCAATTCAACGCTGGGTTTTTGGGTTTTAGGCGGTCAATGGCTTCTTTGTAGGTTATTTTTGGGAAAGGCGTCTTGACTGCTTTTAATTTCTCTATGTCTGCGCCCAGTTCCTTGAATTCTTTTTGGCATTTGTCCGCGATTGAGTGGCAAACATGCGTCATCAAACCTTCCTCAAACTTCATCAAATCATTCATATCTGCAAAAGGCCACTCGCCCTCCATGTGCCAATACTCAGTTAAGTGGCGAATTGTTCGGCTTTTTTCAGCGCGGAATGAAGGTGCGATACAGTAGACTCTTTCTAAGGAGTAAATCAGTATTTCTAGGTAAAGCTGGCTGCTCTGCGTTAGGTATAGGTCTTGGTCGAAATATTTTAAGCCAAACAGCGTTGAGCCACCTTCAACTGCTGCAGAAATAAACATGGGAGGCGATACCTCAGTGAACTCCTGGGTTTTGAAGTATTCCCTTGAGGCTTCTAAAACATCGCCTCGAACCTTCATAACAAGGTTCATTTTTCGACTTCTTAGCCAAAGATGCCGCATGTCACGGATGAATTCCTCACTTTTATCCTTTGAAATCGGGAAGGTCTCGGCTAAACCGATAGTGTTTAGGTTCTCTGCACTGATTTCGAAACCACCTGGAGCCCGCTTATCCTCTTTTGCAATGCCTTCTATCGAGAGCGAGGATTCTATTGTTAGTTTTTGTGCTTCACTCCAGCAGGGGCAGTTTTTCTTCAAGGTGCACTGGATTACGCCTGTGGAGTCGCGAATAACTATGAAGATAAGTTCTTTGCCTTCACGTTTGCGGTAAACCCAACCGCGAACTGTAACTTTTTGTTCAGTACATTTGCCTTCTAATATATCGTTTATTTTAACCAAAGCCATCGAGCATCAACTATTTCCTGTATTACTTGTTTCCAACCCTAAATGCCTATCGATTTTCATTATCTTAACCTTTGCTGGTAATGGAGAATCATGTGTTGGGCAAAAATGGAATAATTTGCTGACCAGATTGTAGTGAAAACTTGTTTTATCCAAATAGTTGTTGATTTTGTTAGGTCAAATCTCATAAAAGTAAGTAGCAAGTTGACACTGCCTAGACACTCGAGGGAATTCCGAAAGTCTTATGAAAGACTTCGGAGGCAAATAGAAAAAATTGGCAGGGTATTTAAGAAATAGGAAAAGACGCTATGGAAGAAGACTTGGTTGTCAAATTAGAAAGCTTCGGTTTCACAGTCAATCAGGCTAAAGTCTATCTGTGCATTGTTCAATCTGGAAAAACTCGGGTGGGGCAAATTGCAAGGGCAACCCAGTTACATAGGCAAGACATTTACAAGCTTTTGCCTAAACTTGAAAAAATGGGTTTAATCACTAGAACCATCGATAAACCCTTCATGATTGAAGCTATCCCGATAGAAGAAGCCTTTGAAACATTGATTTTGAAAGAAAGAAAAAAATCTGAAGATAGGATTCTTCATTTGGAGAACAATTATAAGGAAATGGTAGATTCGATTCAAAACCAACCCCAGATTAAAGAGGAGACTCAATTCAGTCTTTTAACCACCGATGAAGCAATAAGGAACCGAAGAACTTTGACGTTTAAGAAAATAGAAAAAGAAGCACATTTAGTCTCCTCCCTTGAAAATATCCAAACGCGGTCCACTAATTTCCGCGATTTCCTGCAAGCCATAGCTCAAACCAAAGCCGCAACGAGACTAATAGTAGTCACAAAAGAAGATGATGAGGTAACAAAGGAAGCTATAGAAAAGATAACTCCATTTGCCGGTCAATTTACTGCCAAATCGATAGATAAGACAGCAGGTAAAAATTACCAAATCATCGATAATAAAGAAATCTGGATAGCTACTCAAAAGAAAACTGAAACAGGTCATCCATGCATGCTCTGCACGAATGACCAAAATATAATTGAAGTATACAAAGAAAGTTTTGTAAATGCTTGGAACCGAGCCAAAACCGCAATCACCCTTGGCGTTACGCTTTCGTCATTAACCCTTATTTCCTTATCTATCATGGGAATTGCTTAATCACTTGCAAGTGCGAAGTTGGAGATCATTATTTATTACGTGCAAAAAATCAGTTAAGAATTACTTATATTAAGAGTGCCCAAACAGGCTTTTTGAAAATCAATTGATGCGTTCTAACCCACAAATCTTAAATCGCCCTTGCTATGAGCTTAGGTAGACCAGATAAAATGCAAGATGCTCAGGTTGGAAAATTCAAGCTTAAAGCCTTAAAAATTTCAGCTGTTGCAATCTTTAGCGTTGTGGTAGCCGAAGTAACGGTTGGTTATCTGGTTAACAGTTTAGCGATAATAAGCGACGGTTTACATGCCCTGCTCGATGCACTTTCAAGTGTTATGCTTTTCTTTGCAGTCCGAGCTGCGATGAAGCCAGCCGACGAAGACCANACTTACGGGCACGAAAAGTTTGAAACTATAGGAGGACTAATCGGCGGCATAGTCCTGATTGCTGTTGCAGTCTTAATTTTCTACGAAGCTGCTATGCGTCTTCTGAGTCCTCCCCAACTTAATTCTGCAGTGGAACTAGCAGGTTTCATCGCAATAGGCTACGCTCTTTTCGTCGCTTCACTACGAGTCACAGTTTTTAAGAAGTTCCAGCACACCCAAAGCACATCCATGAAAGCAGGATTTTATGATGCCATTTCAGATTTAAGCTCAACCCTAATCGCTCTCTTGGGTTTCGGATTAGCAATTTTAGGGTTCACAGGAGGAGACGCCTTCGCCTCTATATTCCTTGGAGCAATGCTTACCTACTTGAGCCTCAAACTTGCAAAGTTTAGTGTTATGGAGCTAAGCGATACTGCTTCAAAAGACCTTGTGGAAAAAACAAGAAAAGCTATTCTTTCCTGCGAAGGAGTTGTCAAAACTGAGAATCTGAAAGTCCGCAAGGTTAGTTCAAAGATTTTTGTTGAAGCATCAGTTCAGGTACCTAACCTCATGAGTCTCGAACAAGCCCACGCTTTAGCTTCCAAGATTGAATTCTGTTTAAAAGAAAACTTGGGCAAAGTAGATGCCACAATCCACATTGAACCCTCCGATACCGAGAGAAAAATGGACGTATTAGTTGAAAAATTGGCAACCGTCGAAGGTGTCAAAGAAGTCCATGAAATCTCCACCAATTTTCTCGGTGGCAAACTCTACATTACCCTACATGCATACGTTAACCCTGAACTATCTGTTGGAGAAGCTCACAAAATCGCTGAAACCATTGAAAGCAACATAAAAGCAGGCATAAAAGCGATTGAAAACGTTACCGTTCACGTAGAGCCTGCAGGAGTCGCAATTCCAGCTACAGAAGTTACTGAGGCACAACTAAGAAAAATTGTTACGGAAGCCGCCAAAAAAATCGCCAACAACCTTCGGATTAAACGAGTAGTGACCTACGCCGCAGTTGGGAAACGCTATATCAACATTGACTGCTGTTTTACCAAGCAAGTTCAAGTCAAAGATGCACACAGGATGGCTTCTCAGATTGAAAAGGAAACTAAGGAGCATTTTGCTAATTCGGTGGTTACCGTTCATATGGAACCAGAATGCCCATAGAGTCAAAATGGAAACACCATTTTTTTCGTTTCTGATTAGCCCAAGACTGTTAGTCCAATATTTTCTGTCTTTTCGAGCACTTGAGAACCTGAATTGATTTTTTAGGTTTTTGCAGAGGAATTGAGATACTCTTTTACTGCATTCGAAGCGTTAGAAGTCAAAACGTCGCCATGACCAGGCAACATAATGTTAAAATCTAGACCGGTGAGTTTGGCGATAGATTGATTCTCTTTGTTCTCATCCCAAACATATTGTTTAGGTCCAGCCACAACCTTGTGGCTTTCCAACCGCAAAGTATCACCTGCAAAAAGCACCTTTCTTTGAGGGTCATGCAGAAATATGCTTCCAGGCGTATGCCCGGCAGCGTCAACAACGGTTAGACCGCCTATTTTGTCGCCATCTCTAAGCGTTATGTCAACGTTTGCGTGTGCTGCTTTGATGAGTAATGAGGCTGCACGCATGAAAATATTCTTGGGTTTTGGGTAAGGTTTAGCTCCTGAAACATAATCCTTGTCCTCTGCGCTTACAGCGATCTTTGCGTTTGTTAAATCCTTTAGATCTTTAACGCTACCAGCGTGGTCCATGTGATAATGTGTCAAGATAATTGTTGAGACTTCGGTGGGTTGGCGCCCGATTTTTTGGATGTACTCAACGATTTTCTTGGCGTGTCCAGGCGTCCCGGTGTCGACAATAAGCAGTTCTTGTCCGTTAATTATGAGGTAAACATTGCTGTGTGCTATGCTGCTACTGGCTTCGTCTACTCGGTGGATTCCCTCGATGATTTCCATAAAAACAACCTCTGGTCTGACAAAGAAGGTTTAGAGTTGGCTAGTATAAAAAGTGTAACCGTAGAAAGTTTCATTACGCCAGTTGCAAGAATCATACATTTAAAGTTAAACACAACTTAGTAAGTTTAGCCTTCGAAAGCTCAGACTGATTGCGTTTTATTAGCAATTTTCTATAGGCTAAGATAAATTCAAGTTAAACATTAAACTCAACCGATTAGATTGGGAGAACCTAACTCAAAGTTTAGGCAGATACGAAAGAAAGCGCCACTGATAATCGCTATAGCAATAATCGTAGCCCTCGCAGTCTATGTTCTGTTTGAGATAACGGAAGATGTTCTCATCGAAGGTGCCCCAATAACAAGCGGACCATTAATCAGCGCTCTCATGCACTTCACACAAGATGTAAAAACAACAGTATCTTCATGGGGGTATCCTGGAATTTTTGGGTTAATGCTTTTGGAAGCGAGTTCTCTACCTATCCCCAGCGAAGTAGTCCTTCCGTTTTCAGGTTACCTAGTCTCTATAGGCAGATTGGACTTTTGGGGAACAGTGATAGTTGCAACAGTTGCCGCCGTTGCAGGTTCACTGGTGGACTACTTCATAGGATTAAAGGGAATTGAAGCCCTTACAAAACGCAGGGTTCTGGGAAGAGTCTTGTTTTCCATGGACCAATTGGCATTTGCGGCTAAATGGTTTAACAAATATGGGACCATAGCAATTTTTCTGGCACGATTGGTTCCGGGAATTAGGACTTTAATTTCTTTTCCAGCTGGAGCAGCAAAAATGCCAATAGCTAGGTTTTTGGTTTTCACAATAGCGGGATGCGTATTGTGGAACATTATTTTGATTTATGTTGGTTATTACTTGGGAGCTAACTGGACAGAAGTTGCAGGAATTTCACATTACATAATTATCGCCGTAATTGCAGTCTTGGCAGCTGGATTTGCTCTCTACTTGGTGATGCTTAGAAGAAGAAGGAAAGACAAAGCAGAAAACTAGTTTAACGTGTTTATTTGTGGTTTAACTTCCCCTTCAATCCCAAGCGCTTTTGCTTCCTTTACTTGAAGCATACAATCTACCTCTGATGCATCGTTTAATACTTTGTAGTCAACCGACTGCAAAAAAGCGGCATCTATAGAAACAGGCGAATCCGCAGCGAAAACACCGACGTCTTTGAGGAGAATTTGACCCGGGTTAGGCAAGCAGTCGCAGTATTGGGTGATGTCTTTAGCGAAATTCACGTATGACACTTTGTTAGGTTTGAAAGTGGACAGTACACCGTAGGCGGCTGAGGCAAGCGCTTTGCAGAGGTTTTCTTTATCCACGAATCTTATGGCGTCCATGGGGCAGGCGCCTATGCAAATTGGGCACCGCATACATTGTAATGAAGAATTATGCGCTTTTCCCTCAATTATGTCAGGTAGATTTTTGGGGCAAGCATCCTTGCATTTGCCGCAACCCACACATTTGGAAGCATCGATTTCCAAACCGACAGTTCGATGTTGCCTAATTTTGCCGTCGCTTGGCGTGCATCCCATACCAAGGTTCTTGATGGCGCCACCAAACCCGCTAAGTTCATGTCCCTTACAGTGAGTAACAACAATCATGGCGTCTGCCTCGGCGATTGCGCCAGAAACCTCTATTTCTTTGAGGATACCCTTGGTTTTTGTAAGTCTATAATTTTCACCTTTTAATCCGTCTGCGACGATGAAAACCTCTGATCCGAACCCGTTCATTGAGGCATTAATCATATGATCATATGCGTTGCTTCGATGCGCTTGGTAGGCGGTATTTGAGTCTGTTAAGAAGGGCTTTCCGCCTGACGCCTTAACTCGACGGATAATATCATGAACGAAGAATGGTTGCACATAGTAGGGGTTGCCCAATTCTCCCACATGCAATTTAACGGCGACGAGGTCACCTTTCTGTATACAATCAAAGGTTCCTGCTGCTTCATAGAGGCGATTAGTTTCTTCAAGCAAATTGCGGTCAGTATTCCATGGAACTAAATGGACAGTCATAACGCTATTCCTAGCTCATGTTGTATCGAAAAGTTGGTATAAACTTTGGTGTTGATTGGGCTAACATTTAGTGAAGAAAAATTAGTTACTAANCAATACGGTTGCAGTTGAAAGTAGATTGTGGCTATTGGCAACTTGGGAATNCCACAATCTCGACAAAGGTCCAGAGACCGTAGAGTCTTGGCGAAGATATCGAAGGGCTAATATTTTTTCCCGACGTTGAGTTTTTTTTGTATCATTCCCACATCTGCTTCGCAGTCAGCCAAGATGGTAATCCACAGGTCAAACTCGACTTCTGAGATTTCCTTCTGTATAACGCCTTGTTGGTCTCCTGAGAAAAACCTTGAGGGCCCACTAAAAAATAGCTTTACGTAGAAAATTCGATCAGCAATAATTATTTTGGAGGAACAGCCTACTTGTTCGCCAGCACTATAATCGATTTCAAAGACCATTATTTAGAGATCCCCCATAGATGCGTAGGTTAATCGTTACTTAAAATTTTTGATTCGAAAACAAGAAAATTGCTTCTGAGCGGATACTTACACAAATACGTTAGAGCTTAGAATGTCTGGGTCGATTGCCTCTTGATCATAAAAGAATATAACAGGTTTAGGCAACCTGTTTTTTCATTTTCTGATTAATAAGTAAATAACATATAGCCAAAATAATAGTTGTCACCGTAATGATTGCAACATATGTAACAATTGGGAAAGGTGCAATATCAAACGAAATCGTTTTTTGAGCGGAGTTGTCGACTTCATCAGTGGCGTAGACCGTTAAAATATGAGGCCCATTCGCTAAGGCTGGTAAAGTAAGGTTCCCATTAATTTTTACAGGCTGTTGTCCATCTAAACTGTAAGCCAAATAGGTGATAGGTTCATTTAATGTAAAGATCAACTGAATGTCGACTGAATCATAGGATTTATTCTGCGGAAGCGAAATTTCAATATGTGGAGGAAGAGTATCTAAAGAAAAGAAAATCGTGTTGGAAACACCCATGTTCCCAAAAGTGTCGTTCGCATACATTGTTACATTATGGATTCCCTGTGAAAGATCCAAAAGTCGGGTTTCTGCCTCAATGGTTATATTTTCTTTATTATCCAAGCTATAACCCATCCATTGAGTACCCCTATTAATAGTAAAAGCTAACAGAACTTGAGAATAGGTTTTGTTTTCAGGAGTAGTTATTTGTATTTTGGGTGGAACTGTTCCGTAGCCAACTGGCTTGTACTGCTCATTTACATCCAACCAATTGGTTCCATCAAATCCGCCGATGGCGTACAAAACATCATCCACTACAGCTACACCCAAATAAGCACGTGCAGTAGGCATAGATTCAGCCAAGCTCCAAGAATTGATCATCCAATTATAAGCCTGAACCTTCGAAGTAAATTCTCCACCCGAATAGCCGCCTACACAGTAGATACTTGCAAAAGCCATAAAGCCTTCAGTTGCAGCCGCTGCAGAATAGGAATCAGCATTAGGCATACTTGCAGCTAAACTCCAACTGTCATTCTGAGCGTTATACACTTGGTTTGCATTTGTCGTAACAGTGTTTTGCAACGATAAGGATTCAACAGAGCCACCCATAAGATAGATTTTGCCATCTTCAACAGCCGACGCGTAACCCTGAACTGCCGTTAGAGTTGGTGTTTTTGTTGCCCAACTGTCGTTAGCGGGATCATAGACTTCGTTTATATTAGTTTCGTTGAAAAATGGACTTATGTTTGAGTATCTTTTTCCACCCATAAGATAGATATTGCCATCAACAATATTCGCACTTAAATCTGCTCTGGGGGTCGGCATCGATGTTTTTGTTTCCCAGGTGTTACTTACAGGATCGAAAACCTCATTGTTTCCAACGTACCCATTGCCAACAGCTCCACCTATGCAATAGATTTTGTTCTGGTAAACAGTTATGGCAAAACCGCTTCTGGGGGTAGGCATTGCCATTTTGCTGGTCCACCCGTTTGTCTGAGGATCATACTCTTCTGTAGTGCTTACAGGCTGGTTGTTTCCGTTTAATCCGCCGATTGCATAAATTTTTCCATCTACCACTGCTATTCCTACTCCTCCACGTGCGGTAGGCATGGGGGACATGGTGGTCCATGAAGATGTGGTAACCGCTGCTCTAGCTGAGGGTAAGTTGAGATTAAGCGCTAGGAGAAGGGTTAATAAAATAAGCATAATGACTAAAACTTGAATATGCTTATGTATTGATTGTCCCTCGCTAGCTTTCTTTGCTATAAAATATCACTTTAAGCTTATATGGTTAAAGGATAACTGAAAGACTCTCGAATTATTCAGCAACATCTGAATCGTGGATTTCGTAGGAAAAGTTTAATGCATCTTGAAACAATTCTTTCAAGGAGAACGCGTTGTGTGATTAAGAATATTTTAGTAGCAGTTGATGGCTCAGAAAATTCTAATAGAGCGTTGGATTTTGCTATTGATTTGGCAGAAAAATATGGTGCTACAATCACAGTTTTGAATGTTAGTGAGCCTCCTGTAATGGGCACGGTTCCTCTGGAGCCTACGACTGTTTCAGGAGACAGCATGGTTCTGTTTGCTAAGGATTTATGGAGGCTTCATGAAGATATTCTAAGCAAAGCTGTTACCCATACAAAAGAGGTAAACCCTAATTTGGCGGTTTTGTCGAAGTTGCGTGAAGGGGATCCCGCTTCTGAAATTGTTGCTGAAGCGAAGGAATTTGCATTTGATATAGTTGTGGTTGGGCACAGGGGTGCGGGTAGGATACGGGAGATTTTTTTGGGGAATATTAGTGAAAAGGTGGCCCATTTGGCGCCCTGCTCAGTAGTAATTGTAAAATAACATAACTTTCCAAAATTTTCTAAAGTGCTTTAGTTTTATATTTAACCTTCAACTACTCATAATTAAGTTGGGTTTTATGGTATGATAACTGTAATTGGCGCAGGAAAAGTTGGAAGTGCCGCTGCTTTTGACATTTTACGATACAAGATAAGTGACGTCGTTCTAATCGACACAAACGAGAAAGCAGCTCAGGGAGAAGCCCTTGATATGATGCAAGCAGCACCAGCTATTGAATTCGACGGCGAAATCCGCGGAACCAGTGATTTCCGGGAAATGCAGGATTCTGAACTAGTTATTGTGACTGCTGGTTTGGGAAGGCGGCCCGACATGACACGTTTTGACCTCATGAATACAAACGCCCAAATTGTACGGGGCATCGTTAGGGAAGTTGCCAAATATGCGTCAAAAGCAAAGCTAATGATGGTAACCAACCCAGTGGACATCATGACCTACATTGCGTTTAAAGAACTAGGTCGTCCGCGGTGCTGCCTCTTTGGCATGGGCAACATCTTGGATACGATGCGTTTTAGAACCTACATCGCAAATGAACTTAACGTATCCCGTGAAGATACACGCGCATTGGTAATTGGAGAGCATGGTGATAGTATGGTTCCGCTGACTGAATATGCATCTGTTTCTGGAATTCCAGTCACGAGTCTGCTTACGAATGAGCAGCTGGAGCGTATTGTGCATCAGACTGTGACTTCTGGCGCAGATGTTATCCAACTTAAGGGCAGTACGGTTTATGCACCTGGGACGGTTATTGCGATTATGGCTGATGCGATTTTGACTGGGAGAAATCGAGTCATGAGTGTTTCAACGCTACTTGATGGTGAATATGGTGCCTCTGAATTGTCTATCGGAGTCCCTGTAGTTTTGGGTAAAGAAGGGGTTGAAAAAATAATCGAGTTAGAATTGTCCGAGAAAACAATGGAGAAATTTGAGAAATCTGTTGCTATTTTGAAAGAAGCGATAGCTGCTTTGAAGAGTTAGCTAAAATCCTAAAGGAAGATTATATTCGAGCTTTGATTTTAGCGCAGTAAAAGTTCCCGTTCTGCCTCACAAAGCTTGGGCATTTCCCATTATAGCAATTGTTTAGCCATTGGCATGGCGCCTGAACTTCATGGATTCTTTGCATATACCCGCGTAAAACAACTCTTTGTTGAGGGGTTGTTCGTTTAGGGACTTTTTCTAACATTACTTCCATTTTCAAAAACACCTTCAAGTTTTCGCTTGCTTGAATTTAGGATACAATTGCTTGCTTCTGATTATTAAAAATGTGTTGCAGTCGTTGCACAACAACAAACACATATAAGCGCTAACTGGGTGAGAAAAAAAAAGTTAACTTAAAGACAATTTCTTAAAATGAATTTGTTTTCAAGTTGACATCATTGACCCTTTTCCATATCCCGTGCATAAAAGGCAGGGTAGGGCTATGTTAAAAAAGAGCCTCTCACAAGACCTCATCTCCTACTTAAAGCAAGAACTACTCCAGGTCATTTGACTAAGATCATGCATACAAAGTGTTATTTAGCAGTTTTGGGCTTTGTTGTTTTGGGTGCCATAATGGAGTTCAAAGGAAGAGACATCATCTCAATAGAGGATTTTAGCCAACAAGAAATTAACCACATATTAGATGTCAGCAAAACCATGGAGCCCATCGCCAAAGGTGGCTCAGACATGTTGAAGGGAAAAATCCTTGCCACTCTATTCTTTGAACCCAGCACACGCACACGCCTAAGCTTCGAAACAGCCATGCTAAAACTCGGCGGAAACTATATCGGTTTCGCTGAACCAGATGTAACGTCTGCTCGCAAAGGCGAAAACCTTGCTGATACAGTGCGCACGGTCGAAAACTATGCAGATGCGATTGCGTTACGGCACAGTTTAGAAGGTTCAGCGAAATTTGCGGCAGAGTTCTCTAAAGTTCCAGTCATTAATGCGGGTTCAGGTTCTGAGGAGCATCCCACACAGGCACTAATCGATCTCTACACGATGCGCAAAGAGAAGGGCAAAATTGATGGTTTAAAAGTGGCGTTAGTTGGCGACTTACGGTACGGCAGAACTGTGCATTCACTGGCTTATGCGCTGGCGCGTTACAATATCGAACTCTATCTTGTCTCGCCCGAGAGCTTGCGAATGAGAAAAGACGTCCTGCAGACTATCAAGGACAAAATCTCTGTCACTGAAAAAGGGAACCTCGACACTATAATGTCCCAAATCGACGTCCTCTACGTCACCCGGATCCAAAAGGAACGCTTCCCAGACGCGACAGAATACGCCAAAGTCAAAGGCGCCTACAAAATAGACCTAAAAACCCTCGAAAACGCGAAGAAAGACATGATTATTCTGCATCCGCTACCACGCGTGGATGAAATTGCGTCCGAAGTGGACA
>JGI20214J14112_1000013_pt1 | contig 22851 bp, 25 predicted proteins | sample WetSurMetagenome_FD_14112 | JGI IMG/M metagenome (IMG submission 14112)
ATTCTGCCGGGCGTTTGTATCGGCAGGGGCTCACTGGTTGCAGCCGGTTCAATTGTCACTTGTGATGTGCCGGATAACAAAATGGCAATCGGTACCCCGGCTCGGATCAAGGACCTTCCCCAGAACATACTCGCTAACAGGAAGTAGATCCGGAACAATCCCAAAATATTTTGTTTTACGTAATTTTACACCTATGAAGATACTTCTCGTTTCCACTCAGGATTATATCCATCATCCGATCCCCTCCCGCCATCACTACATTTTCGAGGAGCTGGCCCGAAGGCATGAAGTTCATGTTGCTCACTTCCATGTCAGTCGTGGAGAGGCGCGAACAACGCGTCTCATTGTTCATGAGGCAACGCAAATTCCCCTCACGAACCCCCTTCTGCACTACGCTCTCAACGCTCCATATCATTTTTATATTTTCAACAGGATCATCCAGAATGAGGGGATTGACGTAGTAGTTGCAGCACATGTACTGGCGGGTACGGCGGTCATCCGGGCGGCGAAACGACATAAAATCCCTGTGGTATTTGATCTCAAGGACTGGTTCCCGGATTCAGCTGCTGCATACTTCAGGAACAGGCCAATCCAGGAAATCATCCGGAAAAGCGTATGGGAAATTACGAAAAGGAATCTGATTCAAAGTGATCTGGTTACAACCGTATCCCCGTCCCTTGTAGAAAAACTCAAAGGGCTCGGTTTTTCAGCGAGGTTAATCACGAACGGAGTCGATACAGATATTTTCTTTCCTATGGATGGGGCCGGCGCACGACGTGAACTCGGTGTTCGTGAAGATGATTTTGTCATTGGCTTTGCCGGCAGCGTGGAGCGGTGGTACGCGATTGATGACATGATCAGAGCAATGCCGGATCTGGTAAAATATAACCCTGCAACACGGTTACTCATCGTAGGCGGATCACTTTTTACGGACTATCAGATCGCATTAAAAAAACTTGTAACCGATCTCAATTTATCTGACAGGGTGATTTTTACCGGAGTAAAACCCTACCATGAGCTCCCTCGATATATCGCCAGCATGGATGTTTGCACTATCCCGCTTTCTCCACCGAGATGGGGGGAGATAGCGCTCCCAAACAAGTATTTTGAATACTCAGCCTGCGGAAAGCCGATTGTTATGCGACCCATTCCTGACGTGACCAGATTGGGGGGTCCAAATATCTTCATCTACCGGACGCAGGAAGAATACATCGAACAAATAAAAAACCTGATGAATAAACCGCAGAAATTTACTATTAATCTCGAAAATTTCAGCTGGAAAGAAAAAGCGAGACAATTCGAAGCGGCATTAACAGGTCTCGTCTGACGGCTATCCAAATTTATTAATTGTCCAAACCAAAACGTACTGATCACACAGGTTGACCTTATGATATCTTTGGATTTTAAAAACCGACGTCGTTTCATGGTCGTCGGTCTCATAGCATTTTTCTCCCTCTTTGCTCTCTGGTTGCGGTTACTCCCCCTGTTCACCATGGGAAAGACCGACGTCCTCTCGATGGTGGCAAGCGACGACCCTCTCTATAATCTGCGTCAGGTTGAACAGATACTTGCCAACTTCCCGAATTACAGCTGGTTTGACCCCATGTCATACTATCCAATCGGAACGTCAATTTACTGGGGACCCCTTTTCCCGACAATTATTGCTATTTGTTGTCTTATTGTGGGTGCGACAACCCGAACAGAAATTATCTCCATTGGTCTTGTTATCCCACCACTTCTTGCAGCTGCAACAATTGCAATTATGTACTATATAGGAAAAACCTGTGGGGACTGGAAAACGGGTGTGCTGGCTTCAGGTTTTACAGCCGTAGTCACCGGCCAATTTTTCTACCGTTCACTCTACGGTTATATGGATCACCACATCGCCGAGGTCTTATTTTCAACCCTTTTCTGTCTTTTCTATATGTATGCTGTATATTCAGAGAAAAGAACGGAAATTTCTCTTAAAACGGTCTGGTCACAAAAAAATCTTCTTCTTGTGTCAGCTCTGGGGGGATTTACTTACCTTCTCGGCCTTTTCACCATGCCGACGATGGTCCTCTTTGCAATGATCGTCGGGATATTCACCGTGATTCAATTTGTCCTTGATGTCTTTCGTAACAGAACAAGTGAATATATCCTCATAATAAATGGAATAGTTTTTTCAATTGCGATAGCCGGGCTCCTAATATTCGGCCTGAAAAATCCTGGAATTGATCTCTCAACGTATTCGGTCGGGCACATTTACGCATACCTTGGATTAATAATTGGAACCGCTTTCCTCTATCTACTTCAGATCATTCTGAAGGGAAAAGAACGGTACTTTTATCCTGCCGTTCTTATTGGTTGTGGGGTCGTATTTTCGCTGGTACTTTACCTTACGACCCCTCAACTGTACTTTTTATTAATTTACGACTTGTTTGCGTTTTTTGGCCAGCAGGCAATTACGAACACGGTCCAGGAGGCCAGGGGGTGGGCTCTTGATCTCGCGTGGCTCACATTTAATTATGGTCTTCTCCTTATGGCGGGTGGAATTCTTGTAATGATCTATAAGAATACCCGGGATGAACATCCGGAACAGGTATTTGCTCTGGTTTGGTCGCTGGTCATTCTTTTTTCGACGTGGCAGCATATCAGATACGAATATTACCTGGCCATTAACATCGCGTTACTTGCCGCAGTCTTTGTTACGTTCGCCTTTTCCCTGGGATGGACTGATATCAGGAACCTGGCGACCCAGTCCTCTTCGCGGGAAACCTCATATTCACAACAGACATCCCCGGTTCCCGGAACTTCATCGAGGAAACAGAAAAAAAGTCAGAAAAAAGTATTCGGCGAGGGCAGGGTTAATTACGGGGCTGTCGCACTAGTCTTTTTCACCATTGGTCTTTCTCTCCTCTTTGCTTATTTTTCGGTTTCGTACAGCTATGTGAATGCTGTCAGCAGCCCCACCCGGATGAATGCTGACTGGCGTGAATCACTGGACTGGATGGCAAATAGCACACCAGAAACCGGCGTTGGCTACTTTACAATGTATAATAAGGATACATTCACGTATCCCGCTGGATCGTACGGTGTAATGTCCTGGTGGGATTATGGTCATTTGATTACCTATATCGCAAAGCGGATTCCTAACGCAAACCCGTTCCAGCAGGGCGTATCAGGACCGGATGGCGCTGCCGCTTATTTCATGTCGACATCAGAGGATAAAGCAAATTCGATTCTCGAGCATGATGGAACCCGCTATATAATTACAGATATCGAAATGGATGATGGAAAGTTCTGGGCGATGGCCACATGGGACAATGCATCCCTTGCAACTGATCCCTATCAGACGACATTCCTGTATCCAAGCAAAAGTAATCCGGACGGTTACGAGCAGGCCAGACTGAATAAACAACAATATTACCTCACCATGATCTCACGACTCCACAATTTTGATGGATCGATGTCAAAACCGTCGCAGGTGTATTTTATTGAGTATGCTGATTCCCGGATAACCAATATTTCCTATCCGGTGATAACCGGGGCTGAAGAAATGAATGCAACTGCAGCCAAAGCCCGGGTTGAACAATTTAATCTCAATCCGATCAAAGGATACCATGCTGAAGCTATGAATCCCGCTTCATCGATTGATATGATTCATCCCGTCGATACCATTCCTGCACTTCGTCACTATAGACTTGTTCATGAATCACCAACTAACGTTTTCAATTCGGCGTCCGCTGATGTGAAATATGTGAAGATTTTTGAGTATGTCGATGGGGCTCACATTAAAGGAAATGGGATCATTGAAGTTCCGGTTAATACGAATACTGGTCGGAATTTCGTGTACAGGCAGGAAAGCAGCAACGGTGAATTTATCGTGCCTTATGCCACAACAGGCAGTACCAATAACGTGAAAACGACGGGAAAATATACAATAACGGGGACCGGACGTCAATTCGAGGTGCCTGAGTCTGCGATTGTTCAGGGAACAACCATTCCATGAGATTTAAAAAATAGAAAAAAAATTTATCACATCGGGAGCGTATTCACAAGTATGTTAGCAGAAGAGATTACTCTGGGTATGAAGGTCCGGTACCCGAGAACCGGAACCACGGGAAAGATCCAAAACCTTGAAAATATAGAGGGGATCACTTTCGCTGAGCTGGACAGCACCGGTCTTCTCTATCGAATAGACCAACTAATTCCCCTTTTGGTGTCCGAAAAAAAGTCCGCGCCTGGCCAAGATGATGATTTGAAAAAAATTATTGCCCGCGAGCGGGAATTTGCCGCAGGTACAGAGTATCAGGAAGCGCTCAAAAATATTGATCAAAGCTGTGAGGGAGGAGGTTAACGAGCAATTTAGGGACCTTAAAGGGGCATCATTTTTTCCGAAATGAAGGGGACCAGCGAGCTTAAACCCTAAACCCGCCAAAATTTTTTAAACAATGCCGGTTTGAAAATTCAATAACTATCCTTTTCGACAGAAAAATGGAATGGAAAACACAATTTATAAGGGTGTTTTCAGGTTAGGATCCATAAATCCCTTTCTGTCCCCGACAACATCATTGTGGTACATGTATGGTCTGACCTGATGTATAGCGTAAGTTAGAGCCTCAACCCGCGGAATTTTATTTTGTTTTTTCTATCAAAGGTATCCCGATGTTTTTCTCAAAAGAAGAGTACATTTACAGCGGTTTCATCGGATTTCAAGGAATTGTATTCTGACAACGAGAAGCCGGATTCTCTTCGGTTTCTGCAAGATACTTTAATATTAGGCGGGAGTCCTTATATGTTATCAAACCAGCGCTAGCCTTCTTATCCATGTCTCGTATGAATCCGGGTGCATGAATAATGAAAAACATTAATTCAAAATAAGGGTGTTGGGATTTCTAATTTCATAGAGTAAGGAGGTTCGATTTCATTTGCATGATGTGACAGTTCCCAGTGTAAATATCGGGGTTGTGGGCCATGTCGACCATGGGAAAACCACCCTCGTCAACGCACTTACCGGAACATGGACCGACCGGCACAGTGAAGAAGTAAAACGCGGCATCTCCATTCGCCTTGGATATGCCGACGCCACTTTTTACCGGTGTGAAAAGTGTGAAGGTACGGAAGCATTTTCGACCAGTGCCGAATGTCCGCTCTGCGGCGGAAAGGGAATACCGTTCCGCTCCATATCATTTGTCGATGCGCCTGGACATGAGACGCTCATGGCAACCATGCTCTCTGGTTCAGCGCTGATGGATGGGGCGATGCTCGTAATTGCGGCGAGCGAGAAATGCCCGCAACCCCAGACGAAAGAACACTTAATGGCCCTGGAGCTTGTCGGCATCAAGAATATTGTAATTGTTCAGAGCAAAATAGACGTTGTCAGCCAGAAAGAGGCTGTCGACAACTATCATGAGATCAAAGCATTTGTCAAGGGAACAATTGCAGAAAATGCACCGATAATCCCTGTCTCCTCGCAGAAAGGGATCAACATTGGTGCACTCGTGCAGGCACTCGACCTGACCATTCCGGAGCCACAGCGTGATCCAGATGCTGAGCCGCTGATGCTGATTGCCCGCTCATTTGATGTGAACAAACCCGGCTGTAACTGGAAAGATGTCAAGGGGGGTGTCGTGGGGGGATCTCTAATTCGGGGGATCCTCCACGCAGATGAGAAAATTGAGATTCGTCCGGGAAGGCAGATTCAGGTTGAAAACAGGATCAAATGGATCCCGATTATAACAACAATTACCTCGATCAATGCCGGTTCAAAAAAGGTAGACGAAGCGACCCCCGGGGGGTTGCTGGGGATTGGGACAAAACTTGATCCGGCTCTCACAAAAAGTGATGCGCTTGCAGGACAGGTATTGGGGCACGAGGGTAAAATTCCACCGGTCTGGGACAAGATCCGATGCCGGGTAACCCTTATGGAACGTGTTGTTGGTGCGACAAGCGAACTTATCATCGAGCCGTTGAAACATTCAGAACCGCTGATGCTTTCAGTCGGGACAGCGGTAACAGTAGGTGTTGTCACCAATACGAAGAAGGACAGCGTAGAAATTGCACTTAAACGCCCGGTTTGTGCAGAGGTGGGATCACGAATCGCGATAAGCCGGCAGGTGGGAGCACGCTGGCGCCTGATCGGGATGGGCGTTCTGGGAGAGTAAAAGTCCTGCTGGATGCAAATGCCCTGATGATGCCGGCACAGTTCCATATCTCGACCTCTTTGAGGAACTACGGACAATCCTTGGAGGATTTGAACCCGTCGTATTATCGGGGGTTCTGAAAGAGCTTGAAGGACTGTCTCGAGAAAGAGGCCGGGATGGGGCAGCGGCACGCCTTGGAATTAATTTGGGTGAAAAGTGCATGATTGCGGACAGCAGATGTCTGAATTCTGAATCTGTCGATGAACAGGTTATTGAATATGCAGTTCAGAACAGCTGTATTGTTGTCACGAACGACCGGCAGATCAGGGACACGCTGTTTGAAAGAGGAATCGGCGTTATATCAATGAGAAACCAGAAAAAGCTGGAATTATTGAGAAGATAGAGGAGAGTTATGTATCATAAGTTGATGCTTGAGGACAAGGTGCGGGTGCCCCCCCAGAGGCTGGGCGAAAAACTTGAGAAGGTAATTCTTGAAGTCCTGCAGGAACAGCTCGAAGGAAGTATTGACAAAGAGATAGGGATTTTCATCTGCGTCACGAAAGTCACGGATGTCGGTGAAGGCGAACTCGTTCCGGGGGACGGTGGCGTTTATTACGATGTCAAGTTTGAAGCTATGGTTCTCCGCCTCACCCTCCAGGAAGTTATTGAGGGGATGGTCGTCGAGACAACAAGTTTCGGTGCTTTTGTAAGCCTGGGCCCGATTGACGCAATGCTTCACGTCAGCCAGATTTCTGATGAGTACATCAATTATGATGAGAAAAATGCACGGCTTATTTGTCAGGAGTCCAAACGGTTTATCGGTGTTGGAGACGTTGTTCGGGTACGTGTAGTCACATTATCATTAAATGAACGGGAGCCCCGGGACAGCAAAATAGGACTCACGATGAGACAGGCCGGTCTTGGAACTGCGCTTTGGCTTGAGGAAGAGCGGGAACGAGAGAAAGAGAAGGCCAACCAGCCCCCCGGTACAGTAAAAGAGCGCGCATCTGAGAAGGCAAAAGGCAAGAGGAAGGAGCATGCCTCCGGCGAATAAGAAGAAACAGGGAAAGGTCTGCAGGGATTGTCACCGTGTAGTTGACGGGGAGAGTTGTGTAATCTGCGGCACTTCCAACTTAAGTGATGACTGGTCAGGTTACCTTGTAATTATCGATCCGGAAAATTCAGAAGTTGCAAAACGGATGAATATCAAGCTTCCAGGTCGTTATGCTCTGAAGGTCCGTTGATGCTCACACTTCCCGAAGAGCATCGAAAGCTCTTCAAGGAGCCTTTCGGAGAATTGTACCCGTCAATTGATGCGATCGTTCCCCTCATTGAGGGAAAAGTGATTTACACAGTAGGCGATGTCGTCACGCATAATCTCCACAAAAAAGGGATCACTCCTGCAGTTGCCGTGGTCGATGGATATACTATGAGATCGCCTTGTCGTATTGTGCCAGATGTTCATGGAACAAGCATGAGCGTGAAAAACCCGGCAGGGACGCTCACGGATGATTTGATCCGCGCGCTGGTCTATGCGGTTAACAACCCCCCGGCAACAATCATCGTTGATGGGGAAGAAGATCTCGCCGTGATTCCACTGACACTTGCTGCTCGTGAAGGAGCGGTAATCCTCTATGGTCAACCTCAAAAAGGGGTTGTTCTCCGACCTGTAACCATAGAAGCGCGCAAAATTGCAAAAAACTTCCTAAGCCATTTTATACGCACTGAATCTTGATCTTCTCAAAAGGATTCAAGTCTCTTTTTTTTCTGTCTTTTCCGTACAAGGTCATATTTTAAATAACCCGGTTTCCAATAATTACAGGATATCGATGGACTTTGAGATAACTAGCGATAAAAGAAATGAGCTTTTATCCAGAAGAGAGGTTCAGTTTACCCTCAAATACGATGGAGCAACTCCCTCGCGCATGCAAATTACCGGTAAACTCTGCGCTCTGCTCAATATTAAAGAGCATCAGGTAACACTTGATACATTGCACAGCAGTTTTGGTAAAACTGAGATTACCGGATCTGCCCGGATCTATGATAATGGAGAGGGCAGAAATAAAACTGAACGCCCCTACCTCGCAGCGCGTGGAATGCCCAAACCCAAAGAAGAAGGAGCCGCATAACGATGGCACCCGCAAAAAAGGCCGCTGCAAAGGGGCCGAAACGGGGTGCATACTTCAAGGTAGAGGGTGCAAAAGTAACTACTGCAAAAAAATATTGTCCACGCTGCGGACCGGGCTTCATTATGGCAGACCATAAGGACCGGACAACCTGTGGCAAGTGTGGATATACCGAATTCAGAAAATAATGGCAAATGCCTGATTTTGGGCAGATACTTGGAATTGAGGGGACAGCATGGAACCTCAGTGCAGCTCTTTTTGATCGTGATCTTATCGCGATGGCATCTCACCCGTACAGCCCCCCACAGGGAGGGATTCATCCCCGTGAAGCTGCGCAGCATCACGCATCCGCAATAAGAGAGCTGATAAATTCGGTAATGACGGAACCGGAAAAAATCAAAGGAATTGCATTTTCACAGGGTCCGGGACTTGGCCAATGTCTTAGGACAGTCGCAACGGCAGCAAGGTCACTTGCACTTTCGCTGAATGTCCCTCTTATCGGGGTAAACCATTGCGTTGCTCATGTTGAGATCGGATGTTACGCTACTGGATGTCGGGATCCCGTAGTCCTGTATGCCAGTGGCGCAAATACGCAGGTTATCGGTTATCTGAACGGCCGGTACCGTATTTTTGGCGAGACCCTTGATATCGGAATAGGAAATGCGCTGGATAAATTCGCGAGGTCAAAAAATTTGCCCCATCCAGGCGGACCACTGTTAGAAAAGCTTGCTAGAGAGGGACGCTATATTGACCTGCCATACACTGTTAAGGGGATGGATCTTGCTTTCTCCGGCCTAGTCTCGGCGGCAAAGGGCAATAAGGCACCGCTACCTGATTTATGTTACAGCCTGCAGGAGACCGCTTTTGCAATGTGTGTCGAAGTTACGGAACGCGCATTATCTCTGACCGGGAAAAATGAAGTTCTTCTTGTGGGGGGTGTCGGTGCCAACCGCCGGTTACAGGAGATGCTCCGGATCATGTGCGAAGAACGCGGGGCCCGGTTCTTCGTCCCAGAGCAGAAATATCTCGGGGATAATGGTGCAATGATTGCTTACACCGGCAAGTTGATGCTACAATCTGGCGGGAATCTTCCTGTTGAATCATCCCGGATCAATCCCACGTTCCGCTCCGATGAGGTTGAAGTAACATGGAAAGGAGAAATTTTTTCATTGCATCCGGACACGGATATTGCTCAGTCAAGAGGGGCAGAGGCGATTGTTACATTCAATAACACCATGGCAGAAAAACGCCGTGTAGAAAAGCCCTATCGCGCAAGTCCGCTTGATATGCGTCTGATAACAGAACGGACTCGGGCAGAGGCCAGACTGATCTCCGCAGCTCGTAGTGCGGGAGTTCCTACACCCCTGATACATGATATCTCAAGAGATACGATCCTCATGGAAAAGATTGAAGGTACTCTTCTGAAGGATATTATGAATGAAGAAAATTTGCAGGAAGCAGGTCGGATGATCGGAAAACTTCATGAGGCCGGGATTGTTCACGGAGATCTGACCACGAGCAATTTAATTATACGGCAGAGTGATCTTAAATGCGTTTTTATTGATTTTGGCCTTGCCCAGATAACCAGTGAGATAGAGCAGCGGGGAGTGGATATTCGTGTGCTTTTTCAGACACTCGAGAGTACAAACCCGGAAAACGCCGATAGACTCAAAACAGCATTTGTCACAGGCTATGCTGAAATGTTTGACGGTGCAGGCGATACAGTTCGACGTGAACGCGAAATTGAGCGGAGGGGACGATATCTTTGAAAATAGCAATGGTTACCAGTAATATCAATAAGGCGAAAGAAGTTGAGGCTTTTTTCCACAACGTACTTGAAGTGACCCATGTCACTCTCGATATTCCTGAGATTCGTTCTGATGATATTGGATTGATTGCTCAAGAAAAAGCCGGATTTGCCTATGACCGTCTTCATACACCTCTGATCGTGGATGATACGGAATTTTCAGTCGATGTCCTCAACGGGTTTCCCGGCCCTTATGCTGCCTATGTTCTGGATACTATCGGTAATATGGGGATCCTGAAACTAATGGAACACAAAGCTGACCGTAACGCCAGTTTTACAACGGCAATAGCATTTGCAGATGAGGATGGCATCAAAGTTTTTAGGGGAAGCGTGTATGGCAGGATCACTCAAACCCCCCGGGGAACCGGGGGATTCGGGTATGATGCGATCTTTGAGCTCGATGACAAAACTCTCGCGGAGCTTTCCTGCGAAGAGAAGAGCAGGATATCCCATCGTGCACGGGCACTATCCGCCTTCCGCGACTGGCTATTATGTGAAGGGGTTTGAATCACGGATATCCAAACGGTTAAGAAGTTTTACAGCTTTGTTATAAGGGCAGACAGGAGTGTATTCCGATGGCAAAATTTCCAGAAGCTGAAGCCCGTTTACTGAATGTGAAAATATGTATGCATTGCAATGCTCGGAATGCTATCCGCGCAACAAGCTGCCGCAAATGTGGTTATCAGAATTTACGGCCTAAGAACAAGGAAAGAAAGGCGTAATTATTGAATAGTTACTTTTTTTCTTTTAAAATTTCTATCGAATAATTTTCCTAATTTCGAAGATTATTCGTGAACTAAATGAATAATGAAACTTTCATTTTATGCAGAATAATATGTTACGCGTTTGCCTTTTTTTGCGTACTCCCCAGCAAATGTCTCGATATTCCGCTTATAGCCAATGCGTTCGGCAAATCCAAGATCACGAAGTTTTTCCCTGACCCGCATTACATCAGACTCATTCGCCCAATCTTTTGTGTATATATAAATGACTTTTCTGTTATCTCTGGACTCCGGGTTCGGTTTTGCTGTGCTGACTTTTGCAGAAATGCCTAATTCACCCAAAACCGTTGAATCACGGACTTTTTTCCAAGCGGAATCTATCTGACCAGGTTCCTGAAAAATCAACCACTTTCCTGCATTCTCATCTTCGATCGCTTCAGGGGGACTGCCTGGAGCATCTAGTACAATCCAGTACATCTGAGTAGTTTTCGTAGGAACAACACCTTCACCCTCTCTCAGCATTGTGTATATGGTATCGAGATTGGAAAAATGCCTGAGCATCGCATCCGCCAACTGGGGATATTCTGCGGAAAATTGCTCAAAGATCGCTCCGAGATCTTTCTTGAAGTCGACAGCCTCCTCCACTAAAATATACAAATATTTACTTTGCGCATTGAGGCTCCGGTTCAGGCGATGCTCGAAGATGCCGTATGCCACATCAGCCAGTGCTTCAGGATCAACTTCGGCCATATGTATCCGTCCGATGTCAGGAAAAAAATAGTTTTGGTATTGTTCCTGGAACGAAGATTCGGATTATAAATACAGATTTCTCTATTCCTATTAAACCTGGATTTGATCTCGAGATTTGATTTGCAGATGTCGAATGATTTAAAAATGAATGATACGAACATGTACAAATTATGGAATGGAAACGTGACTGGAGCTTAACAGGAAGAGTCTGGCTTACAATGTTCCTGTTGTTCATACTCTACCTCGTGTTCATGACGATATTATTAGCTTTTGGAGCGGGTTATGGGTTAATAATTCTGTTGGCGGTGGGTATGGGGCTAGTCCAGTACTTCTTCTCTGATAAGCTGGTCCTCTGGTCGACCGGGGCACGGATCATTGATGATGACGAGTACCCGGAGCTACACCGCATGGTGGAGAAACTCTGTAAAGAGGCGGATCTCCCCCTCCCTAAGTTAGCAATCATGCAAAGTCCTGTCCCCAACGCATTTGCTACGGGAAGAAGCCCGAAACATGCCGTCGTCGCGTGCACAGATTCAATTATGCGTCTGCTCAACCATGACGAACTCGAGGCGGTTCTTGCTCATGAGTTATCGCATGTGAAGAACCGTGACATTCTGACCATGACAATGGCCAGCTTTATTGCGATGATCGCTTCGATGATAATGCAGAGTTTTTTCTTTTCAGCTCTTTTTGGGGGACGCAACCGGGAAGGCGGCAGCTGGATAGTCGTCTGGGTCGTATCAATTGTAGTTTATGCGATTAGTACACTTCTAATCCTCGCCCTTTCACGATACAGGGAATTTGCGGCAGATCGCGGAAGCGCATTAATCACAAAAAATCCCCGCTCACTGATTTCAGCGCTGAATAAGATCAGTGGCAGAATGGAAGTTGTTCCCACTGAAGCAAAAGCGAAAGTGGAGGGAGCAAACGCATTTTTTATTATACCAGCCTTATCAGGAAACACGTTTATGGAGCTTCTCTCTACGCATCCCCCGCTTGAGAAACGTATAGCTAACCTGGAAAAAGTAGAATCTGAACTGCGTGGCTATTGAATTTTCTTATTCCACTCTCCTCCCATTTTAAAATCAAAGCAAGGAAGTACTTTTTTTATTTCACTAAGTCAGTTAGGTTCAAGCCTTTCCGTTACTCTAACTGATATCTTGCGTTATAGTACCATTCGCAGTAAGTCCCGGGGGATAGCCGGTTTTTGAATCAATCAGGAGATCGATCGAACCCATGGGTGCCGTGACTTTTCGGGAAGCTAAAAGAGTTCCATCTTTGTATATTTCTACCGACAGAATACTACCGGAATTATCCTGCTTCTTGACGGTTACCTGCACGATGCCATTACTGTTCAGTATCTGGTAGATCTGATTCCCTGTCCCGGAGACCTGCTTCAACAGATCCGGGTTACCTGCTTGGCCTAAATAATTGGCGGAAGAATTTACCCTGACCCAAAGTCCGGATTGAGGTATAAGAAAAGGGGAGGGGGTCATTTTTAATGTTACATTCGGCGTAGTATTCACAAAAGGGATGAAATGTGAAGAATTATCCTTATGCGAAAAGGATGAAATGAACATAGCTCCTCCAACGAATACCAAAATTAAGAAGATGATACAACCTGCGATAAATGCTATTTTTTTTCCAGACTGTCCTGTAAACAAGCACAATGGAGAATGTTGCTGAGGGTGAATCGCTATGGCAGTAGTTTCCTTTTCTGATTCGGGCAATGCCGGTTCAGGGTTATTACTACGCGCCCTTTGATGAAAGGGCTCTCCAAATTCAGGGGACGGAGTGACAATTTTAAAAGGTGAATCTGTATCAGGTTTTTCCAATCCCTCAGGCGATGGCGCTTGAAATTTATGGGGAGATACCCCCGTTGACATCTCAATTTCTTCAACCGGATTTTCCCCAACTGCGGCCCCGTTGCGTCTATCTTCCGATAATTTATCATATTGACGGGTGGGAATAAGGGATTCCAGTGCAATTGTGAGAGAACGTCGGGTGAATTCAGGATCTTTTTCTTCTGATAAAAAGCTCAGTAACGCTAGTTCTAGCGGTGTCCGGGGGATCTCGCCAGAAGGTGGTTGTTCTGCTGGATTTTCATCCGCTATTTGCGGTCCCGTTCTCTCAAGTACTGGCCAAACTAAAGTCTCCGAGGACGATTCCTCCGGAGTGCCAGATATAACCGGGGATTCCGGTTGTTCCGACACAACCTCGGGTAATACCGACTCCCCGGCCATTTCGGAAATTTTTCCGGAAGAAGGTTGTTCTGCTGGATATTCATCCGCTATTTGCGGTCCTGTTCTCTCAAGTACTGGCCAAACTAAAGTCTCCGAGCACGATTCCTTTGGAGTGCCGGACATAACCGGGGATTCCGGTTGTTTCAACACAACCTCGGGTAATACCGACTCCCCGGCCATTTCGGAAATTTTTCCGGAAGAAAGTTGTTCTGAAGGATGGTCCCCAGCTGTTTCTGGTTCAATTATCTGGAACGCAGATTGTTCTAGAGCATCCAAAGATCCGGACTCCGCGGGTGTTGTGAATACGATTTCTTCCGAGGGAACTTCATCGTAAAAGTCGGACTCATCGGGGATGATTGTAAGAGGAACAGGTTCCGGTTGCAGGCTTCCCATACTGGTAAGCGGCCTGATCTTCTCAGGTGCGATCCAGTGTCGTACCGATGGCTGTAGCCCGTGTTTAAGACTGGTCGGAGATATTTCTGAAGGAATATCTTTCTGAATCAAAGCGATCCTCAGTTCCATAATTTTTTTTGCCCATTCGTCTCGTTCCTGCCTTCTTATTTCTCCATAATGTTGTGAGAAAATGAGATGGAGTGGTAAATTTTCCCTCTCAGCGGACGAAAAGAAGAGGATTATTACCGGTTCACCGGATGACATTTTTCCGCTCCGCAGAGAGGCAATATCACGAAGCATAATTGAGCGGGGATAAAAACCGGCATGCCGGTCATCGATAAGTACGAGACGCTCATTGGTAAGCATCACGTTATGCAGGACAGAATCTACGCTAATCCGGTGAGTTGTCAGAATTATTGATTCGCCCCGGTTCAGATACTGATCGTCCATTATTTTACCTAGCTGAGAAGATTTTATTCTCTGACGAGATATGCTTTTTAGGTAGCAGGATCAGGGACTAATGTCCTTGCAGGCGGGACAATTTAATCCATAATCATGCCAGATTTCTGCCCATGGGGCAAATCCCTGGCAAACTGCCGGTTTCATATCATGAATCCGGCAGTAGACCTTCCCATTTTCTGCCCTCCGGAAAAATGGACAGTTATGCAAGTATTTTCCATTTGGCTCGATCCAGTAGTCGATGGAAATAATCCGGCCGAAATCTGATGACGAGATGTTTGTTCCGTTGACACGCGTCCCGTCATTAAATTGAAAAGACACATGCCGCAGAATATCTTTTCGATCATTGATAAACCATGGAATTACATCTTCGATGATTCCCTTCTGATCCCAACCCCATTTTTCACAACATTTCCCACATTGTTTACAGTACTGTTCAACCATCACATGGTATCCTCACAAAATTGTTAGGTAGTTCATCGATTTTTAGAGTATAGACTGATCAAAATAAACATATAAACGGATAATTATAATTTTAAAAACTCCTTATGTTCGATTTCTTAAATACTGAATGTCAGGTATATAACTCCTGATATCATACGTCAAAGTATAAGAATGAATCAACATTCACCTTCAGTTCTTCTTATGATGATGACGCCAGCCTGCTTGAAATGATCGAGCTCATGGCTGAGCGGTCGCGAGAGATGAGTATTCGGACAGCACTGTCTGCAAAAGAGGCACTTGAGGTCATCGCACAGAAAACTTTTGAGGTGATAGTAGTCGATTATGACATGCCAGATATCAATGGAATCGAATTCCTGAAGATCCTTAGAAAAAATGGAGATTTAACACCAGTAATTATCTTTACGGGTGTTGGAGGAGAATATACGGCAATCGAGGCTCTCAATTAGCGGTGCCAATTTTCTTCTGAAAAAAGGTGAGGATCCTCGACATCAGTTCCGTGAACTTTTAGTTCTAGTTAAAAAAGCAGTTGAAAGACGCTCCGTTGGCAATTCTTTGGAAAACACCCAGCAGATCATCTCAGAGATGATAAATTTCTTTTCTGACCCGAGTTTTGCAATCGATAATGAAGGAAAAGTAATTGCGTGGAACGATTCAGTCGAACAACTGACGAGTACTCCTGCTAAGACCGTGATAGAAAAAGGCGATAATAATTATGCTGAACCGTTTTTTGGGTCCAAGCGAAAGATGCTTGTGAATCTTGTTTTCGACTCTGATGAAGAGATAAAACGGCAAAAATATATGATGGTGAGCAGGATTCCGAAAGGTCTTGTCATCGCAGTCAGCCGGGGTATTAAAAAAGATGGAAGTGATTGGACACTCTGGATGAAAGCAATGCCGATATATGATAACCGGGGTGGATTTATTGCATCTGTAGGAACGGTCCGCAACGTAACAGCAACATTTGGTGATATCGTGATGAGTGATTCACTCAACGAGGCGTCTCAACTGGCAGATGAAGCCTCCAGAGAACCGCAAAAAACCGCTGCGGGTCTATTTAAAAAAATTCTGGGGAAATCTTCATCCTAAGCATTTGACAAAGCATTGGAAATCGACTATAAGCTTGCTCATGTTTGGAATGAGCGCGGTACCTGTTTCCGGGAAATGGGGGATCATACCAATGCACTCAAGTCACTGCTCCGGGCAGTCGAGCTCGCACCGGAAAACCCGGAATTCCTGTTTAATCTGGGAGAAACCCTTGAGATGATAGGAATAATTCATATGAGTAATAAATATCTCGATTCTGCGATTCAGACGTTCAGGATGGTCGTGAACCAGTTACCCAACAATGCAAGCTCCTGGAATCATTTCGGGATCTGTTTTAAGGAAATGGGCAAGACAGATGAATCAAAGTTCTACTTCGATCGGGCCCATGATATTACTCTTAGGAAAAAGGATACACCGATTACCCGCAAATCAGATGAGTATTATAAGAAATAAATAAACCCGGAGTATCGGAACTTAGCTGATATTGATGCATAAATACCAATTCGAAGATCAATTAATTATCCAAATAGGCTTGGTTTGGATCAGGTGTTTTTCGAAAGCTTCATTTTTAAAAAAAATTTTAACCGTGGGGAATAATAAATTACTCTCTGATCGTCTTTCGAATTCAATCGTACTTACCTGCAATTGCCAGATCTCTGATTACCATGTCGAGTGCATGACTCGTGACCCTGGAGAAACCTTGGGATAACAATTAATACTCCGTCACCCCAAAATTGTAGAGCGCAGTGCATCGATGGTCTAGTGGTATGACTTAGGCCTTCCAAGCCTATAGCCCGGGTTCAATTCCCGGTCGATGCATCGGGGCTCGTGGTCTAGTTGGCTATGACGTCGCCTTCACACGGCGAAGATCTCGTGTTCGAATCACGACGGGCCCATGTGATTTTAGAGACATTTTTTTGTTAAGCGCGTCAGTCCGCATTGCGATTTTGTTAAAATCCGTATGGATACGCATTACCAATGCTTCACATGGTAATTAAGGGATAACCGAAAATTTTCCTCTTCCCCTTAATGCAAATTTTCTCAGTATTAGAGCCTTAAAATTTGTGATTTTGTAGATTTCGTGCCATGAAGAGAACTTTTTTCAATTTTTTTAACAACCAGATCCTGGTCGTAGTAGACAATATTTTTGATTTGACTTAAGAAACACAGTTTAATAAGCGTCAGGAAGTATGCACCAAAAACTGAATACGCGTTAAATATTATCGAGAAACGATAGCGTTATAATAAAACTATGAGCAGTCTCACCAATCAGATTACTCTGACTGGTGAAGGACTGCGTGCAAAAGGAGAAAAGGTGTTATGCGTTCTTCATCTTGGCTTTAGCGACAAAACCGTCTTTGCCGATGTAGTACATGAACCCTTTTTCCTTGGCGATCTTTTCAGTACCGACTTTCTTCTTCTTGCCGGTCTTGTTGTGCTTCATCGGGGCTGCCCAGACGTATCCGTCCTTGCCGATAAAGTAGAGGTAGCCCTTTTCGCGCTGAATCTTTTCTTTTCCAATTTTGGTTCCCATTTAAACACCTCAAAACCTCGATTGGGTTTTGATAATGAGAGTTAACGCCTGATAATATAAAAGGTTTCCGTCGAAACATCGTCGATGTCAGGATTTTTATCACATATTTAAGGTTTTTTTGGTTATTGTGCCACACTTTTCACTCCGATTAAAAAAGCGATATAATTGGTTTGTTTTGAGTTATTTCTGCTTTAATCAGCCGGAATGCTCGCCGGGGGGGAGAGAGGAACCGGAAGTAAAGGCGCAGTTCCTTAAAAGATTTTTCAAAATTAACATAGGGGTGCGGCAAAAACTGTGGTAGTACGGTAGATGGGTCCTGCCAGGCTCACTATGGATACAAATAGTTCTCCAAAAAAAAATTCGTAATAATAGTAAAAAAAAAGTCAATCGTTACACAAGGAAGAAAAGTTTGAAAATAGAAGAAGATTTTGTTGAATTTTTGTTAAAAAAAAATACATGAGGTCCCTGTAATGCTAAAGGTTCGGCTTTTTTTCATGATTATTTACCTGAACCACAATCTTATCGTCTGAAATGTTGTATACAGTACAGATTTTCGTGTTCTTCCATCTCATTCTTACGGACGAATGTAATCTCTGCTGCAGCTACTGTCGGGCAAAGGCCTTCGAAGTATTGGATGAACGTGAAGGAGAAACGTCAGTATTACTTGACGAAGCTGTTCCACTTGAGCTTGATTATGATCTCATTGAGCTCTATGAGTTCCTGCGTAAGGACCCATCACCAACTCTCACGTTCTATGGTGGGGAGCCATTACTCAGAGCGGATCTGATCCGAAAAATTGTACAGGAAGCTCCCGTTCATCAGTTTATGATGCAGACGAATGGGCTCCTTCTCAATGAGCTTCCTCCAGATATTACAAACAGCTTCTCGGCCATTCTTGTATCTCTCGATGGTAACAAGGAGCTTACCGACTTGAACAGGGGTGCAGGCGTGTATGAACGGGTGATGGGAAATGTCAGGAAAATTCGTGGGAATGGTTACAAAGGAGAGCTCATCGCTCGAATGACCGTTACTGAGAGAACTGATATCGTGGAAGCAGTCCATCATCTGGCCGATAATTCTGAGTATTCGTTCTCATCCATCCACTGGCAGATCGATGCGAATTTTTCGGGAGATTTCTCAAGGCGTGCGTTCGAAAATTGGACAAATAACAAATATAACCCCGGTATCAGAACCCTTGTAAATGATTGGGTGGACGATATGGAGACCTATGGCGAAGTCCGGCGGTGGTATCCGTTCCTTGATCTCATGGAAGACCTCCTGAAGGGAAGGACCAGCATGCTTAGATGTGGATCCGGTTACGCAAATTATAGTATCATGACGGATGGTAATATCGGACCCTGCCCAATCATGATAGGTATGCGCGAGTTTTACGTCGGCCATATCTCCCGCTCTCATCCCCTTGAACTGGCCCATATTCTTATTGGAAACGAATGTTCCGAATGCAGGATTCTGACATTCTGCGGCGGCAGATGTCTCTATTCGAATATTACACGCCCATGGGGAACGGCGGGCCGCAGGCTCGTCTGTGGTACGGTGGAAAACCTCAACACGGCCCTTAACGAAGCTCTCCCTCACGTCCAGGCACTTTTAGACGAGGGAACTATCAAAATCGACGATTTTACTCACCAGAAATTTAACGGGTGCGAGATTATCCCGTGAATGTATTTCCGGATTCCTTCCCATCATATTTCGTAGTGGAGACGTTTTTATATCCGACCGTAAAATGCATAAGTGCAGATCAAAACTGCATGAGTAATACAATGGAGAGAAAGAGTTTTGGAGGCCCGAGAAATTTCGGTCCCAGAGAAATGACAAAAACAGTCTGTTCTGACTGTGGCAAAGAGTGCGAAGTCCCCTTCAAACCAACTGAAGGAAGGCCGGTCTATTGCAGGGACTGCCTGCCGAAGCACCGGAAACCCCGGTTCTGATCTTACAAGATTATTTCTTTTTTTTGGCGATACATCCGGCCAGTTTTTAAAAAGTCCGTTCTCGAAACCCTATTCTGGCCGATTCGCCTATATAAGCCGTATGACAGGATCCTGGAGAGAGGCAAAGGAAAGTGCAGATCATAACCGGCTCCCGCAGGTTTTCCATGATTGTGACGATAATATTTACGGCGCATGTAGGCAAGGGGATCAGCAGGGGAGTTTCAAGGGTGGAGTCTTTATCGAACATCGCTGCATCTGCATGCCTGCGCACCTGAGTGCTGATGAACTTGAAGAAAGGGAAAGGAAATTTCATTGGGAAAATCCGGACTGGTAAAATTATTGTATCAATGTTTCTTTTTAATTTCCTGACGGAACCGGTGAATAATATCGTATAACATCAAACGGAACTCGGAACCTATTTCCTCCCAGGATTTGGCATCGGATACTCCTTGATCACACTCAACTGAGGATTTTTGGTGAACCTCCTCAGTAAAAGTATCCGGGTCCAGGTTTGGCTGCCACCAGAGCCTTCGCATAATTTCAAAATACCCTGTGGCGAGGACGATGAGGAATACGAGCGGTATAACAAGGAATGAAATGAGCCAGAACGCCTGGTAGAGATTCGTTGATGCAATCATATCCACCCACTGGAATACCCGGAGAAGAAATGCGATACAGAAAACAGTCCCGATAGCCTTCACAATCGGTGCCGGAAGATTCAGAGGGAATGGAAACGCGGCAAAGAGATCCGCGATTAGCAGGATGACAGCAATAAGAACAAGGAGCCAGAAATTCTCATTGATAAAAGTCACTCCGGAATGATATAACGGGCTCCCGATGTAGTATGTCAGGATATTCGCCGAGACGATGACAATAAGAAAGCAGATGATCCCGATCATCCGCGATACAAACACCCAGCCCAAAGATTTGTTCCGGTATCTGTTCATAATCTGCCCCGAGAAATTCTGTACAGGATTTGCCGGTGAGATTAAAGAGGCTTCGTTAAAAGTTACCCGCATCGCAACAGGTATCAACCGGCATGGTGGATCAATGGGTATGCGGGTCAATTATAAACGATACGGGCTCTACCTTATCCGTTGGCAGGCAAGCACACCGATCCTTGCAGGCGTGGGAATCATTCTTGTTTCAATGGGCCAGCTGGTTGCAGCCATCGTTGCAAACCTGATAGGAGGCCTCATATTCTTCTGGGTCGATCAGTTTATTTTCACCTCTCAGTCCCTCGCCGCGCAATGGGAAGTGAAAGAGAATATTATCTGTGTGGACTGCGGCCGGATTGCCCGTGGGTACCGTCTTGTACGGTCCGGTGAATATGACAGGACTCTTGATCACGAACCGGAATTCCGGTGTGAGGACTGTTCACGGAAAAAGTCCGAGAAACTCAAGGAACTTGGTGTAAAAACCGAATAAGACTTTTTTCGGCGTTATTTATAATTCTTGGGTTGCACTTTTTACAACATACCTTTTTTCCTAATTGTCGGTATATCATATTTATTAATGAAGTATAAAATTCATCGATACACAAATAGTTACAACAATGTATAAATATGTACAAAACTGACTTGTGTACCAAGCCAGACCCCATTCCTGCAGGCACGGATCCATGGGTTGTGCAGGCATGGTGAAGATCCCATTTGGCCGGGAATTCGGATATCGAATACTGGTCCAGAAGGAATACCAGCCTATGAAAAACGGATTACATCTCAACCTGCACCTCAAGGAGTTTATCACGGCAGTCCATAATCAGCCAAAACCATTGATCATTCCTCTCTGCGCAGAACTGCCACTCCGTGACATATCTCCTCTTGATGTGTACACAAGTACCCGGACCGGGTGCGGCTTCCTGCTCGAATCCATGGAAGGCAGCGAAAAGCTTGCCCGTTATTCTTTCATTGGCATCGAACCGGAATTTGTCCTTTCTATAGGAGATACCGTGTCCGTGCAAGGCAACGAACCGTTCGTATCCATCGCCAGAGATCCGGAAGGCAGGGACCCGGTGGATAAGGTCAAGTCAGTCCTCTCACGTTTCCATTACATGAATGTAAAAGCTCCCCGCTTTTTCGGGGGCATGGTCGGTTACTTCGCATACGACTGCGTCTATGCCATGTTCGGGAAAGTGAGGGAGGGAAAAACATCGCCGGTAGCTGGCGAAAAGGATGTACACGATGCCTGCTTCATGTTCACCAAGGACTGCATTGTGATCGATCACCGGGACAGGAAACTCTACATTTTCTCCAGTCCGTTCCTGACGTATGACACGGATGCGGAAAGTGAGTACGCAACGTGTTCGGAACGTATTCGGGTTCTCGCAGAACATATTCGTTCACTCAGATCTGGAGCAAAATTCCTAGACGTTCAAAACGACAGTACGGATTCTGTACAATTATTGCCGCAGATGTCACAGACGCAATTTGAGCATTCGGTACTGCGTATCAAGGAGCATATCGTTGCCGGCGATATCTTCCAGGCGGTTCTCTCACGGCGGATGGAATGCAGCATAACAAACGACCCTTTTGCGATATATGCCGCTATGAGAGAGATCAACCCCAGCCCGTACATGTATTACTTTGATTTTGGTGACGAGAAGGTGATCGGGGCAAGCCCTGAAATGCTTGTCCGCGTTGAGAAGAGGAAGGTCACTACGGTTCCTATTGCAGGTACACGTCCCCGAGGGAAGAGCCCGGAAGAGGACCTGCAGTTTGCAGAAGACCTCCTCATGGATTCCAAGGAGCGGGCCGAACATACCATGCTTGTGGATCTCGCACGAAACGATCTCGGGCGGGTCTGCCGTTTCGGATCTGTCGAAGTCAGTGAATTCATGAATGTTGAGAAGTTCTCTCATGTGCAGCATATCGTCTCGACGGTGAACGGGATACTTATGGATAACCTCGATTGTTATGATGCGTTCAGGTCATGTTTTCCTGCGGGTACAGTATCAGGGGCCCCGAAGATCCGTGCCATGCAGATAATTGATGATGAGGAGATGTCCCCCCGGGGGTTGTATGCAGGTGCTGTAGGGTACATCGGTTTTGACCGGAACCTCGATTTCGCGATTGCTATCCGCACGGTGATCGTTCATAAGGGAACCGCCCACGTTCAGGTCGGGGCTGGGATCGTAGCAGACTCATTGCCGGCCAATGAGTGGATGGAGACTGAGACCAAGGTAGCAGCGATGATCAGGGCTATCGAAAGATCGGGAGTATGCTCATGAAAGTG
>JGI20214J14112_1000014_pt1 | contig 22155 bp, 41 predicted proteins | sample WetSurMetagenome_FD_14112 | JGI IMG/M metagenome (IMG submission 14112)
GATTATCATGTTCTAATAAGTCAGCCCAGTGATTAATCAAGTTGTTATTCTCAGTAGCATCATTAGATAGTATACTAGACGTGTTTATAGTGTCTGGTGATTTATCAATTGCTGGATTTAGATTTATATTAGGTATTAAGTAGTTTAAGAAATCATTGGCTATACTACCATCCTAATTGAGCATACCATCAATCTTGCCGTTGTATATATCATTCTTTAACTTCAATACTCGCTTAGCAATAGTATTGTCACCATACATCATATCTTTCATATTGATGTCATTATCTAGCATGTACTTATTAAAGAACTCAGACTTGATAGATGCTTCTGTAGAATGATTTAACCTAGTTATTGTCTTGTCACTACAGTAAGTAATTTTACCTAATGAGTATAGAATGTTATTAACAAACTATTTAACAACAGGATGTGTACGTAACATCTAACTATTAAGTATTCTACTAGTTAAACCAACACTATTATCAAACTCTTTATCCAAGAATGTAGTACTAAATAGATTGTTTAATGAATCACGATCAAATATATGATTTCTATCTAACTTAGCTTCATTAAGTCTATTAGTATATAATGTTTGTTGAGCTTCTGATTTACCAGTTTTCTTTGTGTCAACACGAGTAGCCATTACTAGTGCTTGTAATGCATCAGCGTAAGGTTCTAGTTTTTGATATGCTAGATAAGTCAGTATCTACTTAGTGTTGTATTCATCATCTTCATACTTATTTCTGTCTACTAATAAATGTCTTAATTCAGTATCTGGTTGTATTACACCATTAGCATCTTTAACAGATTTGGTTACTTTAAATAACTATTGTATCTTCTCATTAAGGAAGTCTGGATTATGTTTCTATTCAGCTATAAATCTATTACGTATACGACTATCAGGGTCATACTTCTATAATATAGAATCTACAGCTTCTTTCTTTAATTGACTTAAAGACTTATATTTACTAACACCATAACTACCTTTTGTACGTTCAATTGCTTGAGACATTTCCTTAAGTATAGGTTGTGCTAAGAAGTAGAACGAACGTTTACCCATACCAGATCTAGTTAGTAAGTTAGCCATATTATAAGTAGCATCAGCTATATTCAATCTAACTATATACGGGTCTTTAGCTACATCAGCAAATGCATTAAGTAGTGCAGAAGACCAATCTAGTACTCTTGTTGGAACAGTATGTCCATCATGAATATCATAGATTCTATCAAGTCTAGTTATACCAAGACGTTCAAGCAAGTTATAGTCTTTAGACTAGTCACTAAATCTCAAGTGAGACAATTGAGTAAGTACCTAATGAGCATTACTTAATGCTGTAGGCCCCATACCTTTCTTACCACTAGTATATTCAAACTTTCTTTCCTCTTGATAAGCTGGTCCATATTCCTTAAACGGTACTCTATCATCTGGAGTGTTATTACTCTCAATATCGGCTAGTACAGATTTAACTCTATCAGTAGGATTATCAATAGATTGCTTCATTTGATACTACATGTCTGGTGTAGTAAGTATTCTCATGTAGTTATCAAGTAAGTTGTTTTTTAACGCTTTAGCATCTTGTTCACCTAACTCTTTAGTTTCATCCATTTTAGATCTATGTATACCAAATGGTTGACCATTCTTAGAGCCATCATAACTATCGTCATATTCATATCTAGATACAAACAACTTATCAATATCAAAGTCAGAACCAGTTAATTTAGTAAACTCATCAGGTAGTATAACAGTATCATTCATCATTTCTGGTAATACATCTACAAATCTTAATGGACTTATTGATGCTGCAGCTTGTGTTGGAATACGATATCCCATAGCTTCTATTTTACCATTATCACCGATAATACCTTCATCCTTAAGCCATTGTCTAGCTTGTTCATATGATAGTTTGTTATAGTTTGGTATAATGTCTCTAAATAAACCTATTGATGCTATTGAATCCATACTTCCATCTTCATTCTATAGATTTAATTTGCGACCTAAATTCAGTTCTTTTTCTGACAATGTCTTTAATCCATCACCATCACGTATACCAAAGTCAGAACGTTGTACCATAGGCATACCTGGCATATCTATATTAATAACATTCTTATTTATATAAGATATCAACCTACTTTCCAACCAAGCATTATCTGATAAAGCTGCTAAAGGTATCTTTGATTTACCATCAGCACCTACTTGTAATGCATCTAGAATATTATCGTCAGCACCAGTTTGTTCAGCATCGTTGCGAATCATGTCGATAAAATTCTTATCGTTTATGTTTCCTTCTTCATCAAACAGTTGCTTTTCTATTTGTTGTCTACCAATATCAGAAAGTGCCTTAATGCTATTAAACACATTTTCCTTTATCTATTGACCAGTAAGAGTATCCTCACCACGACCATATTTATCAGTATCAACAATGTTAGACATTGATATCTTTAATGCCTGTGTACCAAATCCAGCTTTATCTTCTTCATGTGGATCTGTATTTAACTATTGTCTTAAGTACTTAAATTCCTATCTATAGACATTCAATTTGTTTAAATCAGTAACTGTACCATTATTAACATCATCATAATAATCAGTAGGATTACAAGATCCGACTTTAACAGCAGACTCGAATAGAGCCATGTCAAGAGGATTCTCTTTATCCATCATTCTATCATATAATGGTTTTATAGAACCTGTAGCCATTGATTTAAACAATGGGAACAACGCCATTTTATTGAAATATGGTACAACAGTATTAGTACCACTCTTTCCGTTATTCTAGTCTCTGTTACCAAACGACATATATTTCAACACTTGCATAGATGAACCAGTAGCTATCTTATACAATGCTGGATCAGATAATACCTTATCTGCAGGTGCATTAATGTAATATTTGTCACCATCTTTTTGTATAGAGTCTTTTGCATATTTTAACATATACTGAGCCTCTTTACTATTAAGATACAATCTGCCTTCATCAGTCATAAGATTATAACCAAGTTTTATCTTATCGTTGAACTAACCATTCATACGCATAAGTTTAGCATACATAGTAGGCGATACATATACTGCAGCATCTGCTACGTTTATACCTTTCTTATAACTATCAGCTCTAGCCTCACCTTGTAGTATAGCTTGATTTAATAAGTTTCTATCTATAGTACTTGGTAATTCATCTGGTGTTACCACTTGTTTAGTAGTATCCGGATTTAATTCATTAAGTTTACTTAGATAGTTATCTATTTCAGTTTGCTATTCACCTGTTAAGTTTTCACCACTAACAGACCTAACTAAATCTAGTATTGAACCTTTAACGAACTAATGTCTAAGTTGATTATACATAGCAGACTTTACTTCGATATCTTTAAGTTCTGCGCATGAATAATCTTTATCTATTGGGTCAACATCAAAGTCTAGTCTATTATTTAAACCAGTAGAGGTCATAGCACCTAAACGCTTTATCTTATCAATAGATGTATCCGGTAATTGTCCTTCTTTATATACCTACTTATAAAATGCTGGGTCACCACTGAATAACTTCTCAAACTCATTAACTGAGATAATAGTATTCATAGCGTGTCTAGCAATCATATCATATACAGCATATCCTTCTGGATGCTTACTTACATCAGGGTTTTCGTCATTAGAATATTCCTTAATTCTATCGTTTAATAATTTCTAATCAAGTAATACATTCTTTAATGTATTAAGTTGTATATTGCCTTTATCATCAGTTTCAAAATCGATTATACCAATAGATTTAGCATACTTCAACTCATGTTGTGTAGACTTATCTAGTAACGCACTTATCATATCATTACGATATTTTGAAGTATAAAAGAAATCGTGGAAATTCTATAAGTTATATTTTGCTGTATGATTTGGATCATTAAAGTCAACAAACTTTTCTTTACCGTCTTCGAAGTAATATACTCCATTAATAAATCTAAATCTAGTACAGTTAGGTGGTAACTATTTAGTTGTACCATCAAGCATTTTCATCTTAGATGGAGTCTAATAGTTAGCTATTCGCTACGATGGATCTATCCATTCAGGATCTTGCTTACCTTCTTTACTATCGTCAACTTGTTTTATACCAAGTGATACAGCATTATAGTCGTCATCAATATACTTGTTGAACTAGTCTAAGAAGTCATTACCATATAATGCTATAGGTTTACCACTCTTACCAACAGTCCATTTAGTAGTGTCATGTGGCAGTTCGACACCTTTAATAAAGTGATATGTCTTCTTATCAGCTATAGTTGGTAGTACTATTCTGTTTAATGAAGTAGCAGCCATCTTAGCTATATAATCTTCTTTATCGGTTATATCAAAGTAATCACTACCAGCATCGTTAGGTACATCTTCCTTAAAGTTAACAAACGTTTCTACGCCTAATCCTTTACCACGTTGTAATTTATTAAGTATAAGGGAGCCTTTAGAGTATACATTATTTGCTAGTCTTTGTACTATATTATCATTACTGTTTAACTCATTAACTCTATCAAACACAAAGTCATTACTTGCGATAGCGTACAACTTATTATTGTTTGCACCAAGACTCATTGTCTCTTCTGTATCGGCAATAGTTTTAGAATATTGTTGTGCTAAAAACTTAACAAATCCATTACCGTTGTATAATTCTTGTACTCTAGTTAAAGCATTATTGTTAGATCTTGTGTTAACATTATCGATTGGTCTATCACCTTTTCCTTGTCTCTGTACATCTTCTAATAGATTAAACACATTACGTAGACTACCGATATTCTTACCAGCAGATCCAGTAACAAAGTTATTTAATAGCTAATGTTCGCTAAGTGACGATGCATTATAGAAGTTTTTAGATAACAAAGCGTTGTTAATAGTTGATTTATCAACCATTATACCAACGTTATTAAGTATCTTAACAAGTAGGTCTTTAGTATATTCTATACCTTCGTGAGTGTTCAAATCTACAGTCATATGAGAACCACCTTTTAATGCTATTGTATATGTTTTATCTTTTGACTTGAATCCTTGGTCTATAGACTTATATAATGAAGTAGCTCTATTGATTATACTGTTTCCAATTGGTGTAAGATGAGTAGAGTAATTGTTGTTCTCATCCTTTACTTGATTAAATATCTTTGTACCATTAAACATCATCTAAGACCATACTCTAGGATATTGCATAGCTTTGTAATCAACAGAGTTGTTTACTAGTGATATACTAATACTACCATCTTCTGGATCTTTAGATATCTTACATGTTATAAATTCATGTTTAGCAGAATGTAACATAGTTTCAAACTATGTCCAAGTCTATTCATCATGTATTGTAATAAGACGTTTAGCAAAGTCACGATAGAACGGTGATACCTAGCCTAATTTAGATATTGTATCAGTCATATCTTTTAGGTTTGTAAACTGATGCAAGTCGTTAAGTATAGTATTAACTGACTTTATTGGATCATGAAATCTTGGTAGACCTGTAACAGGTTCTGTATCTAATGATAGCGTGTCATCTGTATTTTCACGATAAGCAGGGATAGTCTAGAATAAATACTTTATTGCTGTTGTAGCATTCTTTGTTCTAGAGTATTCATATGATGCCTTAATATGTTCGTTTACAGCGTTCTCATCTTCTTTAACGTTTATTTTTAGTTGTCTTAACTATTGCTTTACCTTAGGTACGAAGACGTCTGTAAAGTGATCCTATACTTCTTTTATGGCATCGTATCTTTCTTGTAGTTCTGGATTGTTTTCAGCATCATCTTTAGCTTTCTCAACTTGATTATCGAGCATTGCTTTAGTAAATGAGAAATCAGTATGCTCAACATCAGTATACTTATTGTTAGAGAATAATAGAGTACTTAATAAAGATTGTGTTATACTCTTTACTTGTGCACTATTCATTATGTGTTCAAACTTAACACCTTGTACAGTAAATGGAGCTCCACCATCTTTATATATTTCCCTAAACCTAGCGATTTCTTCTGGTCTTGTTATAGCATCTTTATACTTACCAGTATTAATGTTGTTGTATATTCTAGCAAGTTTATAATTACCAACACTAGACCAAGTCTTTATAAAGTTGTATACTTTCTTAAATACATTAGTAGTCTAATAGTTTATAGATGATAATTTTGTAAGCTAATAATCCATAAACTTATCAGCTAATCCCTCATCTACTTGTGCATCTGTTAACTTATTATTACCAACAGACTTACGATACTACTAGAATAATGCGTTTCTTTGTTTGTCATTTAACAGTAGGTTAGAAACTCTATGCCATGCTTCATGATATTCAGTACCACGTCTAGCTGTGGTCGATAGTTGTATACAATCTTCACGAGTAAGACCCATTATCTATGCGCCAGACTTAGTTACATGTAATGCTACATCTGTTAAATCTAGTCCACCGTTTTCCTCAGTTAAACCAAGTGTTCTACCAAGCCATTCTGTTGCGCTATTAGTATCTAGTGTATCAGTATAAGTAGGATTTACTTCTACTTTTGGTGCACCGTCTAAACTGTTGTCTTGAGTACCCTTAAAGTCACCACCAAACATTTTAGTTAATGCCTCAGTAATAGTCATATTACTTAAGTCTGACTTTTCAGTACTTAGTGGTGATTCCTGTTTAGCTAATGTCTCAGTTACTTTAGCCTAGTCCTAGTCTTGTGTACTTTCTAGTTTTACATCGTCAATATATACATCAGATTTAACAAATGGATTCTCAACATCTAAGTCTGATTTAAGCCAACCATTTTTAATCATATATCCTAAAGTTGACATACCACGTAAGTGATTACTGTCTTCTTCGAATCTATTGCTATCATCATTCCACTTTAGACCAAACTCTTTAGGTGATATTGATAATACACCAGGTATTAAGTCAAATTTAGAGTTCTTATCGCCATTGACTTTCATGTCATAATATACTGACCTAAATGGATTAGTTTCACTTTCAGTATCACCAAAGTGATTCTCCCATAGTGATTGCTTATCCATATTATAAGACAGGTTGTTTATGATATCATTTATAGCTTGTTTCCTAATCTATTTATCACCTATTAAATCTGATACATTATAAGTAGTACCACATATATTAGCTTTATCAAAGATGCCTTTATCGTTCTATATTAATGTGAATATCTTACTTTGTAAGTCATTATATCGTGGATCTGATTGGTCAACGTTAGCACTAGCTAGAGTCTTCTAACCATTGTTAACTAAGAAGTCCAGTATAGTACCGTTTGGTACACTACTATTACCATACTTTGCTGTTCTATCAGCTAGTAATAAGTTCAGTAAATGTTCACCAACCATCTACTACTTATTCTTAGGCTCGTCAGTTATTCTCTTTGAGAACAACCTAACAATTGTATCAATGCCACCTGGTGTTCTTTCAGCAGGTATTATAGCGTATATACTACCAATGTTAGTATTTTTAACTGGGTATGCGACTCCCTTATACATCAAACCATTCTATCTACTAATAGCGATTGGTGTATTATCAGCGTCAACATCCATTAAGTTTTTCTTAATGCCGAAGATTGGATTCTTGTGTATAGATTGATTTACTGTCTTAGTTTGGTCAACTGGTGCTTTGGTATTACGTATATCACCACCAGATGTAAATAACTCACCATTTGTACGCTTTATACTAATAGGTACAATATGTGCATTTTTATCATCACTTTTACTTATACCGTTAAATAAGTATAGTATCTTATTTCTTAATGCAGTAATATGACTACCTACTACATTGGCTCTTTGCTAACCACGTTTAAGTGCTAATTGTCTTAATCCGTTGTTATGCTCAACATCAGCATTTACAGCAGATACATATGTCTTACCTTTATAATCGAACAATGCGAATATAGCTGGAGCTTTCTTTCCGTCAGAATATGTGAAATCTCTTATTTCAAATCTTACTTTAGATTTCGATAAAAAGTCTTGCTTTGATACAGATTTAGCTGCTTCCCATTTGTCAGCATACTCGTGACCAAATACAGGATCTACCTTACCTTTCTCAAAACCAGTATATGTGTCTTCGTTACCATAGTTAATGAACTTTAACTTATGCGATATACCATCAACATTCTAGTTAGCTATATTTGGATATTCTTCTTCTGCCTACTTATTAATTTCCTCAACAGGTACTTTACTACTAACCTATTCTTGTTTAACAGGTTTTTGCTCTGGTACTTGCTCTGGTATAGTCTTTTCAGGTTCTACTTCCTATACTGGTTGTGTAGTAGTTTGTTCTTGTGTTGGCTATTCTTCTGTTGTAGGTGGTAACTATTCTTGCTCTTGTTTATATTGTTCTTCTTTAGTAGGAGTTACTTCCTATTTAGTCTAGTCAATAGCTTCTGTAATAGTAGGTTTCTCCTATGCTTCATCAACTTTCTATCCTTCTTCTGGATATAACTCATTCTTATACTTATCTAGTAAGTCTAAAGAAGATTGTGGTATATTTAGTTTAACTCCTTTTTTATCATTAGCGGAAATCTCAGTTTGTATATTCTCTAATGCTTCCTTACGTTCATCAGTTGATTTAGCAGTATCATTAAGTACACCGAAATTATCATTTAAGAACTATTTAGACTCACCAACACTACGTTCTTCTGGCGTCTTTTTGGTATAATTTGGTTGTTCTGGTATCAATGTAGATACTGGTTTCTTCTCAGATGCCTCTATTTGCGATTCTGGTGCGTTCTAAGACACTTTCTCTGCTGGCGTGATAAGTTGTTCAGCTGTTGAATTATCGTGCGTTACAGACTCTGTATGAGCTTCCTAAGGCTATTCGATATTTACTGGTTTGCTAACTTCTTTAGTAGCCGCAGTACCACCAGATTCTGGTACTGGATTATTTGGACCAGGAGTTGGTTGTGGCTCAGAATTAGTAGGTGTAATAGGTTGTTCGTTAGCAGGTTTTGGAGTTTCAGTAGGTTGCTCCTGACGTAACTCAACTTCCTTAGCTTGTTCTTCACCAGCTAATGGAGCACCGATATCTTGATAGTGTATGTTCTACTCAAATTGATTATCGGCAGCAACCATGTCATTGTACTTACTGATTTTATCAGTAATGAACTATTTCTTATCTTTGTTAATACCATTAGCTATGGTTTCCCTAACTTGTTTAGGAAAACCAGACAAGTCACTTGGTTTAACATATGGTGACATACTAAGAGCGTTGGCATTACTAATCTATGAATCGATTAAGTAACTATCAACTTTATTATCATGATAAACACCACTTAAATCCTGAGCATATTTTTGTATAGTCTTATCAGTATCGTCTGTAATACTACCTGGTTGTGTCTTGTTTGCAGTATCTTTTAATAATTGTATATTACTATCTATTTGCTTTAACTATTGTTTGGTGCTACTTAATACTTTATTATAACCATCTTTAGTCTAATCAGTAGGAGTCTATTTAGATAAGTCTTCCTACGATTGTTCTAGTGCACCCTTAATAGCATATTGCTTTAATAAAGCATCATGAATATTAGTATCAATAGGTTGGTCACTTGGCTATTGAGACTATAGTTCGTTATGAAAGTTATTAAGTATATCCTTAGATTCGTTAGTTTGTTCTGCTTTATTTAAAGCTGATTGATAGTCTTTATTAGCTTCCTAAGCATTATGATTGTAATATTGGCTTAAAGCTACATATGTATCATAGTCACTTGATTTAGGATCGATACCCAAATCATTTTGTGCAAACTTCTTAACACTCTTGCGACTAGCAAAAGCCATAGTTTGTTGTGCTTGGTCCTGTTCATCCTTAAGTATCTCTGGAGTAACATCTGGTATCTTTAACTTTGATAACTGATCAAACGCATCAGCTATATTGGCTTGTGAACCATATTTANCGGCTTTAGCGTAAGTACGATTTCGTTGTACAAAATCCTTAGCATCAAACTAACTAGTATACATATCACCCAATAGTTTACTTACTTTATTCTGGTTAACAAAGTTTCGACCATTGGTAATAAGACCCATACCAGCACCTTGTACTAAACCCATTAATACACCATTCTTATAGTTATCAACAAAGTCTTGATCACTTGAATAAACTGGATCAAATGGAGTTAACGCAGCATAAATAGAGCGAGCTGAATCAAACATATCTTCACCAAATAACTTTAATGTTGAAGCATTATCTTCGGTATCACCAGCTTGATACTACTTGTTAATCATCTACTGAGTAGCCATTTGAGATCCGCTCATCGCACTTGATAACATTAACCTACCAGCAATGTCAACTAACTATTTACGACGTGTTAAGGCTGCTAATTTGGCTGGAGATTTAGCTATCCCAAACTAGATAGCATTATCAATTTGATCCGATATCTTACTACCTAAACCGTGTGCTGCATTATTAAGTGCATCAGCACCTTGCATAACCTGTTTAACTCCTGGAGTAGCACGAGCTATCTTTGTTATTGCGCCAAGTGGTGCTACAGCAAGAACATCTTGAGCAACACCCCATAATGACATGGCATTGTTCTTGTCCTTGACATACTGTAATCCTTTAGTAGCATTTAAAGCAGTACGATCAAATACAGTATTACCTGATTTTAATCTACCTTGTAGTAAACCGTCCCATAATTCATCATCGTTAGCTGCTGGTTGACCATTCTGTTGAAAGTACTATTGTCTAGCGTAGTCTAATACATTATTGGTGTTTACACCAGCTTGTTGTAGTTTCTACTGTACATTCTACTTATAATCTTCATAGGTAAGAGCAGACGACATATAATGTTGACCCCATAGTCTAGAACCAACAGCTAATCCAGCACCAGCTAATGCAGCAACTGTTCCAACAGCAGCACCTACAGCATTACCTATACCTGGTACAACACTACCACCTTCTGTAGCAGCGGCGACTGTAGCAGCACCTGTAGTAGCCATATATGAACCAACCATTGTTGCTATATTCGCCAGTGGTGTAGCAACCGTAGCAGCTAATAATCCAGGAAGTTTGTATAAGTAAGTATCTGGATTAAGCCAACTATTATCTTCACCGCTATTAGCTTTAGTCTAATAGTAATCAGATGTTAGATTTTGATGGTAATCAACATCCTACTAATGCTAGTTACCAGTAGCAATCTATTGCATACGTTGGTTATTAAGAACTTGCTTAGCTTGTTCTGCTTGCTATATCTATTGAGCAGGAGTTAAGTTCTTATCGAATGATATGTTAGTATCTTCTGTTTGAAAGTTCTAATCAACGAACGCTTTCTAATATGCGGTATTAAGTCCTTCTGAGAATATCTTAGTGTTTAACTGATGAATACCAGCTTTTGCTTTCTACTATTCAATAGGATCATGATTAAGTATAGCTGTAGTTAAAGCATCTTCCTATATCTATAAGTCTTTCTTTGTTTGTATATACTATTGTGCCTTGGTTAATGTATTTATATCATCCTAATCGAACATAGCGTTACCAAACGACCTATCACGTTTAAAACCAGCGATATCACCCATAACAGCATGATACGTATCACGACCCCAATCTATGGGGCCGTAACCATCTGGAGTTTGTGATGCTACATCTGCAGTAGTACCAGCATCCTAAATATTTCTAGAATATGTCTCTAAGTCACCACTTGGTAATGTGTTGTGAAGCTAATTATAAGAACTTAACAGACTATTAGCACTGATATTATTTTGTTTACTTATATCCATCTTTTATATTTTATTGCATCTATATTCCTTCTGCGCTTAAAGCAGATTGATCATAATTTGCAGATGCTTGTTTCTTATCCATTTGACTATTAAAGTAGTTCATATTAGCATTTTGTTCTTCGACGCCATTTGGTACATTAATACCTACTGGTATATACGCATACTTTACTTTTTCTGCTTTTTCGCCACTACCAACGTTTTCATTACTAAATCTTATTCCTGGATAATCTTTCTATAACATGCTATCATACGAAGAAAAGAAACTATGAACAGGATTATAAGTATTTGATAATCGTGACCTTAATTCATCATATGGTACTTTAACAATAGCACCAGCAGACATTTTACGTTCTCCGGTTTTGTTATCGTTATAATATATGTACTTGCCATTTAATCTATAAGTAGAACCCGCAGGTAATTGATGTTGTTCTATTAAATCACCTAAATTTGTAATAGGAGTAGCTGACTTATTATTACCCATATTTACACCAGATAAGTTACTCATTATATGCTCAGGCATAACAAGATTATGTCCAGTACTTAATGGATACCAACCATTCTTATCTTTATCACCAGTAGCTATTGCATTAGCTATAGATGTAGATGCGTCACCCATTAATGGAGCAGATACATCGTTATATACCTATGTAATAGCTTTTGAATATGCATCGCGTGTTGGAGTACCAGTCTAGAAAGGTGAGTATGCAGATTGTATTATATTTGCTGTTTTACCAGAAGCATGTTCATACGCATTACTAAGTAGACCTTTGTATGCTGTATCAGCTAATTCGTTTTGATACGCATTAGCCATTCTACTATAAGCAGCGGCTTGGTCTTTATTAGTAGTTCCCATAGACGCCTTAGAATAATTTACATAACTATTATAATTATCCAGAATTTGTTTAGGAGTTGTTATTTTACCACCAATGCTAATTGGTTGATTAACAGCTTGTTGAAATTTAATAATGTGACCTCCGTTTGCTTTATTTGGATGCGTCAAGTTATTAATCATATTCAATGCGAACTTGTGAGCAAATCTAACAGATGATTGGTTACCTATTAACTTCTAATTTTGATTATTCTAGTCAGCGATAAGCATATTAGTAAGTGAAGCATTACCACCACCTAAAGCAGAACCAGTACCATTTTTAGAACCAGCTTTTAATCCAGCTACTGCTAAAGAGTTATTCTCCCGCATTTTCTCTAATGCAATTTGATTAGCATCAGACATTCTTTGTCTAGCCATTTCTTGTGCAGCATTGTACATAGCTAAAGAACCTTGATCTACTTGATATGTTGGATTCATCGCGCGGTCTAAGTGTGATTGAGCAATTTCATTAACCATTTCCTGTTTTGCTTGATCATCATTTAGTCCCTTATTCTTTAGCATCTTATAGTACATCTATCCCTATGCAGTATTCATTACATCAGGATAACTATTCTAAGCTACCTAAGAAAGATTCTACTTACTAACACCTAGTATATTGTACTTAATAGGTCCGTTCCATTTAGAACCAATGACACCGTTCTACAATTCTTGATAGTATGGTTGCGTCAAATCATACATAGACTTATACTCGATAGGTGCTGTATAATTAAATACGCCGTTTTTATCAGTAGACCAATTATTAGGACTCATACCAGACAACTAATCCCAAGTAGGATTGTATTTACCAGCAGCTTGCATTGCTGCAGCAGTTTTTAAATACTCTTGTGCGTTTGCAGCTGACTATTTATATTTAGCTAACTAACCATAATTAGTAGTAGATATAACATTATTTATAGCAGCCTAACCTTCTGGAGTTTTTAGCCACTCAGGGTCGTTTAAGTTAGATATAACATTCTATAATCTACCAACAGTCTATTGATTATAACCAGCAACATCACTAGCTATAGGTGATGTAAAATCGCCATAGTTAGATACGTAGTTCTAGTATTGCTATTGAGCTTGTTCGTATTGATTTTTATATGCCTCAGCTAGCATAGACATCGTTTGTATTGGCAAATCAACATGTGTGTCAACAAACTGCTAACTAGCTGGCTATTCGTAAGAATTTATCATAATACTTTATTTTATAGATTGTTTATATATGGTAATTTACCATATGGGTTAGTGTACGACAAATTAAACGCAGAATTGAATGGTACAACAGGTTGTGTGTTAATCATAGGAGTTTGTGCTTTAGTTGGATTGGCGTATGGCATCGGTAGTGGATTATTCATGTAATCGTACCATTGAGGCATTTTATAAGTAGTAGACACAGGTATCTAACTCTACCTATTAACACTAGGTGAGCCAAGCTAGCCTAATAGTGAATTAGCTTTCGTCTAACCGTTTGGTTGTGCCTTATAGTATAAATTATACATCTTCTGCATTAAGTCTTGCTAGAACGCATTAGAATTGTTCTCATTCTGTTCCTTTTGTGCATTCTACATATAATTTGATAGACCCTCGATACCAGCTTGTGTATAGTTATTACGAGCAGCAAGATTACGGTTATTTGCATCCCAAGCTGTTTGCATTGCAGCACTATGCTAAGCAGCAGATTGCTAACCTAATTGTGCAGCCATACTAGCCCAATCACTCATGTAACCATTATCTGTTGTTTGTTTACGTGATAATATATCTGCAGCAGAACGCTGTGATTGTATATCATTTTCAACATCCATCGCCCTATTTATACCAGCTTCATTACCAAGAGCCCTAGTATTATAACGATTAATCATTTCGTTTTGTGCTAGTGAATCTAGCTCTGGATTAGCGTTATAGCGACGATTAGCCAGTGTAGTTAATACTTGCTAGTCATATGGATTAGTAGCATACAATTCTTCTGGACTAACAGTCTAAGCACTCTACGAACCCTTTATAAAGTTGTATATAGTTGGAGCTAAGGCTGACAAAGTATTAACTGTAGGACTTAACCAGTCTTTACCATTAGCGTACTTGTTTGTTTTATTACCACCTAACACAGCACGCTACTGATTTAATATCTATTGTGCTGCTGGTTGTGTATATCTTTTAACCATTTTTTCAGTATTGTTAGCTAAAGTATCATTGTTACGATCTTTGTTACGATTTAGTTTACTTTCCATTCTTGATAAAGGTTTCATATCCTAAGCGAATGTATGACCAGTATTAGGATTACGTTTGTTACCAGCTATAGCATCTTGTGGATTGATATTAGCTGGTACATTATCTATACCTGGTCTAGTACCACCAATTACTTCATGTAAGTCGCCAGTGTTACCATTAACAATAGTCTCACCATGCCCAACTAGTGAGTTAGCGTTCTTACCGTTGTTAAATAGGTTATCATCCTAAGATGAACCATATTTATTAGCATATTGATTCTATAAGTAAGATGAATCAGCCTAACCAAGATTATAGTTGTTAGTATTTTGTATACGCTAGTTCTATTGTGCAATCTTATTTCTCATAGAGTTACGATTGAATATTGAACCAAGTATACCACCACCTAGACCGACCAAACCACCTACAGCTGCACCAACTGGGCCACCAACAGCTAGACCTAAACCAGCACCACTAGCAGTAGAACTAATAGTATTACCTATACCCTACTTATTTAGATTACTCATTTCAGTATTAGAATCAACATCATCAGTCTACTGATAAGATATTGGTCCTGATGTTTGATATGTCTTTGGAGTAGTTGTAAATTGTGGTGACTAGAAGTCCTTAAATAAACCACCTGCAAACTATACGCCACCAGATATAGCACCACCTATTTGACTCATTAATTTAGCCTATTGTTGTGCTTGCAATAATTGAGTCATTTTATCATCATCAGTATCAGTTGACTAACCAGCAGCAATTCCCTGTGGTTTACCACCCCAATATTTCTTAAGTTTTTTAGACTTTATACTTTTATTTTTATTCATATTAACTATTGGAAATTCTAAATTTTGTTAAAACATATGGTAAATCTAGACCATATGCTGCTGTATTATAAGCTAGAGTACAATATAATACTCTACCTCTCATCCTATTACCTATTGTTGAATTACCATAACGTGGTATTGCACCACGATAACTATATTCACGTTGTGATAAATTATTACCAGACAATTGGCAAGACATATTAGTATAGGAATCTGTTGTGAAATTAAACATTAAACTAGTATAATCACTAATATAACTATTATTGTAAGCTAAAGGAAGTTCAACATTATCAAATATCTTTATAAATTCATAATTAGTATTTACGATGTATTTTATAAATGGATATTCGTATGAATCTAATATTTTTATTGGTAAGTTGTTCTAGTATATAGTTTTATATATTAAATTGTCTTTAATATAAAACATATCTCCATTATTCTTAGCAGTTAATTCATTAACAGTAAGACTTGTTCTACCAGTAAATATACCGAGTCCTTCATTATATAGTAAAGAATGTCCACTTTCTAGTGTTGCTGTCATTTCATCATAGTATCTGTTATAAGAAAGTGAAGGCTATGACAAAACTGTATTTTTTTCTTTTAATTCATTGATGTAGTTTTGTACACCTTTAGAACGTGATAATGATTCAACGCCATTTCCAGATTTTATCTTAGACATATATAATGTACAATAGTCACATAATTCATTACGATCATAATCAAACCAATATAATGTATTCTCAGATTGAGTATCACAACGTTGCAATTCTTTCATACCATTAACAGTAGATAAATAATCATATCTACTTAACACTTCACCACTACCTAATACAAGTGGTTCTTGTTCACTACTACTTAATAAAGAACGTTCTAGAACTGAAAAATGACCTGTAGCATCACGCTACCAGAATATTAAATCATTATTAAACTAGCATAAGTCTGTGATAGCACCATACCTACTTTCAACATCTAAATAGTTTGCTGGTTGGAATATTGACCACGAGTCAACCATTTCATCAGCGCTTTTCTTATTTGAATATAACGTTCTAGTATCTATTTGTCTATCATACTTATCTTCATCGTTTAATGGAGTAAGTGGAATAACCTATGAAGTAACCGAGTATGCTGTGTTGTAAACATACAAAGGTTTAGTTTGTTGATATAAACTATTAACATCAGATACCTATAATTGTATCTCTTGCTAATTAGAACGATGATATGTTGGACCCTAATCATATGAAAGATTGATAGTAGTCTCAACAGGAACTACGAAATCAACACATATATGTTGTAACTAATTATCCCATGTGGTAGATTCTGTACTTATATTACTTGTAGTATTACTATAATGATATCTATGTGTCTTAACACAATCAAAATTACATATATAAGTATCACCAATAAATATAGGTAAAAAAGATACAGAATCTGTATTATAACAACCAGTAGAATAATATGTACTATATTGTCTGGTATTATAATCATATCCATTATATGGAACGATTGGTCTACGTAAATTACATAATAATACGCCTGCTCTAGATTCTGGGTATATGGTATAAGTAGAAGGTATATCTAACTCGTGGGTAAATCTAAAAATATTATCTGATGAACTATTTGGTGATACTATTTTACGATTATCACACGCAAGAACATAATTAGTTAAGAATGATGTATTACCAGTAACAGACATAGCGATACTTCTACCATTTGGTCCTTGCAATGTATTTACATCATCATCAGTAACATTACTACTTGTATATAAAGCTCTAACCCAATTATTATAAATATTACCATTTAATGATGATATGAGTGAATTTCTGTTAGTATAATCAGACCACGTTGCTTCTAATGGAAACGTTAAATCATTTAATGGCCATATTGTAGAAGCTATTTTTGAACCAGACACATTATAATATAATCTATCTGTCTACTCATAAAATTTAGCTGTTACAGCCCACTTACCATAATCAGGAAACTATGTTGAATTTCTAGAAGTGTATAAGTATGCAACACACGGATCAAGTTTTGTATCTGCTACTGTATTACTAAATTCATAGAAATCCGATTCTGCTATAGTATCACTTGAAGAAGGATCGGCTTTGTCGTAGCAATGAATACTGTTTATATTAGAATGTATTGGTGCTGGAGTATTACCTTGTTTATTAGCACTAAATAAATACGAAAATGGATATAAAGACAATTCGTTGTAATTCAATATAGTCTTGTAATTATCATAGTCGTATGATATCTCTGGTGAATAGAAATTATAATAACTAGAGTTACCAGTTGTATTATAATGCAATGTACCAAATCCACTAAGACCATTATTGTTACCTAGTGTACACTAATATTCAAAAGTAGATACTGGTAATATTGATGGCGACAATTGTGGTGTTATTTTGGTTGAACTATTAGTTTCATCTGTAGTTTCTCTAGAAGCAATTATAGATATAATACCTTGACTTAATGTAGCTCTATCTGTTGTATTTCTTTTACATCTTACTATTTCATAGCCAACTGCATCTGATGGTAAATTTGTTACTTTAAATTCTATACCTAACGGTCTAGTTGCCAATCCGCATGTAAATAAATCACTCTAATCTTGTAAAAAAGATACTTTCTTATTTGCTATAAATGTTTCAAAACCAGATTCTGCTGCTGATGGAGTACGTATATCTCCTATCCAATTAACCTGTGATTTTATACCATACTTATTATAGAATATTATACCAAAACGATAAACTTCATCACGTTGTAACGATATTAATTTAGATGCTATAAGCGGATTAGAATAATTTCTAGTTGATTGCGTTATAGTATCTTGCATTTTATAGAAATGCTTATTTATTAAAGTACCATCATATCTAACATTATATAACCAAATTCCTTGAAACTAACCAGCTGTACTATCGTACAAATAATTAGAACCACGCTAACATCCACGCGAACCATACAGTACTGTACTTGTAGACTAACTACCAACAAACCCACTTGGTGATGGAGTAGTATCTTCAACTAATTCACCGACAGTAAATCTCCACGATATATTAGGTCCAATACCACCATAAACTATATTATATTCTGTTATAGTCTATGTTTGATTGTCTGGTCCTGGAACTGTGTAAGTAAATGGTAAAAAACTATATGCATATTTATTCTTTGTATAATCACTTGTTGAACGATTAACATAAAATTCTGTAGCATTAACATTTAAATCATTATACTTATTAATACAATCATGTTTCGAATCAATAGTTAATGAACCTAATTGATCCTATGTAAACGTAGTATAGTTATTAGTATGTGAATCATAGATATCTGTTATCATATTATAAGCAGATACTGTAACAGATGGGTAAACTACATCAGCTAAATTACTTATTGCTTCTTGATTAGCATACATAAATCTATATGTACGAGCATCATAAGTAGTATCATATATATTATCTTGATACTTTATATTACTAGCGAACAAATAGTTATTCTTCGTCTCTATTAACTATGGTACAAACTTAATACCTGTTAAAGCATTAAATGTATCAACCGTATAAGTATCTATTGCTGTATTATCATAATTAGTATAATAATAAGTTCCTTCCTAAATTGTACGTTGCGATAGTAATGATATAGTTGGTAACTAGCCATTCTAAGTATATAGTATAGATATGATTGATATGTGATCAAATTTTGAAGCAATGTCAGCTGTAATATTAATAGATAGCTACATACCAATGCCAGTACTAGTATCCTAATATTGACCAGTAATAGAACTAGCTTTTGCTGCTGTAGTATCTGATGCTAATGAATATAATTGAGTTAATGGTGATATCTCACTTTCTGTGCCATACTTATTATATAACTAATAGCAATACTATATCATACCAGCTTTTAATCTACCATTTGTAATCTAAGTAAGTTGTATAGGCTAAAATGTAGCTGATGGATAAAGCATCATACTATCATCGGTAGTTATAGTATAAGTATTAGCAATGTTAATAATACGTATTGGATTGCCACCATCTGCTACATATACTTTTATATTATCATCGTCTTCCCATTTAGTAACAGTACTAATATGATACTAATTATCGTCGTACTTATAAAGATTAGTACCAGTAGTACAACTAAATACCTGTATTAGATTATATTTTGGTGATAAGTTAGTACCAATGTTTGATAGTGTATCATACTTGTACACAAACCAATTGTTATAATTATTAACAGTAATAAGTACATTCCAGTTACGTATAGTACACTATGAAACAATATCACCACTAATAGTAACTATGATAGCATTACTAACAAACACGATAGGATTTGATGTACCATCTATTGTGTGTAAAGTATAACCGTTACCATTTTCACTAGTAGTTAAATGTAAATTCATAGCATCGCGATACTATGTACTCTTTAACATAGCATCAGCAACGTCTGTATTCATACCTTCTGTAAAGGTATTAGACTATTGAGGTAATTGTTGATTAGTAGATTCTGCCATAATAATTTGACCATATTCGTTGTTCACGACCAATATTAGAATTGAATGTGTCTTCCTCATCAATCTCAGGAACAAGTTTAAGCCACTCATTCTTAATACTAGTCATTTGATCTTCGTTTGGCATCATAGCCTCCGCATATGCCTACTTACGATAGAAGTTCCATGAAGACTTAATACTATTATATACATCCTACCTTAACTTACCAGAATAATAATCTGGCCAACTAAGTTTCATTACTACATACCAGTAAATTGCTTCTTGATATGAAGATAAGTCTGGTATAAGTGGATAACCACGATCATCAGTAATAGTAGCTTTGTAAGCTAACTTTAGATAGCACTCTTTAACGTTAGTAACAATATAACCAGGTTTAAGGAAGTACTGTGGATCAACAGCAAAGTTAGTAGTATTTTTATTAGTAGGAAACTATACTAGTATTGGGTATACATCATTATCATCCATCTAACTACCTCCCTATACTGATTCATCGATAGATGCGTTCATAAAGTCTTTATCACCTAAATCTGGTTTGATGTTAAAGTTACCAGTAGCTAAACGCATAGGGCGCCAAGGGCCGTTATCATACTTTGAACAAGCTATCTTTTCTAGCTTAATTAAGTCTTGTGGCAATGGTGCTTGATAGTTAGTAACGTGTATTAACGGAGTATCCTCAGTATTTGATTCTTTATGATCAAACTACTAAGGAGCACCTATCTTATCTAACGCTTCAAATATCCAGTCCCTAATATCTGTAATTCTTTGACCAACATTCTAAACATCATTATCAGCCATTATTTTGGCTATCAAAGGTTCACATGTTGTATATTTATATATCATGATATTTCAATGTAATCGTGTTCTTTATTCTTTATTATCTACGCTAATTTACGCTTATTCTACCTAACAAAACTTAATGAGTATTGATGTACAAAGTATGACTTCTTAATACGTGACCAAAACAGTCGATACTTATAACCATCACTATGATCATTTAAATGATATATAGTCTTACCTAATAACTTTGTTTGATGAAAGTCGATTGATAATGACCTACTGTTTAAGTTCTTTGGCTTATACTTTACTATGTAAATCGTACCGAGTCTAAATGGCATTTTAAGCTCCTCTGAGCCACTAAAAAGTTTGGCTAGTATAATCTTATTAAATGCAGTTAAAACGCTGTTGTAGAGCTTGTATGGTACCTTAAATTGAGGATAATCAATGGTGTACATACTATAAAAGTCGCGTATGCTAATAGAGTGCTTATTTCGTTTCACCGTTATTCTTTATTGTGTCTAATGATGAGTCGTTACGATCATCTGATGGAGAAGATAACATAAACTTAAGTTCGTTCTAGAATATAAGTTGCTTTAGAGTTGGTATCATATTAATAGGCATAGGATATACATCGTCTGGATCTAGACCAGCATCAATTGGATTCTCAAATACACCAGTTAAACGTATATACCTAAGACCATCAGGACCGTATATGTATATCCACGGTTTCTCATAGTGATAAGTATATTCATTCTTAGTATACTTAACATACCGATGAAAGAACCTACGTTGTTCTGACATTTCCTATATTGGATTGTTGTATAAGTCTTCAACAACGAATATACCATTATTATAATTAGCTAAATTAACAGGTTTTGGTATCTTTGTAGTTGACTTATACACATAGTCAAACGGTCGATCAGAACTATCTGATGTTATGTTGTCTATTGTGTTAATAGGTTGCTTAGCTAATTGAATGTTATCAATCTCTTGTAGATAACCGTGATCAACATCGTAACCTTTGTCAATTTGTTGACGTATTAACATTGAACGATAGTAATGTATCCATGACTCAACTTGTGCCCTAGATAAGTCCTCAGACTAAGTAATAGCATTGTTACGAGCTGTTAGCATTATATCGTCAATTAATGCGTTTAATGAAAATATTTCCATTTTAATTATCTTTTGTTTCTTCGACTACCCTGGTATCATCAACCTTGATTAGGTTGTTAGTATTATAAATATCATAAGTAGTAACAGTTATCTTCTTAAAGTCTAGTGTAAATAAACGATGTATAAAGTTCTTCT
>JGI20214J14112_1000015_pt1 | contig 21579 bp, 32 predicted proteins | sample WetSurMetagenome_FD_14112 | JGI IMG/M metagenome (IMG submission 14112)
TATACTATCTAATGATGCTACTGAGAATAACAACTTGATTAATCACTGGGCTGACTTATTAGAACATGATAATCCAGAAGTACGTGCATTAGCTAGAGATTTAGCTGTATATGCGTTTAATACATCTGGCGATTATAATGCATCTAATACATTCTTTAAGTACTTACCAAACTCTTTCCGTGAGTCTATGGGTTACAATGATTTCATACGTAATAAGATGGAATCGCTTGATGCAGGACCAACATTTAATGGTACAGAAGCTAGGGATATTTACCTAAACAACTGGTACAACGATGATGTTGTTAAGCCAATTAAGTTAGTTGAATATGGTAGAATGGTTGACTATGAAAATAATATGGTATATGATCATTCTCCATCATTCTATACTACATTTAATGTTGGCGATGATAATGAGAAGCCTATACTTATATATGGTAAGCGAACTAATCGCAATATTGGTAGTGATATTAAACCATCTGCTTGGTTAAAGACTGACGATGGTCAATTACCTATATATGCACCATATATAAAAGTTCAATTATCTAGGAATAATGACCCGTCGAATACGTTATTATATAGACTATAGGGCTATAATATCGAAAACGATCCTCATAATCCAGCAATACACAATTATTATCCTTTATACGCGTTAGTTGAAAAGAAAGGTATGAAGTATCAAGGACATACTGTTGTTGAGTATGGCAAAGAAACATCAGACTTAAAAGCTAATCACATAGATCCAAAACATTTAGCTGGTTATGCTTTAAACAATATGTCTAGTATGAGTGATATCGAATCATGGTTAGACGGACTAAATGGTGAGTCCAATTATTCTGATAAGCAAGCGTTAAAACGTTAGAAAGATAATATACTTGAAGTACTTCGTAATAGTAATCCAATTAGTGATTTGATAGACGATATCAATAAGGAAGAGTTATCTGATAATAGATATATGGAATAGTCTGTATTTGATAGTGACATTGATTTAAGTGATGATGTTGATACTGATACTAATGAAGAACATATAGACGATCCTTTAAACGATGTAAATAGTTTTACTCCAACATCTGACTAGTTGATGTAGGAAACTCGCGAACAAACTAATGCAGAGGATTATCTAAATAATCTAACAGAATTTGGTGCTACTGAAAATGAGGAAGCAACGAAAGAAGTTATAGATAAACAAAAAGACTATAGTGTATTAAGTGATGATGAATAGTATAATAAAGAAGCTTTTGATGGCTGCAAATAAAAATAAAACAATATGACATCTTGTCCATTATATACAAACAAAAAAGTAAAAGACGAGTTTAATGACATCGTTAAGGCATTTGGTGGTAAGCCAATGTCTGACGATGAATTTAAGGACTTCGATGAACGCGATAAGCGATTAGATACAGATAGGCAAGCTGTTGTAGCCGCTTATAAGATATGGGACTTAACCAACGGTAATGGTATTGAAAGAGCACCAAACGGATAGCCCTCAGAGCTATTTTAGAGCCTTCTAACGCACTTTAATGGTGACCGTGATAAAAGTATAAGGACAAAGGCTAATATGCTGTCAGACGGCTTTATAAGCGATTTTGGGCTATATCTGAACGGTGTTGATGATACAAGATTAGAGTTAGATAAGAATGGTGAACCTACGTTAGAGTCATTAAGTAAGGATACACATACGTTAATTACTGAAAAGGAAATAGGTAAGATTAGCCAAGACTTTAAAGACCACTTTGATTTAGATGATAATAAGATATCATAGCACATGGTTAATAATACACCGTTTGCTTATTCTAATGATGTAGTAAAGTATGTGTTAGATAGCTATGGTGATAAATTAGACCCAGTACAAAAGTAGTTCTATAAACTATTATAGGATACAAATGTACCAATCAAGTTTATGCCTTAGACAGATGGTACTGTTATGGAGTCTAATGTTGGTGGAATAAGTATAACACCATTTGGCGCTATTAAACCTAAATCGTTTGCTGCTGATTTCTTGCATGAAATGATACATCAGTATACTACATCAACTATTGATGCTGAGAATAAAACACCAGAACAATAGGAGTTCTTTAATACGCTAGAAGATATACGTAACACAGCGATAAATTTATTAAGTAAGAAGCAACGTATGCTATTAGGTGACGAGCTATATGGACTTAATAACTCACATGAGTTTATATCTGAGTTTATAGCTAATCCAACATTTAGGAATTTCTTAACCGAACGTAATTTATTCTAGCGTGTAATAGATGCTATAACTGGTTTGTTCAAGTCTGTTAAGGTAGGTAATGTTAACCTACTTGATAAATTTAGTACTGATAAGATATCATCTATATTACAAGACTTGGTTACATCAAACTTAAATAAAGAGTCTGTGTACGATATAAACAGTTATTCTAGAGTAAGAATGCGCGATATCGTTAATTAGATAAAAGGTGAAACCAATGATTCAGAAGTATAGCAGAGTCCTGTTGATAAGACATTTACTGATATAAAGAAAGGTTTATTAAGTATAGTATAGATACTATCTAAGCGTTAGAATGTATCTAAAGGTTCACTGTATAATATGCGTAATGCACTAGACAAGTTATAGAAGATGGACTCTAAAGAAGGTATCTATCACTTTATAAATGATGTAGCTGCTGAAACAACACAATCTGCATACGACTTAACTCATCGTGGTAATCTATCAGACATAAGTTCATCGTAGTTAATGAATCTATAGAAGAACTATCTAGGATTCTATTTACCAATGCTACGTTCAATTAAGCGTATACTTGATACTAGTGATGAATTTAAAGATATACAATCAATATATCCAGAAGAATCGTATGACCATTTTAATGATGTAGTAAACAACATGCTACTACGTGTGTAGAATATATCTAACTAGTTTGATACAGCAATAGATGTTAAGTCTAGAAAGTATTTAACAGATTATGCTGCTAAATTCAACGATCCTACTATTAAAGATTTAATACACTTCTTGGATACTGGTGATAAAGACATATCGTGGTTAGGCGCAATGGTTGGTATGACATCAAGTCTCAATAATGATGCTATCAAGATAGTTAACAACGCAGTTAGAAACAGTAAGACTGATACACAACAAGGTGCACTTAAGTTTGGTAAGAAACTTATATTCTAGTATTCTAAACTATAGAAGAAGTATGGTAGAGATTTCTTATAGGATTTCTATGAGAAAGACGCTGATGGTAAAACTACACAGTTCTTTGTAAGAGACAGAAACTATGGTCTACATGATAGAAATTATCGCTAGATGCTAGCTACTTTGGCTGATAAGTATAAGTTAGAAAGAGATCAAGATAACAATATAATGTTACCTTAGTATGGTGATAAAGACTTTGATAAAGTATGGGATGAAATAGATGATTGGCATGCTAATAATACTGATAGACGATATACAAGAGAATATTATAAATTGCATAGACAGATGTCTCCAGAAGCAAGAGAAGCTGTTGACGATATACAAGCATAGCGTAATAGACTATTACAACCTACTTTTCATGATGGCGAATATCATACTGAGGAATTATCTCCAGAAGACGCATATAAATTAGATGCGCTAAAAGCTAAAAGAGCTGCTTTAATGTCACCGTTAGATGAAATGGGTGAAGTTAAGACAGGTGAATCTAAAGAAATAGCAGATAACTTACGCGAGTTCTAGAAGAAGTTAAGTAAGAATGTATAGTACGTTACTGACAAAGTTGGTTATGAGAAAGCTAGAGCAGTTGCAGAATAGAAGTTTGGTGCTAATAGTGATAAGTATAAGATGTGGTTGTATATGAATAACACAATGAGAGTTGATGAAGATTTATATAGTAGTAAATCATTAGAAGATTCACTAGATTTGAAAGATCCAACTCAAAAACAACTATACGATTTAATACAACTAAAACGCGCTATACTAAAACCATATAGAAAGCCTTATTCATTTGGTTATAACTATGATATAATGCCATCTGACTAGAGTGGGTTTAAAGAAAACTTAGGTAAAATAGAATCATAGATAGATAGACTTAAAGATGTACTGTCAATAAAAGGTGATGGTAAATTCTTCGATAACTTTAATATACGTACTGATCCTAGATTCCAAGAAGAATATAATAAGTAGTAGGAAAAAGCAAGAGCGGAAGGTACTGATTTCTATAATTCTCCATTCTACTTATAGAATACATATCTTGGTTATAAGAATGGTGTAGAAGTTAGGAAGTTGTTATCTATACATAAGAACATTATACCTAATAACTTAAGTAAAGTTAAATTACAACCTAACTCTATATGGTAGAAACTAGATCCAGAATCAAACTGGGTAAATGAAAAATATACTGGTAACGGTAGAATAATGCCAAGTATTGACAAATACGATAATACAGCAGCATTTAATAAGATAGCGTAGAACAAAGAACTATTTGGATTCTATAATCAGTTAATAGATGGTATGCGTGAATCTAACGGAATGGTTAGTTTCTTAGGTAATCGTGACGAATATAAGATGCCGTGTATGTCAGGTAGACTGATGGCTACATTAAAGAAGAATGGTGGCATATTTGATAGTTTAAAGTATATAACAGCTAACTCTGTATGGAAAGCTAAAGATTAGGACGAAGATTATTATGAAAAGTATAATGTTAGACCAGACGGTAGTTCTATAAAGAGTATACCAGTTCCTTATACAGGTACATTAGATGATCCATCTAAAATGACAACAGACTTGCTTGGCTCAGTTATTAAGTATAGAGAATCATGTTTAAACTTCTAGAATATGAGTTCTATACAAGATGATATGGAAATGCTATTATCAAGAATACAACAAGTAGAGTATCACAACAAAGGTAAGTTCAAACCAGCTGGTGCTACTAATATTGCAAAGAGACTAGAGAACTAGTTAGATACAGTAATGTATGGTCAACATACAACACCTATTGAAGTAACTATAAAAGGCAAAAAATATAATCTATCAAAATTCTTAGGTAATGTGATGGCTTATACTGGAATGGCTAACTTAGCTGATAACATATGGCCAATGCTATAGATATTATCTTATGGTAATATGCAATACTATCTTGAAGGATCACTTGGTAAATACTTTGATGCTGAGGATACAGCATTCGGTGAAGCGTAGTATTTAAAAGCTTTACCAACAATGATGGCTCACTTAGGTAATAAGACTCACATAAACAAGTTATTATCAGTAATGGAATATAATAATATATCTAGACCAAATGATGAGACATTAGCTAGACTAGATTAGTCTGCATTTATGCGTGCTCTAAATGGTCACTTCTGGTATAACGGTTATGACTTCGCTGATTTTACGATGAAGTCAAAGAGTGTTGCTGCCAACTATCATAGTTATAGACTTGTTACTAATAAAGATGGTAGTAAAGAATTTATGAATAAGCAATAGTTTATTGAAAAGTATTACGCTAATGATAAAGCTGCTGGTAATAAAGAATTTAAGAAGTTTGGTACTACGCTATGGGATGCGTATGATCCAGATGAAAACAACTTCTTTACATTAAAAGATGAATTTAAGTCATATGTTAGCAGAGACTTAGAGCACCTTATCAAGAATAGAAGTGAAGAGTTATGTGGTAGATTACACGGTACAATATCAGAAAGTGATAGATCTATAATGCATGCTAATGCATTCGGTAAGTTTATAGGACAACATAGAAATCTATATATAAGTTTTATATAGAATAGACTTAAGCCGAGACAATTCAACTACAACTTAGATGAAATGGAAGAAGGTACTTTTAGAACAGTCGCACATTTAATAAGTAATACATTCTCATAGAAAAAGTTCAACATTATTAAAGCTGGTTGGGAGAACTATAAAAACATGTAGCCGTTTGAATAGTATAATTTAAAGAGGGTAACTAGAGAATTAACAATGGCTGCAGCTGCTACAATGATTACTACTATGGGTATAATGCCATGGGCTGATGATGATAAGAATAACTGGTTTAAACAAGCGCTATCTTATGTAGCATTAAGATCTACGTTTGATATAATGATGATGTATAATCCAATCGATATATCCAATACGTTCTAGTCTCCTTCGGCTTCATTAGGATCGCTACAAAATATGATGAGTTTTATTAAGTTATTCTGGATACCTGGATGGTTTACACAAGATAATCCACTCTCATCAGTAGATACAGGACCTTATAAAGGAGTACCAAAGGTTGTTCGTTCTATGATAAAAGCCACACCATTTAGATCAATTGTGGAGCTTCCTTATGCTTCAAACGTTCGATCAAAACGTGCTTACTTGGAGCATCACATGATGTTCTGATGAATTTATACGTGAAAAATTTCTATACTATATAAAGATTAGTTCACAATACCCAAAAATAATTTATAATATACAGCGTCTGAGTTTAATAACTTGGGCGCTTTTTTATTGCCTACTTATAAAACAAAAAGACCTCACGATTTTACTCGCAAGGTCCTAAAGATTTAATCAATATTCGTTATGGCTAATAACGTATCTAATTGTTCACTATACTTAGGTACATAATCTGATATAGGTAATGTATCCTGTTCTGGTGGTATTGGTTTGTGATAATGAATATAATTATATGTTTCATCACCACGGTAGAAGTACATTAATGATGTGGCTGCTATACTTGATATCTCAGGTATACCATGCATTATCTTATTTGTATCTTCCTTATTATTTATTCCTCGTATAAATGCATATTCGGTATAATATATTCCTTTATACCTAACATTATACTTATTATAGAAAGTTGGCATGTTGACTAGTAGATTATCAACATAAAATGGTATATTTCTATATAATAGAAATACGTGATTATCTAAGAATGGTCGATTACAATCAGATAAATAACCATTAACAAATCCAATGTCTGTGTTTATTAGTTCTGGATGTAATCTTGGTTCTACTAATGGTATAATCATTTTAGTTTTTATTGTCATAAATCTAATTTTTCACTACCATCACCATCATAATATTCTTTTGTGTAATCCCATTGGTTATATTTGTCATGCCATGATATTTGTTCAATGGCTTGGTTTATTGTATCTATTCTATTGTTTAACTGTTGCTCAGTTATGTTAAAGACTCTAACAGAACCTTCTTTATCATTAGTTGACATTGCTATGATATATGTCTTGAACTTCCATTCATCATCATTAATGTCAAGTTTCTTTTCATTCTTCATATACCATAATATTGCCATCCAATAGTAAGCTAATTGACGACAATAATCATACGTTTCAACGCTATGTTCAAAGTTATGAATGTTAGCAGTTGTCTTTAAATCTATTAGTATTATCTCTTTCTTAGTCCAATTAAATATGCATCTATCTATTAAAGACTTACATGGTAGGTGTATACCTTCATATTCTTTAGGAAACTCCCAATTAATATGAAATTCATTATGAACTTCTTCAAAGTTTTTATCATCTAATAGATAACTTGCTAATTTATGATTATTTACACTAATATGTATTTTATCAAGTAAAGCTTTATCAGCGAATGATATATTCGTTTTATCACTTTCTTGTACATCAATATAATCTCTTAGCTGCTCTTTTAGTTCTTTAGCTCTTGCTAATATAGTGTTATCACTTTTATTGGCACTAGCATATGCGTTTCTATATGCGGATATTAATTTTTCATTTTCAATAAGTTCTGTTGATGATTTTAGTTCATCTACGAATACTTGTTGTTGTCTGGACTGAGGCTTACTTACTTCTAGAACTCTATAAGTTTTCTTATATTCTTCTGGTTGTAAGAATGACATATGAATCATAGTACCTCTATCTAGGAACGCACCCTTTAGTCCATCTTCTTTACCGATAAGCATACTATGTAAATAGGCTGGTCCATTTTTAATAAACCAACCTATATTACTATTGCTGTACCGAGTCATATCCTCATAATACGGTACTGATATATCCATTTTTTATTCTCCTTCTGGTACCTCTTCTAACGGTTTATCTTTAAACACGTCAGCATAATCTGGATTATTGAAAATAGCGTCTTCAACAGATTTTAGGTTGCCATCCTTATCATAAAATTCTTCAATTTTAAAGGAATCAAGATACTCTAAAATAGCTGCTGTCTCGCTTGTTTTATTATTTTGTAATAGTGGCTTCATCATACTAACCAAGAACTCTTGATTAAAATATTTATCCACTAATTCTGTCGCTTGTTTTGTATTTATACTCATACTTATATTTAATTACAACCTATACATTTACTTGCGAGTCTTATCAATCGTTTTCTATTACATGAATCATCAGGCTCTTCTTCCTCATCATCATCGTTCTCATCATCATCATCATCTTCTTCATCCTCATTTTCATCATCATCTTCCTCAATATCTTCATTTGTAGTATCATTGCTTTTAGATATGTTCATATCTTTCAATACATACGACAAACTATTTTTATCAAGTGTACCATCTTCTTCAAACAACAATACTTCATTAAGAAATGATATCATATTGTCTATACTTAATAACTTAATATTATTAATCATAAAATCTTTAATAACTTCATGATCTGTCTTAATGTTAAGATCATTTAGTATATCCATAATAAATTTAACATTCTCATTAGCTTCAAAATGGCGTATATAACGAACACGAGAACATCTATCAAACAGATATTCACTCATCGCATCTTTATCATTACTAGTCATTAATACTAGTTTCTTAGAGGTTGATTGAACACCATCAAGGAATCTTAATAATCCATTTTCACTCCATGAGTTATCATCTTTGTCTATTTCATCAAATATTAATGCAGTCTCTTCTGTTATCTTTTTATAGAAGTTATTTATTGCTCCTGCTGGAGTACTTTCATTTACTACAACGATTGGTAATTCGGATTTTATAGCTATTTGTTTAGCCATTATAGTCTTACCTGTACCTTTTACGCCATTAAGTAATACACCAGTCGTTTGATTAGTTGCTTGTTTATAGTATCTTATGATTCTATTCATAAACATTTCATCTTCCTTACTGTTATATATCTTCTTTGGCATATTCAACGATCCGTCTTCTTCAAGGTAACATTCCTCTTCATAACCATCATACATCAAGTTATACACTTTACCTGGTAGTAAATTAACTATTAATCCGTTTGGTTGTGGGAATATCTTTTTCCCAGATTTTACAAATTTCTGTGACATAAAATTATTTTTTGTAATGTTTGTATAGTTTCATCTATCTGTTTATGATTTCTTACAATAAATAGTTTATAATTACTATCTTGCAAATGAAGACTATACTTAAATATTTTCCAACGTAACGGAAACGAATCCGTTATATTGCCTTTGCATTCTATTATGAAATCTTTCCCAACAAAATCAGGCTTATATGTCATCTTACGAATCGATTCACCTTGAAATTGGAATGCTGGTATTAGTAGAAAAGATTTTGGTTCATANTCAGCTTGTATATTAGCTTGCTTTAATTGTTGATAGCAATAACCTTCAAGCTTAGATTTGAACTATATGCCATCAATTATTATTGGTGTGGCATTACGAACTTTCACGTTCTTTGTTCTTTTTAACTTCATCGTCTAACCATTTCTTTATGCAATTAAAGCCATTTAGCTTCACTGCATCTGAAATATCCTTTGCGTGATATCTCTTGTTCACTAGAATAGCGCTCAGACGCGTTTTAAGGCTCTGTGAGCGACTTTCTCTTACTCCGGTAACATCTCTATCAAACAGAATAAAAACGTGCTTAAAACGCTTTAAAAGACGTTTTAGAACTATATCTGAAATGAATGTAGTTTCACTACTTGGAGATATTGCTGGATAACCTAATTCGTATAAGACCATGACATCCTTCAATGACTTAGTTATAAATAGTACATCACCTGATTTAGGTAATTGCTTATAACCTTGAATATCATATTCAGTTAGATTGTTACGCCATTTAGAATGTTTATCCGCAAGTGGTCTATAAATCTTAAAATGATTATATACTTTGTACGAAAACATTGGGTTTCCCTCATGATATTGCATTCTAACTATACCATTAGATAAATAGTATTTAATACTATTAACATCAAATTTACTTAATGTCTCTACTGATATATGAAACTGTTGCCAATAAGCTATATCTAGCTATGTAAATGGTTGTCTAACGACGCCAATAACAGTTTCTAATGGTTTTTCGTAATGTTGTACTTCATGATACTTTGGTCGCATATCTGATTTTGTATCAGTTGATATACGATGTAGAATCTGTTTAAAGTCTTTCAATCCAGTTATTTTACTAACAAACGATATTACATTACCACAATCTCCAGTGCCATGGTCTTTATACATTAGGTTACCATGTTTACTAACGTAAATAGCAAACGATGGGTTTCTATCTTTTCTGAATGGAGAACGATATAACATACCAACTTTGAAGTCACCAATATATGTTTTATATATATCATATTCTGAGACTTTTGTTAGTATATCATCATATTCTTCTTGGTTTATCTAATTGGTATTATACATTTTACAATGAAAAATACTCTATTAATTCTTCTTTATTTTCGTTCATGAAATCATCGCGTATATCTTCATCTTTAAATATAAACGGAGAATCTACACGTCTACTCCAATAGTCTGTATCTAATTCCATACCTGTATGAGAATTATAATTTGCACAAATTATATATTTATCTTGTGATGTACTAAAGTTTGGAGTCCAGCCATCATTCGCTTTATACATTTTTTGGAGCAAATTACGTAAAATATCTAGTTTAGTATCTATTATATAAGATACATTCTCTATTTCATCTTTTGTAAATGTTCCAAGCAATAATGTTCTCATTGACTCATCACCTTTTGCATATAATTTTCTAGCTTCATTTAAGCTTATACTCATTGATCTTACTTCATCCTTCATAATTGTAATATTTATTAGTTTTGGTACTTAATAAAAAAAGATTGACCTATTTCACAACACATCAATCCACAATTCGATTATATAACATTAAATAATAAAGTACCTAAATTCTGGTAATATCGTGAGATTCGAACTCATACTGGAAACTTCAGAGGTTTCTGTGCTACCATGTCTATGACTTACACCATATATTACTCATCCTACTTGATTAAAGACGTTTCGGATGTACGTCTAATTTTTAAAGATATTCAAATGAAAAGTAGTAGATAGAATAATCAAACTCTATCTACTTTAAGTAGTGCTCCTGCCTACTTACAGAACGTTGCTCTGAGGACGTTAGATCAGAATCGAACTGATATTACTATTTAATAGTATAACTCTACCATTAAGTTACTAACGTCTTGAAAAATGTAATAAATGTCATTTAGTAGACTGTAGTAGGATAAATAATCAAACTTATCCTACTGAAAGTTCATATATTATCTGAACTTACAACCACACTTTGCTACTTCTGTTCCTAGGCGTTTGTATCCTACCCGCATACTAGATTACTCAAGTATAATTGGTCTCATAGCTCCACCGCTGTGATTCCTCTATCTGCGATTACGCAGACAAAACATAAATTGCGTGGGAATGCAAGCGATCAAGCTCACACTCCCTAGCGTCTATAGTCCGCCACACTTTATCTAGTCATTAAGGCTTGATTAGTATTTTCAAAATGGTACGTCAGATGCGTCTGCTTTATCAGCATTTTCCCCACTGGTTGTGTCCACTTTTGTATCCTCTTTAACAGGAACCTCATCATCTGCTACAATCGGTTTTTCAAATACATCAAAGTCTAGTTTTGTAATATTTGATGGATTAGTAGTCATTGGTTCAATGAATTTATATTTACAATAGTCTGGAAGTTGTTTGTATCCACGTTTATTGAATACAATCTTAAGACGTACTGGTACATTAATAACAGTACCATCTAAAACATCTTGTAACTTACTTTGAACCCATGCAGCTAATTCTGCAAATGTATCTACATTTATATTCAATTGGTCTTTAGTATAATAGCAAGCAAGAACTTGCAATATTCTACCAAGTTGACGATTTTGACGAGATTGATAAGCTGATTCGGTCTGATTTGGGAAACGTTTTGGCTCCCATTCAGTATGTTTAAATTCTGCGCTATCTTTCTTAAATGTAAATTCGATGAAATATATATTATTTATACTTTTGTCTACCCTGATATTCGATAATGTAGCATTATCGTGAATACCAGCTGATAAGTATAGAGATTCGTTGTTGGCTTGATTCTCAGCCGCTGTTGTATTATACATAATAATTAATTTAGATCTGGTTTAAATATTCTGTCCCAATATGTTGTAATATTGGTATTGCCCGTTTCGTCTGTTGTAGACTCTGCCACGACAATTTCTTTACCCGCTAAATGCGGAGCTCTGGCTTGGCTTATTAAACCACCGCCTTTAAAGCTAACAATAGTTTTATTACCTTTACGGAATACGTAACCGACTGCATCTGATTCACCTTCCATTATGCTAGATAACTTACCAGCTAAATCTAATGTCATTTTTGTTACTTCTTCACCGCTTTCATTAATGTTTACATCTTTTGTATGACCAATTAATATAAACTCATCACATAGATTTTGAAATGCGTGTAACATATCTTTTACAGCTTTTCTAATCCACATGTATCCAGCGCCATGTTCCATGGTTGTTATATCGGTACCTTTATAGTTCTTACCTTGTGGAGTCTTTCTATATAGTTCTATTGCATAGTCCATACATATTTCTTCCAATCTAGTAGAATTATCTATTGTTATTCTTTTATAGAACTTATGTCCTACTTCTTGATTCTTAAGATATATTGCGTTAGCAATAGTCTTTAAATCTGTAGATGTTCTAGCTTGAATAGCTAAAGCATCCATAAATTCTGAGCCACCTTCTAAATCTATAATTAAGTTATTATCTAATCTAGCGGCTAATGTTGTTTTACCTGATTTTGGTAAACCGAAAAGTATCAAGAATCTAGGATTTTTTACTTTTGCCTTTACTGGCACTATTGGTAATTCTAGCATAATTTATTTATTTATACTAAACACCTATTTTTGTTACTTTTGTTAGATTAGAATAACGATGAATGTTTCTTAATTTTTATAATAATTTCTATTACTGTACGATTAATCATTCGTGGATTTCCATTGAAATATATATCAGTAGGAAAATAGCTACGAGGAACTATATCATAACCTACTTGTACATAGTCATTGTGTATCTTTACAGGAACACCATCCCAAAGGAAATCATAATCATCACGTCCTGTATACCATTCACCATCTTTAAGGTAGATGTACATATTGTCACTACCATTAATTTTTGGTGCACGATGTACATTGTTATATATGCATGTGTTATTAAATGGACATACGTCGCATTTGTTGAATGAATTTCTACCAAAAATATTATCTTCTCGGTTTAAGTCAATTCCTGCGATGAACGGATATTTGTTGATTATATTATTAGCTACGAATGAACTCAAATCGTTTTCAGCATTACGATTAATGCTGTTGTTGCCTTTATCTAGTTTGAATGTAAATTTCTTCATTTTATATATACTTTAATTGGTACTACTATCACCCACTTCTATTAGATCATTATAAGCTAAGTTGTTCTCGAATTGTAAGATTACAGGTTTACCTGCATCCCTATTTTTTATTATGTGTAAAAACACTTTATTGTCTGTTTTCCAATGTTCTATACCATAACTTGTTATTCCTAATATCTCTGGCCTGTGTATTACTGCGACATAATCACTGGCTTGAAATATAGAATCCGATGAACTAATATCACTACGCATTGGAAAATGCATAGATGGGTTGTTTATTCTATCTGGCTTTTCTATCTCTCGGTTCATTTGAGCGACTTGAATTACAGAAGTTAAAGGTAATTTCTTTACTTCTATGAATACTCTTTCAAGATCGCTTACCGTTTCTATAACGGACCCTACTTGATTTGTAAGTAGAGCATGATCGTATATGACAATAAAATACTTATTAGTATTCTTGACATAACTATTATAAAATGACATTATTGTATTTCTTACTTGTTGAGGCGTACCTGATTTATCAATATAATAAATCGGATAGTCCTTAAATTGATTGGCTACTTTAATGACTGCACCGAAAGTGGCGTCATCAAGGTCTTCGTGAGAACTATACAAATCAGAAGTTGTGCGATGGAGTCTCGTCGTCAATTTTCTTCCAATCTGTCTATAACCCATCATTTCTAAAGTAAATGAAAGTACGATAATATCTTTGCCAGGGTTCTGTTCAATTAAATCAGTTTCTAGCGTATTCACAAATGAAGATTTACCACTACCGGATATACCTGTTATAGTATATACAGTATTTGGTTCTATACCACCCATACAACAGTTGTTAAACTTATGCCAATGCGTCTTTAACGATTCTATTGTATGCTCTTTACGAGCTTTAACATAATCGATTAACTGCTGTGCAGCAGAACGTATTGGGTTTATAGGTAATGTAGCGTTAGATGAGTTCTGTACCATATACTTTTTTATTAGTAGGTTTAACATCATCTTTCATTTGTTCTTCGGAGACTTCCCATTCTCTGTTCGTAAGCCAACGATACATAGTCTTCATATAACTTAAACTATTAGTAGACATTCGATAGTCTATCTCATGTTGTAAACAATCCATTATATGCTTGTGCATTGCTGGACTTTTACCAATAGTTTGTTTATATATTAACTTGCATTTGTTGGTATTTGTTCTTAGATAACCCCGAGTACCATCGGGTCTAATAACTACAGTTGGATATAAATCGTAAAATTGTTTAAATGGATCATCGGTATCGCCTACCAAATCATTAAACGTTTGAGTTACCTCATATACGATTTTGTTATCATCTTTATTTTGCGATAACAAGTCTCTTTTGATTAAATCTTGTATTTCTTCATCTGTGATAAGGCGAATCACAGAAGCGTCTTTTTGATTATTATTTGATTTATCTGCTACAAGATTTAAGAATACTAACTGACCTAAAGACAGGTCTTGTATTTTTTTTAAATAACTAGTGTCTATATTTATCATACTTACTATCTTTAGAAATGTAAGTCAGACTTTGTAGACGTTTGTTATGTTTGGTTACCACAGACTTAATTGTCGTGATTGTATCTTTTCAATTATTTTTCTAGCTTCACTCATATAATAAGTGAAGTTTATATTTTTAGGCATTTCTGTCGTTAGTTTGTTCAGGATTGTTACACCTGATGCACATACTAGATTCTCATATTTAGTTCTATTACCATCTACGATTAAGCATCTTTTTAGGTATGCTCCGTCTGTTGACATATAAAATCTATTTATACGTTGAACTAGATTACCGTTATATTCAACATTAAACTTCTTATCAACTTTCTGATAAGAAAGAAAACGTCTAATATCTTTACAATTTAAGATTGTCTGCTCTATCGGTTGTCCAAGGACCAAATAGTTTATAACAGCATCTTTTGTTATTAGGCATTCCATTCCTTTACCAAGTTGTACCTTGTTAGAAAACATGCCTTTTAACTTAACTAGATTCATATCACGAGATTCAGTAAAACCTTCTTCAACAGCTATATAATCATTTATAGCAAATTGATACATTGCTTCATACTTATCTTCTTCTAGTGTAAGTTTAGTGAGTTTTTCCCATTCATTACATTTCTGTTTGAATAGTTCATATATACTCTTTTTAACGATAATAAATAATCCATCTGTATTTGCTTGAACTATCCTACAACCTATGTTAACTAATCTTTCAGCTAACATCAACAGTAGTAATTGACCATTAATCCTAATCTTCATAACAGCTTCTGGGCTATATACCCAACTATTAGGATTCTGCAGATTACCTGATAAACCATTAAGACAATACTTGAATGTTATATTCTTTAGCTTTTGTCCTGTATGTTTAGCTTCTAATCTTTCTGTGCGTATATTTCTATAGCTATCTATAAACTGTTCACCAAGATGTGGTGGAGCGAATTTATAAGCGATTAAAAGCGATGGATATAGTGATTCTACATCAACATCTATTAGGTATTCATCATCTTTAGGTTTAATAGTTTCTGGATTGTTCACTGTATGTATACCACCAACACCAACTGAATACTTACAACCAGCATATATAAATTGTCTATTATAAGACTTTCTATCTGCTGATATAGTTTGTGCTTTCATTTCTGTTAGTACTTGTTGTAGTATAGGTGTATTATACTTTATAAATGGTAGAATGATATTATTTAGATTCATTATGTCTTTAGGACTTCGTAAATCTTTAATATCTTCCCATTTTAAATTAGTACTCTGTAGGTACTTTTGTTTCAGTAATTCCATACCGACATTGACATCATCACGACTCAAACAAGATATATTATAAGTATCCTCTATCCATATACGTAAGTCTATTTTATCCTTACATCTATTTAAGAGTTCCTCTGTAGCGTTTACATCATTTAAGTTGTACGCTATCATTTCATCTATTTTATAAGTAGGCAGAATATCATTAAAATCACCATCAAACTCTTGCACATTGCTAAAGCTCATAGTAACTTCCATTTCTTTTAAACCACATCTTAATTTAGTTGAAAATAACATTGTTAGCAAGTCAAAACTTTCAAAGTATTGCATATACTTCCAATGTTTCCACCTATCTTGTTCTTTATCGTTTATGATTACATCTGACATATTTTTGATACTTTGACAAATCTATGTGTAAGGTTTGTTTACCAGTATACTACTATACTCTATGATATAGTTTAATATCGGATTATCATAGTGTAGATTATTATACCCTACTATATATTTGTCAGTATGAAATTTGTGATGTAATACCAAATCATTTTCCCATCCACTTTGCTTTGGTATTATTGAAAAGAATCTTACTATATCTGGTATATCATTCTTTCGTTCTGATATCTCAAACATCGTAATATCACCAGTTTCAGTGTTCTTAATAGTAAGATGAAAACAGTTTACAAATACTTCTATATCATATATATAAACAGTCTTATCTCTTATTATCATATTTTTAATTTTTCATCAGTTATAATCTCTTTTACCTTAGAGTTCTTATTACCTATTGTTAAAAACAATAGTTCATTACCTTTAAATACTTTTACAAAGTAGTCATCACGATAGTCTAAAGATGCTAACAATGTTAACTTCTTTATCTTATCTATATCAGTAACATTACCAAAAGAACGACTAAACAATGGTGTATTTGGCTCACCATACTTAAATACTTTCAGTCGATATTCTATAGTTTTACTTACTCGTTTACCTTCCTTAAAAAAGGCTTTAATTGAACGAGGATCAGGCAATGTTTGTGCTAAACGAAGTTGCTGAACTGCAAAAGTTGCGTCTTTTTTCTGTTCAGCAAGATGTTTAATATTTTTTATACAAGAGCATACTATTTGTCCACGATAATAGGCTAATAAGTCTTTATGACTTATACTTTTGTTTATACTCTTAGGTGCTACTTTACACCACTTAATAACATTTGGATTAGAACCGATAATTGCTGATTTAGCGATACCATTTTTAAAGAAAATTGTACCATTTTTGAGCTTACGTTGCCCAAGTAATTTATATGCATCATGCCAGTTATTACATACATGAGCGCTATCGTTATGTAATTCTATTGTTGTCTTCTTTACCATATTACCTCCTTATGCTGCTAAATACATTGAATAACCCTCTTTCTTTATATCCATATCTATGAATGTATTGTTGTTAAAATCTTCAAGCATTTTATCTTGCTTATTTATCTTAATAATCAACGCATGTTTCATACGACCTAAAGTTGCTGCATCAAAAATCTCAATTAACTTGTTATTCTTGTTGCTTTTCATTTTAGGTGTTAGTGTGTGAATTGCACTAAGTTGAGAAAGTTCTTCTTTCAACTCACATGCACGAAAGATTGTTTCGTAATTAGTATCACTACCGATCTTATTAAAGTCTATATGACCTTTGTCATCCTTTAAGTTAAGATTAATAGCTTGCAACATAAGTTTTAATTTAATTCGTTTTGCTGCCAATTGATGTATTTCGTTTAATAACATTTTCAAGTCATAACACGAACCCATTTTAGCATCACGAGCTTTTTCACTCATGATATTTTCAGAGCGGATTATACGCCAATATTTTGTAATATCGAAATCAATAGATTTACGAATTTTTATAATGTCTTTTGAATTCATTAACATAATTATTTTGATTTTAAACATTAAACATATGTGAATTAATTCGAGACATTGGAAAACAGAGTGAACAATGTAGCGATCAAGCTAGTAACTAAGTAACTCATTGTTCTATGCAGGAGAAGGAAGATTCGAACTTCCATTACCTGGTTTTGGAGACCAGTAATCTACCTATTGAGTTATTCCCCTAAATAATAAGTTTCCAACCAAAAACTTATTTATATTGTTAGTGTATCCATCCATAACACTTAATAAAATCATACTTATTGTCTAAAGACTATTTTAATAGGAGGGCCAGCATACTCCCCACTATTTAATTCACAAACACCACGTTTAATAGTGACATTTGGATTATGAGCGTTTACAAATTTTGACTGCAAAGAACAATCGTCTATACCACCATATCTTGCTGCATCGAAAAGAGCATCCACAACCAATTGATAATTCTCTATTCCAATAGCTTGATTAATGACTGTATTGACAAGTCCGTTTAATACTATTTCTCTCTTATTTTTGCCAGTTCCACCCAATACTTTAGCAACTCTAATAGCGAAATCAGTAAAAGTAAATTCTTTATTATCTCCAGTTAACCTTCCCCACCATTGAGGTCCTGAACCGTAATAGGCTGTGATATTTCCATCATCGTCTATTTGAACTTGCTCTGGTAATTTATTCTCTTTTGCCAATATGGCACGAATTGCGGGATCCTTTAATAACTCACGTATGTGCCATTTATCGGTTTCTCGTATTTTGCCCATCTTATTCTTTTACCTCTTCTTCCTCTTTTACACCTATGTGTATTTCGAGTTCCGTATCTTCACAACCGTTTGCACGTTTGTAGTTTTCTAGCATGATACGATTTTGATCGTTCAATTTAGAATACATAACTGCCATACGAGTATACTCTTCGGCAACTCTCTTGGCTTCATCCCCCCAGGCTGCATTCAGTGCGTTTACCTCTGCAACCAATTTTGGTAAGTTAGAGAAATAAATCACTTTCTCACCATGACTCTGATCGTATACATCACATGCTTCTGCTACTGTAGTAGTGTTAGGAACAAGTATTACTTCTTTCGGATCTTTTAACGGAAAACGAAGTTTAGTACCTTCATCATTATTCTTATTGAACAAGATGACTGCTTGTTTATTTGCATCTAAACCGATTTCAACACTAAGTATTGGAATACGATTTATAATAATTTGTTTAAATGGTGATATCATCACGTTTTCACCATTAACTTTTCTTTTGTTATATTGCATGTCGGCGTTAACTCGCTTTACTGAATATAGTTCACCAAAACAGTATTTGCTATATTCTCTCAGTACTTGAGCATTCTGATCATGAATATTATTAAGCCTAACTGTGGCTTCATTTAAATTTTCCATAATTTGATATTTACTTATTTGTTACTTTGATAATAAAAATTAAACAGTAATCTAGTCTTACATATTATCGGTCGAGACTAATGTCCGCGGATAATCTCAATTCAATGAGTGACCGTTACTATTTGTAATATTTGTTAATCTTTGAATGATTGATAATGCATACCCTTACAGCACTATCAATCTATAAAAACTTACTATGTGACTTTTGGATTTGTTTTTGAATTTTGTAAAAATATTTATCGACCATCAATTGTACACGTAGAATATTAACTCATTCGCTAATAGTCGGGATCCTAACGATAAGGATAACAACGCCCATAAATGTATAATATATTTGATTTTGCGTATAGCTATTACAGGTAGCTATACATACCCACATTATTTGCACAAAGCTGCTTATGTTTCAAAGCACCCACTTACCTCACGGATTTCTTGTTTATACAGCACGAATATTGTGGATTCCTACCACTCACCACGGTTTAGGGTTTGCTATTGCTACCCATACATGTTCCATCAGACTGATGTTTGTAGTAACCTTTAATTGGCTCAGCATGTCTTTATTAGTTTACACTATGTAATATATAGGTTTTCAAGACTATATTACACATAGCTTTACCCATTAAAGCTCTCAGCATAACGGTTGGCTGTCGATATAAGTAATGGTCAACTCGTACTATATATAACTTACAAACGCTATATAACTATACTATTGGGGACATCCATTCAAATATCAATTATTTGTTAAACATGTTATTTATCTCATGTGTTTTATAACAAGTTATCTTTCAAGTTATATTAACGAGTATCACCTCTCGTACTACGCTAATGTGTAGAGCAATTAACTATTACTAATAGTCTATTGATACCATTTGTTCTAAGTCATTATAATCCTTCGCTTCATACAGGTTGTATGCGTTGCTCACATTATAATGTCATAATTGTTTACTTACTTATGGTTGCAAGACTTATTAAAAGACAGTTAAGTTCTGTCCACGTATTTTCAAATCAATAGAATTTCTTACCATTGTTGTTCTATTGAAGCAACTCAATGTTTAAGCCCACTCTGTTGGCTATGTGACAGTTTATTATGTCTATATGTTTATCTTATATTCCGCTTCACATACTATGCGGTAGTTCTGTTTATCATGTAATTTTCTCAGCCATTGTTTATTATAGTTCTGCTCATGATTTATCAGTATAAGTTAGGTTAGGCCTATAAGGATTAGCTAACTATTCTACCTACTAATAATGTTATCGCTACAATCCCCTTCAACGGAGAAACGTGGATTTAAACCACTAACTTTTTATATAGACACTGTATTTACCATACAGCCATAGTTCTAACTATGGTACTTGTTTACTTTACTGACTCACTTCGCATCCAAGTTTCTAAAGTGCAAGTTACCTTATATTACTATAAGTATAGACATTTCTATTACACCGAACCACTCTTGTAGTAATTTTTATAGTTATGTTGGTTCACAACTCCGTGCGTTATCTGCAATATTAATATTGGTAATTGTTGGTTTTGGACGCCAACAATGATTTATAGTGCTACGAATTATAACACTTGCAACTCGTGTTTATCACAAATCCTTCTTGATATTATCATTGAAATGATTAACGACTTGTGAAAGGTTTCTTCCCATATTACCATCTGGTCTCACATTGAGAGTTATTTCACACTGTATCAGAGTGCTAATAACGAACTGTTTATCCGATACCTTCTTGACTTTGATTACATAATCTGCTGATTGTATAATCGAGCAATTCCACTACATCCACCAAACGGTTCTCGATGTGCTTGCGTGCAGTCACGCCCTATCACGCCTTAGATATACTTCTTCATATACTGAGTATTAACAGTATAATATATCTATTTCATGGTTACTTATATTATATAGTTTTAGCTATACAACATCTATTGCCATCCAGTTGTACTTTTAGTTGTATCAACCTTACTAATGAGATAAGGTACAATATTATTAGA
>JGI20214J14112_1000016_pt1 | contig 21028 bp, 22 predicted proteins | sample WetSurMetagenome_FD_14112 | JGI IMG/M metagenome (IMG submission 14112)
TACGGCTTCTGCGCTGTAGCCTTCCAAACGTCGAACAACTATGGCAGCATCAAACAGACCTTCCCTGAAACCCTTAACTAAAAGCGCCGAAACAACTCCACCATCCTGCCCCACTATGTTGCTTTTTGCGGAAAACGAGTCACAATAAACGCCAAGGTCCTCCTCTTTTGTGCCCTTTAAAAATTCCTCTTCGATCTTAGCTTCATCTTCAGCCTTTAAGGTTTGGCGCTTTTCCGCTTGATTCTCTGCCATTCTGAAACTTCAACCGATTTCTGATTGATTTAGCAAGGTTTTCAGGCAAATAAAGTTTTAAACCCTAAAGCGGTGATTAAAAGATAAGTGGCTGGCTTGGCATTTGGTAAATAAACACGAAATCACATACATCGAAGGCGACGAAGAGTTACTTGACCAAATTAAGCCCCTTTGGGAAGCCTTAAACAGACATCATTTGGGTCTATCGATGAATTTTAAGCAGTATTACCTTGACATGACTTTTCCGAAAAGAAAAACAGACTTGTTAAAAAAAGCAGCACTTGGAAAAATTAGAATCAGTATAGCCATAGATGAGGCAAATGGGCAAAATGTGGGCTATTGCATAAGCGGCATAAACAACGAAAGGATGGGCGAAATTAAATCAATCTTCGTCTCCGAGACTTATAGGCGTAATGGCATCGGCGGCGTTTTAATGCAGACAGCGTTAGATTGGTTGGAGAAGCAAGGGGCGATAGAAAAAATTGTTGAGGTGGCAGCTGGCAACGAGAAAGCATGGGGTTTCTATGCTCATTACGGTTTTTTGCCAAGAAAAACCATGCTTAAACATGTAAAAAAGCCTAAGACGCCAAATTTAACATCCTAATTGCAGCAAATGTCACGTTTTTTTTGAGAAACATAAATTAATTTGGCAAACGCTAATTTTGTTAGTTTGTGATTTGTATGAAGGTTGCTGTTTCTGGTAAAGGTGGCGTTGGCAAGACTTTGATTGCTGGTGGTTTAGCGAGCGGTTTTGTTGAGCGCGGCTTAAAAACTATTGCAATTGACGCTGATTCTTCTCCAAACCTCGGTTTAACGTTGGGATTGTCAGCTGAGGAAACCCGCAAAATAGTTCCCATTACAGAAAATAAGCCGTTGGTGGAGTCTAAAACCAGCACTGGTTTCAATAGTGTTTACAATTTAAATTTCACCGTTGACGACATAGTTAGAGACTATTCTATAACCACTCCGTTGGGTGTGAACCTGATTGTTATGGGCACCGTGCAAGCCATGGAAGCAGGTTGTATGTGTGCACCAAACGCTGTCATCCGCGCTCTACTCAGGCACCTTGTTGTCGATCGCAATGAAGCAGTTGTTATGGATTTGGAAGCAGGTGTAGAACACATCGGAAGAGGAACCGCAAGACAAGTCGACGCATTACTAATTGTTGCCGACTCCAACCTAAAATCGCTGGAAATAGCTAAACATATCCACGAATTGGCATCTACCGCAGGGATGAAAAAACTCTACCTCATCGGAAACAGAGTAATGAACGACGCCCAAAAAGAAGCCATCCAAACATTCGCAAACAAAAACGGGCTTAGTCTGCTCGCTTTAGTGCCCTTCGACCAAAAAGTGATCGAAGCAGACATGCTCGGCATAACTCCGCTTAAAAACAAAGAAATTGCCGCGGTTAAAACCATAGACAATATATGCAAGCTTTTGCTGGAGACGACAACATAGCATTATCCAGCTATAGGGTTCCACGATAATGTATGGTGGTAGGGCAGCCAACGCATTTTTTGGTTTCATATCTTGCACAAGTGGAGCAATCGACATTACATGGTGCTTTATCTTTTCCCTTATGCGTTAAGTATTCTCTTATTTGAAGGAATTGTGAAAAATCGTTATCGCTAATTGGGTAGAATTCTGATCTGCGGATTCCAGGGCTACTTCTTAGTGAGCACTTTTCTACTGAGATGCTATCCAGTGTGTCTTTGTTTTCCGCAATAACTAGGGCGATAAGGTTGTAACCACCGATAGTTTTGAAGATGTGAACAACCCGTGGGCAATCCTTGAAGCGGTTCATGACTTCTTGCATTGCCTCTGCGTCTTTCATCTCTAACAATATCATAGCTGGAATAAGTCCGAAAGCTGTAGGATTCATTAAGGCTTGATTTCTTATGGCTCCTTGGTCTACCAGTTTACTTAGTCTTTTCTTGACGCCCATATTAGTGAATCCTGTAATTTGTGCGAGTTCTTCAAGCGTAGTTCTTGCGTCGACTTGTAATTGACTGATTATTTTTCTATCGATGTCGTCCATAAATTCAAGCTTCTTGTTTATTTTCTAAACATAAGCTATTAATATTGTTTATCTATTAAACTACATTATCATCAAACAAAGGTTATCAAAATGACGAAAAGAATAATGATGCCAGTTGAAGACGAAAAAGGAATAGATGCTAAAGTAGCACACCATTTTGGAATGGCGCCTTATTTCGCTATAGTAGAACTTAACGAGAACCAAAAAACCCCCAAAGTTAAAATTGAACCTAACAGAAGCGAACACATGGGCGGCGCCCCAGGGCACTCACATGAAAGCTTCTTGGCATTGAAACCGAACGTTGTGTTAGCTTATGCAATGGGACCAGGAGCATTGAGCACTTTCCAAAATGCCGGAATTACTGTTTTAAAAGCAACTGAAGATACCGTGAAGGGCAATGTTGAATCCTTCAAAGAAGGCAAACTCAAAGAACTTGCAGGCGGATGCGAACACGCTCATCACCACGAACACGAACATTAAATTAAACTAAAATATTAAGAATTAATAGGTGAAAAAATTGCCAAAAATAAAAGCAAAAGCAACATGGGTTGAAAACGTACATTCAAAGGTTGATAATCAACGAAACCACAGCGTGGACTGTGATCTCTCCACTGCTGCAGGCGGAACAGATTGCGGTCCAACCGCGCTTGAGCTTAGCTTGATGGCGTTAGCTGACTGCGGCGTGACAATCTTTGCTGACGTTTGCAAGAAAAGCAACATTAAACTCAAGATGGTTGAAGTTACTGCTGAAGCTGACAAATCGCCGGATTCACCGATTATAAGTGGTGTTACCATGAAGGTCAATGCTTCCTCTGATGCAAGGAAAGAACTGCTAGAGGCTGCTTGGAGAAGAACTGAAGCAAATTGCCCTGTTCTGTTTATCTTTAAAGAACCAACTCCAGTCAAGGTTGAATTTGAAGGAAAAACGGAATAAAAGTTCTAATTCTTCCTTTTTTAGCAGTTTACAGTCAAAATCACTTAAAATTCTTGTTCGGATAATTGTCTTTTGGTAGTCATATTGATTAATGGTCAGAACAGTTGCAATGCAGAAGCGGCTCAGAAAATTCTCGCCCCAGTTCCTTATGCTCAAGGCTTCCACTTCTTTATGCCAGACGGCCATTACACCGGTTAAACAGCGATGTCCCTTTGCTCATTTTTGAGAGATTTGAGCTGCGTTGATGTACAATCACTTAAATTCCACCTTGACCGCGGTGACTTACAGAAGTGGCTAAGAAATAAAGTTGGCGATCAGGAACTCGCTGGAATAATTGACAAATTAGACAAAAAAATTCCTGAAGAAAAGCTCGGAGAAAATCTGGCGGATACAGTTCAAAAGAATTTCAGAATTGCAGTTAACGCGTTAAATAATAAATGATTGAACTGCTTAGATAAATGCGGTGAGCCTTTTTTTTAAGAGTTAACAGTTCAAGCGCTTTTTGTTTCCCATTTTGTAAAGTAAATTTTGCCATCTTCTCTAAAAGCTCGGAGTAGTTCGCAATGCCTAAAGAAAGCAAACTCCTGCTCTAATTGCTCTGATTTGACGTTTAGGATGTTGACCAGGCCTTCTTTGGTGATTTTGCCGTATTTCTCTATAGTGTCGTAGATTTTTTGCTGTAACTCAGTCAGGCCCGAATTGCCTGATTGACCTGATTGTTTTCGCACAGACAAGGCCGATGCCACAGCCATTGGGTCACATGGTCTTGGTGGGTTAGTTTCGTACATGTAGCAGTCTTCACATAAGACTTTGTCGTGGAGATCATATGTTTCTCCTTCTTTTAGAAGTGATTTGCAGCGTTCACATTCCATTTGCTCTCACCGTATTGTTAATTCTTTATTTTCTTCCTTGACTTTGTCTTCATGCCTGTTTTAAGTGTTTTTGGAGGTCTAATTCAAAGCTGTCTACGAGTGCTTTGAGACTTTCAGTGATTTCTTTTACTCGTTCAAGTGCGTGCTTCTTAATTGTTGCTGGGTCAAGCATAGCGTAAGTGTGATAGTATCCTCCACCTTTGAGAGATTTTGTCTGCCTGCTTACCAAATTTATGCTTACGAGCTTTGATAGGCAGCGGTGAACTGAACTTCGATCTTTTTGAACCATGTTTGCGATTTGATCAAGCGTTGAGTTTTCATTTTTTGCCAGCGCAAGGAGGACCTCTAGGTCTGAGGGTTTTAGGTTGTATAGGCATGTAAGTAAGTCGGTGCAGGAGGCGCCTTTTCTTGTCAGTAGGTTTATGCTTTCCATAAGAAGTGATTATCTAATCTCCCATATAAATGGTATTGTTTGGTATTGACAATACCATAAGATATATTTGGAACCGAGCAGCAATGTTACAGCATAGGAAGTGCAGTAATGCAGAAAAAAATTGAATGCCCACGAGGCATACCTGAAGAAATGTGTGACCATGCACCACATTGTAATGTGTGGAAACTAAGAGAATCCGAAAAAAACCAAGCATAAATCAATCACATATTAGGTGTTAATAGCATGAATGAAGAAAATGAATTAGAGCAAATAAGACTTAAGAAAATCAAAGCTATGCTGGATATTTCCGTAAAAGGACAAAATACATCCAGCAAACAGCCAATAATTTTGAATGATAACAACTTTTCAACAACTATCGCAAATAATGAGCTAATAGTTGTAGACTTTTGGGCTCCATGGTGTAGCCCTTGCCGCATGGTTGGACCGGTAATCGAGGAACTCGCTGCTAAATATTCAGGAAAAATAACGTTTGGAAAAATGAACGTGGATGAGAATCAAACGGTGCCGAACAACTTTAGAATAATGAGCATTCCAACTATAATCATCTTCAACCATGGCAAAGAAGTTGAGAGATCAGTTGGCGCTTACCCCAAAGCACACATCGAAGCAATGCTAAAACGATATCTGGCAAACAATCACAAGGAATAGGCGGACATGACAGAATTGAAAAATGGTCGCCCAATTTTCTTCCCAGAAAACCTAGTTCTCTTCGGTAACCTAGCGCTTTTTCTATGGATTGTTCTTGATTCAGTTGCTTTCATGCTATATAATTTCACGACAGGTATTGTGTTTTTTATCCTAACACTTATCTTGATTTATGGCGTACTTCACCTTCTGGGTTGCCTCCGTCCATGCTACAATTGCATAAAATGCACTCATGGCATGGGGCGCTTGGCAGCCTTGTACTTTGGCAGACGCATCTTTAAAGACTACAAATACAACTACAAATTACCCACAGCAATATTTTTCACACTATACATCGGAGGATTCCCCGCAGCATTTGCACTATACTCAACCATCGTAGATTTCTCGGCCATCAAGGCAGCAGTGTTTGTGGCTCTCTTAGTATTCACGACCTATGGTGCTTTAACATGGCGACCAAGAAAACCAAAAAACCCAAAAGAGGAAGTATAGCTCGGGGGGCGTTTAACGTAATTAAGCTTCTATTGCTTGTTAGCTTACTAGGAGTTTCGGTGTTTGCTGCAGTCAGTCGGGTCGTAAATCGCAATAAGGCGTTGTGGAACCTTCCAAGTGAGGGCTATGCATAAAGCCTTCATTGAACCAAACAGATGCTTACGATGTAATGAGTGTCAGGCAGCAAAGGCATGCCACCTCAAAGCTATTTTTCGCATTGATAGCAACGACCCAAATTTTGTAGATCCGACGTTTTGTCGAGGATGCGGCGATTGCTTAACAAAATGCCGCGCAAGAGCAATTAAATTAAAAAATAGTTGACTTTAGCATATTGCCCATTTTTGATATTTTTTTTCTTCAATTGATGGGCTTTAACGCTGTTGGCTAATCAATCTCTTCTTTATTTGGTCATTTAACAAAATCCCGAAAACAAAGAACCAAAAACCATAAACTTAGACTTCTTGCTACCATAGACAATATATGCGAGCTTTGATTAAGAAAACAGCATAACACTTGAAGGTTTATTGTATGAAAACTTTAGTTACTGTTGGTCGTGGCGGAACAGGAAAATCTAGCTTTACTGCTTTAATGGCTAAATGTTTCATAGAGGCTGGTGTCTCTCCGTTGCTTTTGGTCGATGCTGACCCAGATCAAAATTTGGCTGAAATGCTTGGCGTGGACCTTAAAGAAGCTGGAAAATCAACCATTGCAGACCTTATCGTAAGCACCTTTATTGAACAAGGAGGCACTACAGTTGGCATTCCTCCAACCCAACGCATCGAAAGCCGCATCTGGGAAAACGGCCTATACGAAAGCAAGAACTTTGATTTCTTAGCCGTGGGCACAAAATGGGTTGAAGGTTGCTACTGCATGCCCAATTCTGCCTTAAAAGGCGCTTTGGAATCGTTAACTAAGAACTACAAGTTTGTACTTGTTGACTCCCCTGCAGGGCTAGAAAACCTTAACAGACGGATTACCTCAGAAGTCAATGACATCTTTGATATTCTTGACCATTCCAAAAAATCCCAAGATCATGTCAGAAGAGCTTACAAAATAGCTAAAGAAGTTGACATGAAATTTGAAAACTTTTACATAGTTGGTGGCTACCGTTTTCCAGCAGAACTAGGTGAGCAGGCTGAAGCTGACTTAAAATTCAAATACCTTGGGAAAATCCTTGCGGATGACCAGTTAGATGAGTATGTTCTTGATGGAAAGAACCTACTTGACCTGCCAAACGACAATAGAGCATACCTTTCAGTGAAGGAAATCCTGAATAAATTGGGATATTTATAATCCCAAAAATATTTACATAATTTTCCGTAAACCTTCCATATCTATAACTACAACATGACTTTTGCTTAGAAAATCTGGAAAGGTTTAAAAGGTCTGTAATTTAGCATAGTGATAAACCTTTACAGAGGTTTCAGATTTGACTGCTAAAAACGTCCATGTAAAAATAGACGAAATGAAGACCGGCAGCGGTCTTATTAAAAATCTTGAATTATCCATCGGCAAGGTTATCAACGACAACTATACCGAGCCCATGGGACCAACCCCAATGCCTTCCTTGACTGCGCTTCGGGATTGGGACATGAAGCTTCTCACCAAGTACAAGCCTTTCTACATGCCCGACTGTGATCTTTGCTGTCTTTGCACTTTTGGCAAATGCGATCTGACAGCTGGAAAACGCGGCGCATGCGGCTTAGACATCGCAACTCAATCTTCTCGTATTGTGATGTTAGCTTGTGCTATTGGTGCAGCTTGTCATACAGCTCACTCACGTCACCTTCTTCATTCCTTAATTGAAAAATACGGTCGAAGATACCCCTTGGATGTTGGAGGACTAAACATTAAAGTTGAAGCTCCAGTCAGCCGCCTAGTAACCGGCATAAAACCTGAAACACTCGGCGACTTAGATGATATTTTAACATACACAGAAGAACAAATCACCCAAGTTCTTGCAGTAGGACACACAGGTCAAGAAGGTAACAACTTAGACTTCGAATCAAAAGCAATGCATGTCGGCATGATTGACCATGTAGGTATGGAAGTTGGCGATATCGCACAAATCTCCGCACTGGGCTTTCCAAAAGCTGACCCTGAAGCGCCATTGGTAAAACTCGGCATCGCGAGTGTTGACCGAACCAAACCAGTTGTTATGTGTATCGGCCACAACGTTATGCCATCAGTCGGAATAATCGATTACGCAAAAGAAAAGAAAGTTGACGATAAAATCGAAGTTGTCGGTTTATGCTGTACAGCACATGACATGACACGATACTACACCCGCGCAAGAGTTGTGGGACCAATCAGCTGGGAACTTAGATTTATCCGTGCAGGATTAGCAGACGTAGTCGTACTCGACGAACAATGCATCCGCACAGACGTCTACGATGAAGCAAGCAAAGTCGGTTCCCCAGTAATCGCTGCATCCGAAAAGAACTGCATGGGCTTCAAGAACCGCACAAACGACCCAGCAGACGAAATCGTTTCCGACCTCGTCAGCGGCAAAGTCAAAGGCGTACTGATTCTTGACCCAGAAAAAGTAGGCGAAGTCGCGGTCCGCGTAGCACAACAAGTCGCTCCTATCAGAAAGAGAAAGAACGTTCTCCCAAGCCTAGAGGAACTTACACAAATCGCAAAGACCTGCACACAATGCAAGAGTTGCCAACGTAACTGCCCGCAAGACTATGCAATTCCAGCCGCCATGAAAGCAGCAGCAAAAGGCGACATAACCCTGCTAACTGACCTGTATGAGACATGCATCGGATGTGGAAGATGCGAAGAAGCTTGCCCACAAAAAATCATGATCCACAGCTTAATCATTAAAGCAGGCGAAAAATCCATGGAATGTGAAGACAACCTATGCCGCTCTGGCAGAGGCGCAGTCTCAGACGTCGAAATCCGAAACGTCGGTAGCCCAATTGTCCTCGGAGAAATCCCGGGCATCGTCGCCGTAGTCGGCTGCAGCAACTATCCAAAAGGCGGCAAAGACGTCTACGACATATGCAGAGAATTCGCTAGCAGACGGTACATCGTTGTACTATCAGGTTGCTCAGCCATGTCCGCAGGCAGCTACCGCAACAGCGAAGGCAAAACCCTCTACGAAGAATTCCCAGGCGGATTCGAAGCTGGCGGAGTCATGAACGTCGGCTCATGCGTCGCAAACAGCCACATAGCTGGCGCAGCAATCAAAGTCGCAAACATCTTCGCGAAACGCTCACTAAGAGGCAACTATGAAGAAATCGCAGATTATATCCACAACCGTCTCGGTGCCGTCGGCTTAGCTTGGGGTGCATACTCACAGAAAGCAGCATCAATCGGCGCAGGATTCTGGCGCTTAGGAGTACCAGTCCTCGTCGGTCCACACGGCGTCAAATACAGACGGATGCTTCTTGGCAGAAAAGAAGACCCATCAAACTGGGAAGTCTTCGATGCACGCACAGGCAACAAAGTCAACGTCGGACCCGCACCAGAACACCTCTTCAACATGGCAGAAACCAAAGAGGAATGTATGGTGGCAATCGCAAAACTCTGCATCAGACCCAACGACACATGGAAAGGACGCAGCATAAAACTAAGCCACTACGTCGACTTAAGCAAACGATACCTCGGAGTCATGCCAAACGACCTACACCTGTTCGTGAGAACAATGGCTGATGTCCCATCAACGATGAAAGACGAGTTTGTCAAGATACTTGAAGCAAACAACTGGCAAGAAACAGTAATTCCGGACCCGACACTTCTTCCAAGAATGGTCCGAAAGATGAAGGAGTAAACGGAGGAAAAAACTATGTCCTGTGAACCATGGCAATGTGCAGAAATAGCCTCAACTAAAAAAGCAAACCCGATACAGAAACCCGAGATAGCAGTAGCAATGATCAAACGGGCTCAACGTCCCCTTCTCATTGTGGGAAGCAACGCAACTGAAAGGTACATGGAAGGCAAACAACTAATCGAATACCTCATTGACTTCGCTAACGCCTCCAAAGTACCAGTCGTCGCAACCGCCCATATGGTTGGCGAATTCATAAAACGCGGATACCAACCAGCAGCATTTATGAATGCAATGGAAATCGGCCAAAGAGTAGTTGACCCAGAATGGATGGGACTCGACGGCAAAGGACACCCAGACCTGGTCATCTTGGTCGGGTTACCCTACTACGTTGAATCATTGATGCTCTCAGGCATGAAACACTTTGCACCAGACCAAAAAACCATGACCCTCGACAACCTATACCATGTCCATGCAAGTTGGTCTTTCCCAAACGCAACCCTCGAAGAGTGGGCTGCAAACCTCAAAGTAATGACCTCAAAATTTAATGGAGGAAATTAAAAAAATGTCAATGTTTAAAGATATACCTGTTGAAGTTGGCGTAATCTACGAAGGAGAACGTATCCGAAGAAACGACATGCAAGTAGAACTCGGCGGACCCACAGTCAAACAAAAGTTTGAACTCGCAAAAGTAAAACCCATGAATGAGATCGAAGATGGAAAAATCACCATAATCGGTCCAGACTTAAAAGATATGAAAGAAGGCGGCGCGTTCCCATTCGGTATCCTCGTTGAAGCAGCAGGCGCAAAACTCGATGCAGGCCTTGAAGGTGTAATTGAAAGACGCATCCATGGCTACCTAAACTACATCGAAGGCTTCATGCACCTAAACCAGCGCTATGACATCTGGATACGCATAGGCAAGAAATCCTTCCAAAAAGGCTTAACCAGTTTTGACTCCATTGGCAAAGTTCTCTACAGACTCTTCAAAAGCGAACTACCCATCATCGAGAAAGTCCAAATTACCTTTGTAACCGACCCAACAAAACTTGAGGAAATGACCCCTGACGCAATGCAAGCATACGAATCACGAGACGCAAAAGCAAGAGGCCTCAAAGACTCAGAAGTCGACACATTCTACGGATGTGCACTCTGCCAGTCATTTGCACCAAGCCACGTCTGCGTCATCACACCGCAAAGATACAGCAACTGCGGCGCAATCAGCTGGTTTGACGGCAAAGCCTCAGCAAGCATCGATCCTAAGGGTCCAGTCTTCGCAATTCCAAGAGGCGAAATAATCAACGCAGAGAAAGGTGAATTCTCAGGAGTTAACGAAGCCGCCAAGAAACGCACCATGGGCGAAGTCAACCAAGTCTGGCTCTACACAGCATTCGATCACCCACACACTTCATGCGGATGCTTCGAAGCAGTAACCTTCTACATTCCAGAAGTCGACGGATTCGGCGTAGTCAACAGAAACTTCAAGGGCGCAACCGTAAACGGCCTACCCTTCAGCACAATCGCTGACTCCGCAGCAGGCGGACGCCAAATCGATGGATTCCACGGAATGTCCATAGAATACATGCGAAGCACTAAATTCTTCGCTGCAGACGGTGGATGGAACAGAGTCGTTTGGGTACCTAAAGAAGTTAAAGAAAAAGTCAAAGACTTCATTCCAAAAGACATCGTTGATAAAGTCGCCACAGAAGAAAACGCCAAAAACATCGACGAACTCAAAGCATTCCTCAAAGAAAAGAATCACCCAGTAGTCGCCAAATGGGAAGCCGAAGCAGCACCAGCCGCAGAAGCACAAGCCATACAAGTTAACGAAGAAGCAGCAGGCACCATGATGCCAGTTGCAACCATGAGTTCAATGCCAATTATGGCCGGCGGATTCAAAATCATACTCAAAGACGCAAAAATCTACGCAAACAAAGTAATCATAACAACCGTTAAAGACAGCAAAGACAACAAAGACAAACGGTGATCTTTACGACTCACCACGACACAGACAAAAAGAAAGACGCTGAAGGACTCCAGCTAAGTGAAGAATTACTAGCAGCCCTCGCAAAATTCCAGACAATCGAGCTGGAAGACTTCCAAATTGACGCCAAAGAACTAGAAATCATCTTCGAAGCAGGCGCAGCGGGCCAAATAATGCCAAAGCTAAAGCTTCCAACGGCAGTTGCAGGCGGAAAACCCACCAGCATGTTCCAAATTCCTTTCCTACCACCCATCGAAACCTACCCAAACAAAATCAGCGAAGTAAAGCTTGGCGCCACAAGAAGCGAAGGCGGTACACGCGGCAAATCACTCACAATCGGCGGAGAAGTTTCTCCCGCTTTCTACACTTTTGAGAACCCTATGCCACACAAACCAGTCATCACCTTAGACGTTTTCGACATGGAAGTTCCCCTAAGCAAGGCAGTCAAGATGCACGTTAAAGACGTGGTTGGTGACCCAGCAGCTTGGGCAAAACTTGCAGTCGACAAATTCGGTGCAGACATGGTTACTATGCACTTAATCAGTGTTGACCCACTACTCAAAGATGCATCACCAAAAGACGCATGCAAAACCATCGAGAAAGTCTTGCAAGCCGTAGATGTACCACTAGTCATCGGCGGATGCGGAGACCCAGTTAAAGACACAGCCGTCTTCGAAGAAGTATGTGCACAATTTCCAGGCGAACGCTTTCTAATCAGCTCCGTTACACGCGACATGGACGTCGAGAAATGTGCCAAATTCATCAAGAAAGCAGGCCACGCAATCCTCTCATTCACACCCATGGATCTCAACTTGGCACGTGAGCTCAACAGACGCCTCTACGACTATGTTGGCAGAGAAGACATCATCATGGACTTAACTACCGCAGCACTCGGCTACGGTTTAGACTATGCATTCACAAACATGGAACGCGCACGCATGGGCGGCTTAATGGGCGACGCCGAACTGGCACACCCAATGTCCTCAGGCACAACTAACGCTTGGGCAGCAAGAGAAGCCTGGCTAAAAATGTCAGCTGAATGGGAACCACGCGAACTCAGAGGTCCACTTTGGGAAGTAACAACAGCCATAACTCTGTTGCTTGCAGGCGTAGACCTATTCATGATGATGCACCCAGCAGCAGTAAAAACACTAAAAGACGTCACAAACTACCTCACAAGTGCTAAAAAAGCAGACCCATCAAAATATGCAAACTGGGTCACAACAAAAGCTTAAGGAGACATGACTGATATGGCAGAAAAGAAAAAAGGCGGATTAAAAGAACTTAGCCCCATAACCATTTACAAGAGCTTGCCAAAAACAAACTGCAAAGAATGCGGCGTCGACAACTGCATGGCATTCGCCACAAAAATTGTCAACCGCGAAATCGAACTCGACAGCTGCAAACCACTCCTCAAACCAGAAAACGCCAAATCATACGCCATTCTTAAAGATCTTCTAAAGCCTGCAGTCAAAGAAGTCATCGTCGGCGTTGGCGACAAAGCTAAGAAAATCGGCGGCAAACTAGTCATGTACCGCCACGAATTCACATACAAGAACCCAACAGCCATCGCAATAGATGTAACTGACGAAATGTCCGATGCTGAAATCGTTTCACGCGTTCAGAAAACAGACAACTTTACTTTCGAATACATCGGCAACACCCTAAAACTAGACATGATTGCAGTCCGATGCACATCCGGAGACGCAGACAAATTCAAAGCATGTGTCAAGAAAGTTTCAGAAACTACAAAGTTACCCATGATACTCTGCGCCATGAACCCTGCTATAGCTGAAGCAGGCCTAATGGCGGCACCAAAAGCACGCCCACTCCTCTATGCAGCAACCGCATCCAACTGGAAAGACATGGCAGAACTCGCATTAATGTACAACTGCCCCATAGTGGCATCTGCACCAAACGACCTAAACGCATTGGTCTCACTCGCAAAGACCCTTATGGCTTACGGAGTTACCGACATAGTCCTTGACCCCGGTACCTTCATCAACGAAGGTTTACCAGACACAATAAACAACTTTACAATGCTCCGAAGAGCAGCAACCAAAGGCGGCGAAGAACTCGCAGGCTTACCTCTACTTGGCGTACCAATGGTCGCTTGGGTAGACAAAGGTGAAATGGCAGATGACCTAGTCAAATGGCGAGAAGCCTACGTCGCATCCATGCTCGTAGTCCGATATGCAGATGTCCTTATCATGCACGGCAACGATGGATGGGCACTACTACCAATGACAGTGCTACGCCAGAACATCTACACTGACCCACGCAAACCAGTCGCAGTCGCACCAGGACTCAAAGTCTATGGCACACCAGACGAGAATTCACCAGTGTTCTTCACATCAAACTTCGCTCTAACATTCTACACCGTTGCCTCAGACATCGAAAGCAGCAAACTCAACGCCTACTTAATTGTTGTCGAAACAGAAGGCTCAGCAATCGACAGCGGAGTCGCAGGACGAAAACTTACAGCCGAACGAGTCGCGGACGCAATCAAAGCCAGTGGCATTGAACAGAAAGTCAAACACCGCAAAATCATCATCCCAGGCAAAGCCTCACGTATCAGCGGCGAAATCGAAGAATTGTCTGGCTGGAAAGTCCAAGTTGGACCACGCGACAGCAGTGAGATACCCAAGTATCTCATAGAGAAATGGCAACCATAAGCCATCTACTTTTTTTATTTTGCAAACCATTTTTTGGTGAAGAAATCAAAATAAGGTCAATATTTTCCCATGACTTTTCTAACAGCGATTTCAATGTCTTCTGTTTTAATTGTCTTTCTTCCTGCATATGTAGCATAATCCAATGCTTCTTTCGCAATCTTTAGGCCAATTTTCCCAAGCACTCTTCCAAGCTCCTTCGCGGCTGCTTCACTTACTCTATCTGCTCCAGCTTTCTCGCATAATCTGTGCATTGGAGCTACAGAAATTTCTAATTCCATCATTTGAGCTTTCTTCACAGTCTCTTTTAATTTTTAAGACAATATTAAGCTTTGTTATCTTTTTCCGCCGTTCTTTAGCAAATTATAAATACAAATTGCTGCCATACATAAAATCCCGAGGTTATTTAATGTCGAAGAAACCAGCTAAAAAAGCAGTAAAAAAAGCCCCGGCAAAGAAAAAGTAAAACCTCGGCACAGGCACATTCACTTCTCTTTTTTTCTTTTCCAAAACACAGAGCTCATTAGCCTTCTAAGCCATCCAATAGGGAGTTATGGGTTCACCAATTTGTAAGGGTTAAGTAATTCTTTTATAATTCGCTAAATTACTAGAAATTGGTGATTTTTAATGGATCATACAATTGTGCATTTTGAAATTCCAGCCAATGATATTGAAAAGATAAAGAAATTTTACATGAATTTGTTTGGTTGGACGATGAATAAGTATCCTGGACCAACCGTCTATTATCTTGTAGGAACTGTCCCAGTGAACGAAGAAACCATGATGCCTATTCGAACGGGCGTCAATGGCGGGCTGTATGACAGGAAGGATTCTTCTATGCCGGAGATGGCTAAGCCAACAAACTATATTTCGGTAGAGTCGGTGGAGGAGTACAGCAAGAAGGTTGTGGATTTGGGTGGCAAGATTGTGGTCCCCAAGATGGAGATTCCTGGTTTGGGCTGGTGGGCGCTGGCGCTTGATCCTGAAGGTAACCACTTCGGCATGCTGGAATACTTGAAACAATAATCCTAGGCCGTTATTCTATCTTTCACCGTGGAAACCGCTAGCACAAAGAACAGCAAAGCTATTCCACCGATGACTGCAAACTCTGGCGCAAGGTTGCTTATTCCGTAGCCTTTTAGCATTATGCCTTCGAACACTCTGTTGCCATAGTACATCGGGATAAACTTGGCGATGGTCTGGACCCAATCAGGAAAAGTGCTGACTGGAATTAGCATCCCGCTTAGCGCCATGCTGGGCAGAGCAATCAAAGGTGCCATCTGTACCGCCTGGAGCTCATTTTTAGCGAAGTTTGACAAGAAAACAGCTAGAAAAACATGTGCCAAAGCATACAGAACCGCGCCGAAGAATAGAAGAAATATGCTTCCGCGGACAACTACTCCAAATGCGCCTATTCCAATTCCCAGAATTACCGAAACCATTATTATGCCCAACAGGAGAAGTGCGAGGGAGTATCCAAGCAACCTCTCGATTGCCGAAAGGGGAGTAGCATATAGCCTTGAGAGTACCCCTGATGTGCTCTCCCTTGACACAATTATAAGGGAAATTAAGAGCACAAGAAAAGTAAGTACAAAAGCAATTACTGATGGGATGCTTACATCAAGACCTGAGTACTCAACGTTGCCGAATGCAAACTGTTTGTCAAGGGTAACGCCTCCACTGCCAAAGGCACCCTGCAAAGCGGATTGCAATGCTCCGAGTATGCTTGCTTCGTTGGCTGGTTTTGTGCCGTCAAGGTAGATTGGGACTGTAGCGTTTAGGCTCGTGCTGTTTACACTCAGAATTTGTTTTACGCCGAGTGGCAGAGATATGTTGCCTAAGTGTTGTAGGCTTTGGCTGGTTTGGGAAAGGAACAGCGACTGAGAAAAATTTGATGGGATAGAGATTGCTGCGTAGTAAGTTCCATTCTCCACGCCTCTAATGCCCTCGTCAAAGCTTCCTAGCGTTACCTTTACTCGGTCATCCTGATCAAGCGAGGATACGATGGAGTCGCCGAAATGAAAACTTGGCGAAGAGGCAACACCGACGCTAAAGCCGCTGTCTTGGTTATCCACTAAAATCGGCAAATGCTTAACTTGACCACCCAAAGCAAACCCGAAGATAAGCATAATCACCGCCGGCATAGCAATCATCATCCCAAGCGTTCGCCTATCCCGCGATATCTGCTTTAGGACACGCCAGCTGACAGCGCCAACCCTCTGGAACGAAAATCGTTTTTGCTTACTCATCCACGGTTTCCCCCGAACTTAGTTTTATGAAGACTTCTTCGATTGAAGAAGCGCCGTGTCTGCGTTTAATTTCTGCAGGAGTGCCCTGCTCTATGAGTTTGCCCGCACGCATCAACCCAATCCTATCCGCTCGTTCCGCTTCATCCATAACATGCGAAGTTATAACAATCGTTAAGCCAGCCTTGGTGAGGGAACGGAAATAATCCCAGAAAAAAGCCCTTAAGACGGGGTCAATACCCACGGTTGCTTCGTCGAAAAAGACAATTTTGGGCTTATGAATCAGTGCGCAAGCTATGCTTACTCTTCGTTTCATCCCTCCAGAAAGATTGGATACGGCGGTTTTTCTGCGTTCGTCGAGTTTAAGAATTGGAAGAAACTCATTGAGCCTTTTTTCGAATTCTTTTTGTTTCATCTCGTAGAGTTTTGCAAAGAACCATATGTTTTGCTCCACTGTCAAGTCGCTGTAGAGGGCATATTCTTGTGGAGCGACTCCGATTTGACTTGTTACGATTCGTCGTTTCTGTGGGATTTCAAAACCCAAAACCTTTATAGCGCCTGATGTTGGAAAAAGGCTTCCAGTTAGCATGTTGATGGTTGTACTCTTGCCTGAGCCGTTAGCGCCGATTAGAGCGTAGATTTCGCCTTTTCCTATTCTTAGGTTAAGCATGTCGACGGCTCTGATTTGTCCTTCTTTGTAAATTTTCACAAGGTTGGACGCTTCAATGACGGTTTCGTCCATGCTTAAGGTCAAGCAATAACCACCTGCATTTAATTGATAAGGAGCTTGAGTATTTTTAATACTACCGCCTGCCTACTTGGCAGCTTTAAATGTTATTATGTTAAAAATCCCATAAAATTTATCTAAATTTGTACTAAAAGCGTATAAACCCCCTCTTTCAATACATGAGCATTTACTGCTAGAAGGGACTGAAAAATAGGCTGCGGTATCTTTGGAGCAATAAATTNCGATAAACAACCCGTTTTCCCACTCGTTTACTGGGGACTACGTGCTCAAAACCATCGAGGGCATCAATCACACGGATTCCTTACAAGCAACAACAACCAATTCTACACCTACAAAGCTCTCGATCTGGTCCCAAGACTAAAAACAAATGTCATAAACGAATGGTATGAACGACTACCTGGATCAATAGGTATTGGCAACGTAAGGTACACAACCTCAGGCAAATGCGACGATGTTTCCATAATAGACGGTACCCAACCAGTCGTCGCTTCTTCAGACGGGATAAAAATTGCCCTCTCATTCAACGGCAACATCGTTAACACGTTACCGTTAAAAAAAGAAATGAATCTGAACTTTTCTGATTTTCTATACAACTGCGACTCCGATATCGTCTGCCACAAAATGCTCCTAGGGCTAAAGCAAGGCAAATCTTTGGAAGCAGCCGCCCGAATTGTTATGGAAAGTTTAGACGGAGCATTCTCTGTAACAGGTATAACAGGTGATGGTCAATTCTTTGCCTTCAAAGATTCGCATGGCATAAAACCGTTGTGCGCTGGACATGACCCTGAAGGTAAAACTTTCGCTTTTTCGTCTGAAACAGTAAGCTTAGACATGAACAGTTTTGTCAGAGATTTTGAATTAAAACCTGGTGAACTCGTAACTGTCTCTGAAAAAGGATTCAAACGCACCCAAATCATTGAGAATCCACGTGAAGCCTATTGTTGTTTCGAATATGCCTATTTTGCAAGGCCCGATTCTCGCTTTGATGGTAAATACGTCTATGAAATTCGAGAAGACTTCGGAAGAAACCTCGTTAAAGAATTCCCAGAAATCGTAAAAGACAGCGACATTATTTTGTCGGTGCCTGAAACCGGCGACGACTCAGCAATGGGCGTCCATGAAGCGTCGGGTCTAAGGTGGGAACGTGCCTCAAGACGCCACCGTTACGTAACTGAACGCGCCTTCATACTTCTCAACAACGAACGGTACTCAACCATCGACAAAAAAATCAACATTTTAGGTAGTAAAGTAGCCGGCAAACGCGTCATAATAACTGAAGATAGCGTTGTCCGAGGCGACACCACTAAAGTCATCATAGAAAAACTCCGCAAGGCAGGCGCAAAAAAGGTCTACCTCTTCGTGACTTTCCCACGCATCATCGGACCCTGCTTCTATGGTATCGACATGTCCACCTATGGCCAACTCATCGGATCCCGACATAATCCTGAAGAAATCGCAAAAATCATCGGTGCCGACGCCGTATGTTACCAGTCACTGGAAGGTTTAATCGGTGCCACAGGGCAAACCGAAAACCAACTCTGCTTAGCCTGCGTCACCGGAAAATACCCGACGCCGTGTGCGCAGAAAATGTCTGATGTCATGAAAAAACGTTTTCTCGAAGGCTATGAAGAGAAAAACAGGATTTACGAATCAGAAGAAGTCCAGCCGTAACCGCTATAAAGCGTTCCTCCACTGATTAGTCAGTTAACGGTGTATCTTGGATGGAGAAGATAGGTGTCCTACTGGTTTCTTACGGCGCACGAGAAGTTGCCATGGCAGACGCACTTTTAAGAAGCAAAAACTACCACGTTGAACTTTTCGTCGCTGACAAACAATGCAATCCTTTCAACGCAAAACACGCCACCAAACACAAAGTTATCCCAAGCCTTGATGTCAACGAAGTCTGCAAGTTTGCCCAAGAAAACAAGGAAAACTTGGATTTCGTTATGGTTGGCTCCGAGAAACCAATAATCGATGGAATACGTGACTTAGTCGAGAAACAAACCGGTATACCCGTTATCTGCCCCAAAAAAGACTATGCCATCGAAGGAAGCAAAATTGCCCAACGCATACTCTTCGAGAAGATTGCACCTGAAGCTAACCCCCGTTTTCAGATTTTTCACCCAGCCGACTACACGGGCAAGGATGTTAGGAAGGCCGTTTATGAGTGGCTAGACGAGCTCGATAACCAAGCTGTGGTTAAACCTGACAAACCAGCTCTGGGTAAAGGTGTGGGTGTCTGGGGTGATCACTTCGCAAACCGCGAAGAACTTTTCGAGCATTTCATGTCCAATTTTCAGTATGACTCAGTGATTATAGAGGAAAAAATCGACGGAGAAGAATCCAGCTGCATGGGCTTCTGCGACGGCAAACACTTCATTACTTTGCCCGACACCCGCGACTACAAACGCGCCTTCGACGATGACAAAGGTCCAAACACAGGTGGCATGGGCTCATACAAAGACATCGCCGATTACCTGCCGTTCCTCACTGCCGCTGAACGAGAACAAGAACTTGCGTTAACGGACCGGGTTTTCAAGGGATGGAAAACAATAATCTCTGACGATTCGGCACTCCGCGGTGTTCCTCTGTATCTTGCCTTCATGCACACGGGAAAAGGCATAAAAATCCTTGAAATCAACAGCCGCCCAGGCGATCCCGAAATCATGAACCTGCTCCCAATAATAAAAGATGACTTTGTCGACGTTTGCCTCAGAATGGTGGATGGCAACTTGAAGGGCATTACTATGGAGAAGTCGGCGACTGTGCTGACATACAAGGTTCCGGCGGACTACGGAGGCTATGCCGAAGCGTATCCAGACAAAGTGGACAAAGCCACAGTCAACACGCCAGTTGACCTAACCAAAGCAGAAGCACTTGCCAAAAAGTATGGCGACAAAATCCGAATCTATCCAGGCTCCATGGAATTGCGCGACTGCAAAAATTACGCTCTTAAATCCCGCGCCATCGGCATCTTAGGCATAGGCAGCAGTATCGAAGAGGCACGTCAAATCAGCCAGGAAGGCGCAAAAGCAATCACCGGCGGCGCACTCTGGAACCGCACCGATGTCGCCTCAAAACAACACTTAGCAAAAAGCGTTACCCACATGGACAAGTTGAGGCATAAGCCTTGACACGTATCTTTGTCTCTGACTGCGAAGGTCCAATATCAAAAAACGACAACGCCTTCGAGATAGCAGAGAACTTTATCCCAAACGGAGACAAGTTTTTCACAAACATAAGCCTCTACGATGATGTACTTGCCGATGCTCTAAAGAAACCTGGCTATTCTGCGGGCAGCACATTAAAGTTGATTTTACCCTTCTTCAAAGCCTACAGCATAACCGATAGCCAGATGGAAGATTTCTCTACCAAAAACATGATTCTAATTGCAAACAGCAAAAGCACTCTAAACCACATACGAAAAATATCCCACGCCTTCATCGTTAGCACCAGCTACGAGCACTACATCAAAGCTCTTTGCAAAGCAGTCGATTTTCCATATAAAAATACATATTGCACCAAAGTAAACCTCGACAAATGTCCCATAACCCCACAAGAGAAAGAGCGTCTAAGAGAAATAGCGCAAGAAATCGCACAAATGCCTCTAATCGTTATCCCTCCAAACGCAAAAACTGTTGAGGCTTTTTCAATCCGTGACCAAGCTCTTATCAAGCGGCTGAATGAGATTTTCTGGAGCCTAATTCCTAAGATGTTTGTTGGCAAGTTTCTTATCGATGTAGTGACCGTTGGTGGGGAACAAAAAGCTGAAGCAATCCGTGATGCCGCAAACCGTTTAGACGTTGCGTTGGAGGATGTTATGTATGTTGGTGATAGCATTACAGATGTGGAAGCGTTCAAACTCATCCGCGATAACGGGGGGTTAACTGTTTCATTCAACGGGAACAGCTACGCG
>JGI20214J14112_1000017_pt1 | contig 20569 bp, 21 predicted proteins | sample WetSurMetagenome_FD_14112 | JGI IMG/M metagenome (IMG submission 14112)
GCTGGATGCTTCTGAATTTCTTGCTGAAAACAGGGTCGATCTCATTTTTATTGATATTCAGATGCCCGATCTCTCTGGTATTGAGTTTACCAGGCTCATGGAGAAGGGACCTAAAGTAATATTCACAACTGCTTTTGAAAAATATGCTCTTGAAGGGTATAAGCTTGATATAGTTGACTATTTGCTGAAACCATTCAGTTATGAAGAATTTCTCGCGGCAGTACACAAGGTTCAGAAACTTTTACGGCTTGAACAACAAACTCCTGCAAGAGTGGATGTCAATAACGAATTTCTCTTTCTTAAATCGGATTATAAGATCAAAAGAATAAATTTTAACGATATTCTTTATATCGANGGGCTTAAAGATTATGTGAAAGTTTATGTGAGGAATTCTCTTAAGCCTGTATTATCACTTACATCTCTGAAACTTCTTGAATCTAAGCTTCCCGAAGAAAAGTTTATGCGTGTACACCGTTCTTTTATTGTCAACCTCGAAAAAATCGATACCATAGAACGAAGCAGAATCATATTTGGGAAAGAATATATTCCTGTGAGTGATCAGTATAAAGTAAAATTTCAGGAATTTCTGGATAAGAATTTTATTTAATTTTCATAAAAACATATACCCACTGATACGAAATCTCTTATTTATTTAAAATCAGATTCAATCCATAAAATATTTATTTCTGTCGGTGAAATTGAGTAATCTATATATATTATTTTTACAGATTAATTGATACAAATAAATTTAGAAGTAAAAAGACAATGATGTTTAATCCTTAATACACATGAAAATGAAAAATTCTACAAATTCAAATCAGAGACTTTTGAAAAAAATCAATCCATTTGTGCTTATTGGACTGGCTTTACTTTTTACTGCACAGCTATCAGCTCAGACAGTTAATTTCTCAGGTACGTGGGCATTAAATGAATCTAAAAGTAAGTTCGGAGATGCCCCATTCCGTATGGCTGCATCTATTATGACTGTTAAACAGGAAGGGAATAATCTTGCTATTGACAGAACTTCGAGCGGTCCCGATGGTGATGAGATGAAAACGACGGGTAAATACACAATGGATGGAAAAGAAAGTGAGAATGTTGGTTTTATGGAGTCAAAAAGTAAATCAACTGTTAAATGGTCGGCCGACAATAAATCAATAACGATTGCTACTACTACTGTGTTCAATATGAATGGAGACAGCATGGAGATGAAAGGGACTGAAACCTGGACTTTAGATGGTGACAAAATGTTGAAAATTGAAACAACCAACAGCATGCCTGATGGAGAAATGAAAACATCATTGGTTTACGATAAAAAATAAGGACCTTCAATAAGGATCTTAAAGATTAATTTGAATGTTTTATTGAAAGAGACTGTCTCATAATTCGAAAACCGTTAACCGCAAAGTTCGCAAAGGTTTTCGCAAAGCTCGCAAAGTGATGAAAAACTGTATTCTATCTTTGTGTACTTTGCGCCTTCTTTGCGTTCTTTGCGGTTATTTTTTTTGCGACATTCTCTTAATTTTATGGAGCCCAATTACAGCAGCGAAAAACTGATTGCTGTTAACCCGCGATCATTTTGTATCCTATCCCATGCACGGTGAGAATAATCTTTGGATTATTGGGATCATTTTCGATTTTTTGGCGTAGTTTCAAAATAAAATTGTCAACGGTTCTGGTAGTAATATCATAATCGATACTCCATACAGAACTTATGATATCGTCGCGATGAATTGTTTTACCAGCATTTCTGAACATGAAATGCAGAATCTCAAATTCTTTATGCGACATCCTGATTTCATTTAATCCCTGCATTGCCTGGTAAGTTTTGAAATTGACTTTTATGTTACCAATAGTGATGAATTCAGGTTCCAATACTTCTTCATTTTCATTTTGGACACGTCGTAAGATAGCTTTAATCCTGGCGAGTAACTCTCTAAGACTGAATGGTTTTGTTATATAGTCATCGGCTCCAAGCTCCAAGCCTAACACCTTATCTATTTCTTCACCCTTGGCAGTCAACAGAACAATAGGAGTATTTATTCCCTCCTTCCTCACGGCTTTACAAATATCAAAACCAGATATCTGAGGCAACATTATATCAAGCAGAATCAGATCGTATTTGTTGTGCAGAATTCTCTCAAGACCTGAACCTCCTTCAATAGCAAACTCCACCTCATATCCTTCGAATTCAAGGTTATCCTTTAGCCCGTTAACCATATTTAATTCATCTTCGATAATCAGTATTTTCTTCATAGTTGATTATTTTTATTTACGAGGAATGAAAGCCTGAACAGAGAGCCTGATCCTGGAGTACTCTTAAGATAGATCTTCCCGTCATGAGCACCCATAATATGCTTTACTATTGCAAGTCCCAGCCCTGATCCTTTTACTTTATTTGCCAGATTGGTCTCAGTGACACGATAGAATTTATCAAAAATATACTTCTGATCTTTTTCTGAGATGCCCAGACCATGATCCTCCACTTCAAGATGAACAAATTCAGAATCGTTCCATGTTCTAACCATTATTTCTTTAGTTCCCGGGCTATATTTCATGGCATTATCAACAAGATTCACGAATGCATCGGTTATTGCCTCCTTGTCGGCTAGAATCGATGGCAGATTTTTATCCTGTTCGAAAGTATAGGTAAATCCTTTGGTCTCCAGTGAGTAGCGGAGTGTAAGCGCAGCATTCTCTACAATTTCATTCAGATTGGTCGCGCTAAAAAAATATTTCCGTTTATTACCCTCTATCTGTGAGAAATTGAGAATCCTGTTTACAATGCCTGACAAACGGGTTGTCTCATTCAGGATTATAGTATAATACTCTTTAATTTTACTATCATTCTTCACTCGTCCCATTTCCAGTGTTTCAATGTACATTGTTATAAGAGCAAGGGGAGTACGGATTTCATGCGACACATTCGACACAAAGTCATTCTTGAGCTGTGATAATTCAATTTGCTTTTTTACGTTTCTGAAGATAATCCATGCCCCGGAGAGCAAAATAATATCCATCAATCCAATGATTATCAGGTTTCTTTTAACTCTCTCCTTAGTAAGATCTGCGATGGTAATATCCTTCAGTTCGATGCCCATCATATAATTTGTAAACAACCAGAATGGCTCTCTTTCACTGATTTTACGGGAACCCGATTTTTTCATTGCAGTATAAAAAGGAAGATCCTCACCTGAACGGTAGGCAGCAATATCAAATTTCCCTTTGGCAATCTTCTGAATCTTTGGATCAAGTACCTGACTTATAAATTTTTCAGGATCAATCACAAGGATATTGATAACCTCTTTCTCATTAAAATGAGTCAGAAAGACTATCCATTGAGAATTTTTGCCGGTATTTTTGATCGGTTCGATTTTGCGATAGCCATTAGCCATAAATGTTTGTAATTGATTGATTGTTTTAGAGTTATTCGCAAGGTACCCTGCCATTTCATTAATAACTGAGTTGTCGCTGAATGAAGATGGAATAGTAGAAAGTCTTTTCTGGTTGTCATCGAATTGTACAAGACAGATCAATGATGGCATTTCATTAAAAAACTTTTGCAAAACGTTCGTGGTGTCGGAAGAGGTAATGTTAGTATTGTTTTCAAATCTGCTAGCCAGGTTACTGATGATATCGTCGGAATACTGGTTTATTGAAAAGAGAATTGCGTCGAGCTGGTTTTTGTAGATATCCTGAATTGCTTTTTCATTTTGCCTGTAGTTGCCGATTTCAAATACCGAGAAGATCAGTACCGGCAAAACAATTATTGCAATGATAAGTAAACTGACTTTTCGCAATGAAGAACTCATGGGAAGATTATTTCTTTAAATATAGAAAATTTCGGATGAATTAGTTACTCAAAAAAAAGCCCCCATCTTTCACGTATGGGCTAATTTGCATCTATCATACCTCATTCATGATAGCGAATTAGCTCTTTTCCGGGAAAGCAGGGGGCTGATCGTGTAAAAGAACTCAAACAAAAACCAAATCCAATAATAATTAAGTGATGTTAAAAAGATTATTCGTCATCTTCTTTTTTAATTTTTCTCCAGTAATCAATATATTTTGTCTGGGTAAGCAAACCTACAGGTCCCTCATAGATCCCGCCATCTCTGCCTGAGTCAAAGACTCTGACAGCAATAATATTTTTCTCATTCTTCTTAAGTAATCCATCAGGGATATAGTATCCTCTGAATGCCAGATATTGGTCTCCGGTACTTACTTTTTCTCCTGGTCTCTTTGGGAATGTACCTGTTGATCCTACAAGTGTTCCGTTGACGTACACCTGGTCGAGGTCATTTATTTTACCCATCAGGAGAACCATCTTTTCAGTTTCACCGGTAGTTTTATATACAAATGATTTACGATACCAGGCGTAGCCGTCATAATCTCTGTAACCCTGATTTTCCCATTTGCCCGGAACAAAAATTTCACCCCATCCTTCATCATCAAAATCCGGTTCTTTTCTCCTAAGGTCATCGCCGGGCTGAAACTTCCAGGCAGATTGGAGATTAACATCCAGGGTTACGGTGTTTTTTCCGCCATATAACCCAATATCACCACTAACAATTCCACCCTCCTGCTCTGAATCATATACTTTTACAGCTATCTGATTTGGACCATCGAAATTAATGAACTCAACCGGGATATAATAAATTCGTTCAGCATTATAAGCAGTACTGTAGTTTGGAGGGAAACTGCCTGTTGAACCGATTTTTTTACCATTCAGATATACTTCATCCACATCGTCGATATATCCCATATTCAGATAGAGCATACGATCCTTGTATTTTGAAGAAATAGTAATTTTTTTCCTGTAAAATGCATACCCGTTATACCCGTTATATCCCTCATCTTCCCACGGAGATGGAACTCTTATTAATTCCCAGCTGGTATCATTGAACTTTGGCGAAGTCCAATCCTCATTCATCCCAATAGAAAACTGCCATCTGCCTTCCAGGCTCTGCAAAAGCACCAGGTTTCCATCCCTCCCGAACATCTTACCTCCCAGGGTCGATAAACATATTATCAGGGAGAGGAATATATTTCTAACCATATTTTTACTAAAAATCGTTGTCATAATTATCATAATTTGAATTGTCATTTCCGAAAAACTTATCGAACATATATTCCCAGAAGGAATCATACCTGTTGCCATTGTAGTTGTGATGTCTGTTTTTGTATCTCCGGGCGTTTTCAGCAGACATAATTCCAACGGGACCTTCATAGATACCTCCAACTCCCTGTTCATCGTATACTCTCACAGCAAGTAAATTTGATCCGTTTCGGTTCAGCAGACCTTCGTGAATCTTATAGACCCTTCGTGTATTGTACTCTCCACCAGAATTCCGGTAACCGAAATCTTTCCTCATATCATAAACATTTCCTATATGTTCACCATTGAGATAAACATCGTCGATATCGTCTATCTTACCAAGTGAGAGGTATAATTCTCCTGTTGTGAAATTTTGAGGTAAGTTGAATTTTAGTCTGTACCAGCCGTATCCGTCGTAGTCTTCATATCCCTGGTTTTCCCAAACCGACGGAACTTCGATAGAGCTCCATCCTTCATCGTTGTAATCAGAATATCTCCATCCTTTATTATCTCCTGCCTGAAATTTCCATTTTCCCGATAAATTCAGTGCAATAAGTTCATTATCTTCATCGGTGTATATACCGGTCGGTCCCTCAATAATTCCGCCTTCGAGATAGGAATCATAAACCTTTACCGCGATCACATTTTCCGCATTTTCCTTAATCAGATCTGATGGGATAAGGTATTTTCTTGTCCTGTCGTAGGCCGTTTTATAGTCGGGAGGGAACTTACCGCTTTTACCTATTTCGGTTCCGTTAAAATACACTTCATCAACATCATCTATACGACCGAGGACGAGAAAAACCGGAGAATTTGATGGAATATCGCTTATTCGGAAAGTCTTCCTGTACCATGCATAACCGTTGTAATCGTTATAGCCCTGTTCTTCCCATTTTCCGGGAACGCTGATCTGGTCCCAGCCGGAGTCATCAAATGAAGGACTGGCCCATTTACTGTCATCGCCAATTGAGAATCTCCATGATCCTGACAGAGATACAATTCTCCGTAAATCCTCAGCCCTTACAGAACTGAATGTACTGAAAAGGAATAAGAAAAGGATGAACAGTTTAAAGTGTTTAGTTTTCATAGATTTTGTTTTCTGTTAAGATGTTTAATAATGTTTTTGGCCATTTTCGGGGTGAATATGAATTTTCAATTTGTTATACAAAAGTGATGGATGTAAGCCGGATCTATGTCATAATGAAGTAAAAGATTGTCATGAGTTGTCACCGTATTGTAAAATGTTATTACGAAAAGTTGAATGTGGGGTAATGGACATAGCTGTCAACTTAAGCTTTAAGGATGATATAGAAACTGCATAAAAAAGTTTCCCCCCGCCTAAGTGTGGCAGGCTCTCCTTTAAAACTCATCTTTCATCACTTCACTAACTAAGTAAATTACAGAAAAAGAGAAGGAGATCCCTCTCCCGCCGAAGCGGGATCGGGATCTCCTTCTCACAGCAGGAACTTATTAAAGAAGATGTGTATAAAGATTAGCCTTCAAAGGATAGGAAATGTATCAGACATATATTTAATACTTTACGTTCTATTTTGTGCTATAATCTCTTAGTAATATACTATATTCAACTCCTCAGGTTGATGGCTGTGGGGTAATGGGGACTGACCCGGGAAAGTGTCATTTTTGTAAAAGCACCGAACAAAGTTTCAGTATTGGTTGTTAGAGTACAGATTATAAATTCTCCAGAAAAAAAGATGGAAAATTTGTTTTGTCGAAAACAAATTTTACTTTTGTCACTGAATAAAATGTAAGAATGAAAGCAATTTATACATATTGGCGTTGGTGGTTAAGTATATTTCACATTTTGACGTGAGACTTCCAGCTATTTGTATATAATCTTAAAAGATATTAATAAACGGCCTGTCGTAATCACGACGGGCCGTTTTGATTTTTGCATATCCCGGATTTTTGAAAAGAATTGAATCGCATGAAAAAACAAGTATTATGAAACATTTTAAAATTAAAACAATCTCAAGGAAACTTCTTGCCGATATAATAACACCTGTAAGTATATATCTGAGAATAAGAGATATATATCCCAATTCACTTTTACTTGAAAGTTCAGATTACAGAGGCAATGAAAACAGCTATTCTTTTATCTGCATGAAACCGGTTGCCGGATTCGAAGCTGATAACGGATCTGTTACAGAAACCTATCCTGACGGTTCGGTGATAGTATCAGAAATCGCAGATAAACAAACATTTAATAAGAGGTTTTCAACTTTTGTAAGTGCATTTATTCAATCTGATATGCCACCGGATACTCCCGTAAACGGGCTCTTCGGTTATCTGTCGTATGATGCAGTTCAATATTTTGAGAAAATTGAATTACAAAATGGTACAGATTGCTCCTATAAAATTCCCGATTCAAGATATCACCTTTATAAATATATAATTGCAATAAACCATTACCAGAACACTTTACAGATAATTGAGAACCAGGTCAACGGTGAATCAGGTGAGATCGACAGGATCGAATCATTGCTGAATAGCAGGAATGTGGCAATCTACTCCTTTAAAACCACAGGGGAAGAAGGTTATAACATTACTGATGATCAGTACAAAGCGATGGTTAGCAGGGGCAAAAAACATTGTTACCTGGGTGATGTATTCCAGGTTGTTCTGTCGAGGCAATTTTCGCGACAATTCAAGGGGGACGAATTTAATGTTTACAGGGCCCTACGATCGATAAATCCATCACCTTATCTGTTTTACTTTGATTATGGAAATTATAAGATATTCGGATCATCGCCCGAAGCACACCTGAAGATTAATAAGGGGAAAGCCTTTATTAATCCTATTGCGGGAACATTCAAAAGAACCGGGAATGACGAGAATGACAAACTTTTGGCGCAAAAGCTATCGGCCGATCCGAAAGAAAATGCAGAACATGTAATGCTCGTCGATCTTGCCCGGAATGATCTGAGCCGGCATGCAATAAATGTAAAGGTTGAAAGCTACAGGGAAGTACAGTTTTATTCACATGTTATTCATCTTGTTTCGGCAGTGTCGGGCGACCTGAAAAAAGAAACAACCATGGCTGATGTGATCTCAGCAACCTTCCCTGCAGGAACTCTCACAGGTGCCCCGAAGTACATGGCAATGAAGATTATAGATCAGTGTGAAAATCAAAGAAGGGGCTATTACGGCGGAGCTATAGGTTTCCTTGATTTCAGGGGTCAGTTTAACCATGCCATCATGATCAGGACATTCCTTAGCAAAGCCAATACACTTTACTACCAGGCAGGTGCCGGAATAGTGGCCAATTCAGATGAAGAGAATGAGTTGCTGGAGGTTAATAACAAACTAGGAGCACTCAGAAAAGCAATTGAGCAGGCAGAAGAAATAAAGTAATAATTTATCCTATGAAGATGAAAAAGATACTGGTTATCGATAATTACGATTCTTTCACTTATAACCTGGTGAATTATATCGAAAGGCTAACGGGAAAATGCCCCTCAGTATTCCGTAATGATGAAATAACTCTTGATGAAGTTGATGAATACGAAAAGATCCTGCTTTCTCCCGGACCAGGTGTTCCTGTCGACGCTGGTATTTGTATTGACCTTATAAAGCGATATTCTCCCACAAAAAGTATCCTTGGTATTTGCCTCGGACATCAGGCAATCGGAGAAGCTTTTGGAGGAAAAATCCTCAACCTGAGTTCGGTTTATCATGGTATTTCCACCCCGATCATAGTAACAGATAATAAGGAACCTCTTTTTCTTAATATACCTTCCTCAATTACCGGGGGAAGATATCATTCCTGGGTAGTGTCGGCTGATGGCCTTCCCGATTGTTTCAAAATCACTTGCATGGATCAGGACGGGATAATTATGGGAATCAGTCATAAAACCCATGATGTTAAGGGTCTGCAATTTCATCCTGAATCTGTTTTGACAGAGTTTGGCCTCGATATTATGTCTAACTGGATTAATAATTAAATTTTGTAAGATATGCGTGAAATACTGAATCATCTTTTTGATCACAAAACACTTACCAGGGAGGAAGCAGAAAGGGTCCTTACCAATATTGCAAAAGGTATTTATTCAGAGTCGGAAATTGCCGCATTCCTTTCGGTATATCTTATGCGAAGCATAACAGTTGATGAGCTTACCGGATTCCGTGATGCCCTGCTTAATCTTTGCATCAGAATTGACCTCTCCGAATTCGAGACAATGGATGTTTGTGGTACCGGTGGCGATGGGAAAGACACTTTCAACATTTCAACTCTCACTGCTTTTGTACTTGCCGGAGCCGGAATTAAAATTTCCAAACATGGAAATTATGGTGTCAGTTCAACCTGCGGATCATCGAATATCCTGGAATATTTCGGGTACAAATTTTCTACTGATAATGGGAAATTAAAAAATGAAATTGATAAATCCGGTATTTGTTTTTTACATGCCCCGCTTTTCAATCCGGCAATGAAGAATGTTGCGCCGGTACGGAAGGCGCTGAAAATTAAGACCTTTTTCAATATGCTGGGACCAATGGTCAACCCATCGTTTCCAACAACACAGATGATAGGGGTATACAGTCTCGAACTTGCCCGTTTATATAATTATCTCTTTCAGCAGTCTTCAATGAAGTATATAATTATTTTCAGTCTCGATGGCTATGATGAAGTTTCTCTCACTTCTGAATTCAAATATATTCTGAATGGGGTTGAACAGATTGAATCTCCCGAAAATATGAATTACAAGAGAGCACTTCAGTCAGATTTGTGCGGAGGAGTGAATGTGCAGGAATCAGCAAAACTTTTTCTGAAGATACTTAAAGGTGAAGGCACATTGACACAATTTGAAGTTGTAACAGTAAATGCACAGATGGCTCTTAAATGTTATTATCCATCCAAATCATTTGAAGAATGTCGTGAAATTGCAAATGGATCGCTAATGAACGGGAATGCGTACAGATCTTTTAATAAGCTGATAGAATTACAGTAATGACTATCCTTGATAAAATAATTAAAAACAAGAAAAGGGAACTAAGTCTTATGAAAAGGTTAGTTTCTGTAAAGACTCTTGAAGAGAGCAGTCTGTTTGGACGTAAGGTTATTTCTCTTTCCAGGTCGGTTACCGATAAAAATAAGACCGGTATTATTGCTGAATTCAAGAGGAAATCTCCTTCAAAAGGGATTATAAATTCAATTTCCGGGGTAGCGGATGTTACATCGGGGTATTACAGTGAAGGTGCATCGGGTATTTCAGTTCTCACTGACCACCGGTATTTTGGCGGTTCAAACGAAGATCTTACGTGCACCCGAATGAGGAGTACAATTCCAATTTTGAGGAAGGATTTTATTATTGATGAATACCAGGTTATTGAGTCTAAGTCCATTGGCGCCGATGCTATTTTACTTATAGCAGCAGTACTTGATAAAAATGAGATCCTGATTCTTTCAAGATTAGCTAAGTCTCTTGAAATGGAGGTTCTTCTCGAAATTCATGAACATAACGAACTTGAAAAGGCAAACCGGTATATAGATATAATAGGTGTGAATAACAGGAACCTGAAAACATTTGAGGTTAATACTGAAATATCAGAATTGCTCGCAGATAAAATATTAACAGGATTTATAAAAATATCCGAGAGTGGGATTTCATCACCACTGGTAATAAAAAATCTCAGAGCAGCGGGGTACGATGGATTTCTTATTGGAGAAAAGTTTATGTGTACTGCCGATCCGGTGAAAGCTTTCTCTGATTTTGTGAAAGATTTAAAATGAAGATATGATCAGAATAAAAGTATGTGGGTTGGTTGATCCTTTAAATGTCAAGGCAGTTGCTGAAGCTGAGCCTGATTTTATGGGTTTTATTTTTTACCGGCATTCTTCAAGATTTGTTGGCGAGGGAGCCGAAACACTGGTACTCAAGAACTTGCCTCATAGCATTAAAAAAACAGGCGTTTTTGTTGATGAAAGTATTGACAGAATTGTTAAGATTTCAAATCTTACAGGTATCGACCTGATACAATTACATGGGAATGAGTCTCCGGCATATTGTTCTGAGCTGAGATCATTCGGCTTGTCTGTAATCAAGACTTTTAACATTGGAAATGAGTTCAGTTTTGAAACTCTGATCAGATATCTGGCTGTATGTGATTATTTTTTATTTGATACAAAAAGTGATAAACCGGGAGGCAGCGGAAGTAAGTTTGACTGGAAAAAGATTAATGAATATTCTCTTGACAAGCCATTTTTTCTGAGTGGCGGGATCGGACCCGAAGATACGGCTGTAATAAAATCCATTGCGACCCGGGGATTCTTCGCAGTTGATATTAACAGCCGGTTTGAAACAGCTGCCGGATTCAAGGATGCGGAATTAGTAAAGACATTTATTAAAACAATTAAAAATGAGAAGCATGAATTATAATGTTGATGAAAGGGGCTACTACGGAGAATTTGGCGGCGCATATATTCCTGAAATGATGTATCCGAACATTAAGGAACTGGAAGCTAATTATCTGGAGATCCTTAATGACAATAATTTCCGGGAAGAATATTATTCCTTGTTAAAGAATTATGTGGGAAGACCTTCTCCGCTGTTTTATGCATCCCGTTTGTCTTCATTATATAATACAAAGATTTTTCTCAAGCGTGAGGACCTTAATCATACAGGGGCTCATAAGATAAACAATACCGTTGGTCAGATATTAATTGCAAGACGACTTGGTAAGTCGAGGATAATTGCTGAGACAGGAGCCGGCCAGCATGGAGTTGCGACAGCAACTGTCTGTGCTCTGATGGGACTGAAATGTATTGTTTACATGGGACAGACTGATATTGAACGTCAGTTACCTAATGTTCTTAGAATGAAGATGCTGGGTGCAGATGTTATTCCGGTAACCAATGGAAACAAAACATTGAAAGATGCAACAAATGAGGCAATCCGCGACTGGATCGGTAATCCTACGGATACTCATTATATTATTGGATCGGTGGTCGGTCCACATCCATATCCCGATCTGGTTGCGAGACTTCAGTCTGTGATAAGCGAAGAAATGCTAAGCCAGGTGAAAGAGATTGCAGGAAAAGAGCTTCCCGATTACATTATTGCCTGTGTTGGCGGAGGCAGCAATGCAATTGGATCATTTTATCATTATCTGAAAACTGAAAAAGTACAACTTATTGCTGTGGAAGCAGGAGGAAAAGGTATTGATAACGGCCTGACGGCTGCAACAATGGTCAAAGGTCGTCCTGGAATAATTCATGGCAGCAAAACAATGCTGATGCAAACCGATGATGGTCAGATAACTGAACCTTATTCGATATCTGCCGGCCTCGACTATCCGGGAATCGGGCCAGTTCATTCATATCTAAATAAAATACAGAGAGTTAAGTTTGTTAATGTGGATGATAATGAAGCCCTGGAGGCAGCGTTCAGACTTACCCGGCTGGAGGGAATTATTCCGGCTCTCGAATCAGCTCATGCACTGGCTTGGTTAGGAAAACAGCATTTCAATAAAGAAGATGTTGTTGTTGTAACAATTTCAGGAAGGGGAGATAAGGATATGGATACATATATTAAATATATGCAAAACAGTATGAATTCCTGGATTATTAAATAGGATACTTTTAACCGCAAAGCACGCTAAGAATGCTCAAAGAGCGCAAAGCTAAAACCATACAGTTCACTTCTTTGCGACCTTTGCGAAAACCTTTGCGACCTCTGCGGTTAAAGAATTTCTTTTTTTCAGGTATTCAATTTTTTAAGTTAAGATTATCAGTGTTTAATAATGTTTTAACTCATGGTTATGAACCGGATCGACAAGCTTTTCAAAGAAAAAACTGACAAAATACTTTCAGTATATTTTACTGCAGGATATCCCAATTTGGATTCGACAGCAGGAATAATCAAAGCACTTGCTTATTCCGGTGTTGATATGATTGAAATCGGGATTCCCTTTTCCGATCCGGTTGCTGATGGGCCTGTCATCCAGCTGAGTAATGAAAAAGCACTCCGTAACGGGATGAATCTCAAGCTACTTTTTGATCAATTATCCGATATCCGTGCCGAAATAAAAATCCCTCTTCTTCTTATGGGATATCTTAATCCTGTAATGCAGTTTGGAGTTGGAAAATTCTGTGCTGAATGCGAACGTATTGGCATAGATGGTATTATTCTTCCCGACTTGCCTCCACTGGTGTATATTGAGGAATATCTGGACCTTTTTAACAGGCATAATCTTTATAATATTATGCTTATTACTCCTCAATCATCAAAAGAGAGAATTTTAGAAATAGACGAGTTAAGCCGCGGATTTATTTACATGGTTTCATCCTCATCAGTAACCGGATCGAGGCAAGGTTTCTCCGATGATCAGATGTCATATTTTGAAAGGGTTAGCAAGATGAAATTAAAAAATCCATGTCTTACAGGTTTTGGAATTTCAGATCATAATACTTTTATAAATGCATCCAGATTTACCAGGGGAGGAATTATTGGCAGCGCTTTTATAAAGACCCTGGGGAAGGGAGGAGATTCAGTAATGAATATAAGTGAATTTATAATAGGTATCAGATAAAATGGGTAGGAAAGTGTAAAAAACATACATTTATAGGGTAAGTACCCTAAAAAAATTGATGTGTTGTTCAAAAAAATACATAAATATTTTGAAATACCCTCTAAAATATCATATGTTTGCAAAAAACATTAAATAATTTATTGATTTTAACACTAAACTTCTCTCCTGATGAAAATTTTTGGAAAAAGATCCCTGTTAATTCTGTTCCTTCTTTTAATAGGCAGTTCAGGGTTATTTGCTGCTGACAATACCCATATTGATTCCGGTGCAACAGCCTGGATGCTTACTTCTACTGCTCTGGTGCTTTTGATGATTCCCGGGCTGGCAATGTTTTATGGTGGGCTGGTTCGCTCAAAAAATGTGCTTGGGACCATTATGCACAGTTTTGTTGCAATGGGAATTATTAGCGTGTTATGGGTTGTTGTGGGTTATAGCATGAGTTTCGGAAAAAATGTTCTGGGTGGCTGGTTTGGATGGGATTCGAACTATTTCTTTCTGAAAGGCATTGACACTAATATAATGGATGCAGGTATTCCTGAATACGTTTTCACCATGTTCCAGGGCAAGTTCGCGATTATTACTCCCGCACTTATTGCCGGAGCCTTTGCTGAAAGAGTAAACTTTAAAGCCTATTGTTTTTTCATCGCTATATGGAGCCTTCTTGTGTATAATCCTCTTTGTCATTGGGTTTGGGCATCTGATGGTTTCCTGTTCCATCTCGGTGCAAAAGGCGCAATAGATTTTGCAGGAGGAACCGTAGTTCATATATCTGCAGGAGTAAGTGGTTTGGTAGCAGCATTATTCCTTGGTGCCCGCAGAGGTTATCCTTACCAGGTGATCCGTCCGAATAACATGGTGATCACCATGCTTGGTGCAGGTCTTCTCTGGGTTGGTTGGTTCGGATTTAATGCAGGAAGCAGTGTTTCATCAGGATTAAGCACAGCACAGGCACTTACCGCCACTCAGGTAGCAGCAGCTTCAGGCGCTCTTTTTTGGATACTGATAGAAAGTTTTCACCAGGGAAAAGCTACAGCTCTTGGATTTGCCTCCGGCATTCTGGCAGGATTAGTTGCAGTTACTCCTGCTGCCGGTGTTGTTCAACCTTATGGAGCAATGATTTTAGGTATTCTGGCTTCAACGATATGTTATATGGGTATTCAGCTGAAAAACAAACTTGGATATGATGATAGTCTTGATGCATTCGGAATTCATGGCATCGGAGGAATTGTTGGTGCACTTCTTCTTACATTCCTGATACGTCCATCGTGGATGCACGATGCTGCTGCTTCAGCAGTGGGAGGAAAATGGACAGTCTGGAACCAGTTTGGAGTTCAGGCTCTGGCTGTGACTATCGCAATAGTATATGCAGCAGTGATGACTTTTTTAATAATCTTCATTCTGAATAAATTCATTAAATTTAAGTCAACTGAGAATGATGAAATGGCTGGTCTCGACAGGTCATACCATGGTGAAAGAGGTTATGGTATGTTAAATCCCAGTTAATCTGATAATCTTTTAAATAGAATAAAATGAAATTAATTACGGCAATCATCAGGGAAGTTCAGCTCGACAAAGTACGGGAAGCGTTAATTGAAGCTGATATTAAGAGAATTACTGTCAGCAGAGTTTCTGGTCATGGACAGCAGAGAATTGAAGAGATGTACCGGGGACAGATCATAATACCCGACCTGATCCCTAAAATCAGAATAGAAATAGGCGTCAACGATGCTTTTGTAGATATAACTGTTAACACAATACTTAAAGCGGCACGGACTGACGGCGAAGGCAATGTCGGAGATGGTAAGATTTTTATTACACCTCTTGAAGAGTGTATAAGAATACGAACCGGAGAAAGAGGAGGAACAGCAATTTGAATTTTCATAGATTTCAGTGAGCTAAACCCGGATTGAGTAAGTCCGGGTTTATTTTTTTATAAAGCATCAGGTTATCCAGTACCGTATATAGTATTGAGTTCCATCCCCTGGAAATTGATTTTGCAGGAATTTTAGAAATGTTAAGAATGAATGCTAAAAGTTTATTTTAAGTCCGAGGCCATTTGCTGAAGCTAAGCCCTTAAACCTCACAAGTTCAGCTTCAATTCGTATATGTCGTTCCCGTGACTTGCCAATTGCCCATAAAGGAATTCCGACAGCCATCATACCAACTCCTGCTATCATTATGTAATCGGCATTTGTGGCCTTGTCTTTGTCGGGTCCGTTATTGGAATTATTGTTGTATGATTTCCAGTACAGGATATTACCTGTAAAAAGTGTAATGCCACCCGCGACGGTCAAAACTGTCCCAATCTTTTCCATTCTTCTGTCTTTGATAAGAGCCTCGCCATAAATTAAAGTGCTTTTTGACTGAGCATTTACCTGAAGAGAGAAGATTGCCAGCAACAGGAGGGGAATTGACTGTTTCATAACTTAATCTCCTTGTGCTAAATAGATTAATTATTTGTATCTTGGTTCATTAAATTTTACCCGATGAAAGATAAAAAAATAATAATTGTAACAGCGTCTTTAGCGGTACTAATCTGCTTAATAATTGCCTTGTTGTTCTTTTTTGCAGTTACCCCCGGGTTCCTTGTTATGCTGGCATTTACTATTGGAGTTATTACAGGGATATGCATATTGTCATTAGTACTTTACCTGGCAAAAAATCTAAAAGACAGAAAATTATTAAATGAAAAGTAATTTTCCTCTTGCCTTCTGTCACTATAGGCTTAGCTTTTAAATAAAGAAAGCGCTTCTTTCATAAGAGATGAAACAGGAAGCTCCTGCGGACAGACTTCCTCACATTCCCTGCATTCTGTACACTTACCGGCTTTCCCTTTTATGCTTACATAACCTGTCATCCAGGGGTTTGGATCATTCCATAGAGCGGCATTGTTGAGAGCATTTATAACATCGGGTATATCAACGCCTGAGTTACACGGCATGCAATACCTGCAGGCAGTGCAGTCAGCCCTGGCTCTTACCCCAAGTGCATTTCTCAGTCTGTCAAACATCGCTTTATCCTCGCTGCCGAGTGAATTTACAATTCCATTTTCGGCGATCCTAATATTTTCCTCTACCTGTTCCATATTGTTCATACCTGAGAGAACACTCGATACCCCGGCCTCATTCCACACAAAACGCAAAGCCCATTCTGCAGGACTTCTTTTAACGGGTGATTCATCGAAGACTGAGATCATTTCCTGAGGGATCTTCTGGGCGAGTTTTCCACCCTTCAAAGGCTCCATTACCACAACCCCGATTCCTTTATCTGCAGCATATTTCAGACCTTTATATCCTGCCTGGAAATCGGTATCCATATAGTTATACTGAATCTGCGCAAAGGTCCATTTGTATTCATCACAGATTCTTATAAAGTCTTCTGCTTTTCCATGAAACGAAAATGATGGAAACCTGAATTTTCCTTCAGCTACCTTTTTATCCATAAACTCACGTACTCCAAGATCTTTCATTCTGTCCCAGGTTTCACCATTCAGACCATGCAGGAGATAGAAATCGAGATAGTCTGTTTTCAGTCTCACAAGCTGTTCTTCAAGAAATGAATCCATCTGTTCTTTCTTACGGAGAATGAAAAGAGGCATTTTTGTTGCAAGGTTGACTTTTTTCCGCCATCCTCCCGAGAGAGCTTCCCCGACAAACGGCTCGCTTTCACCCCGTTGCCCAAAGATTGATGAATGATAAAAATAAGCTGTGTCGACATAATTTACGCCATTATCAATTGCATAATGGAGCATACGTGTTGCCTCGGGATAGTTTATCTTATCGGGTTTATTGTCAATAGTGGGGAGCCTCATGCATCCAAATCCCAGAATTGAGAGGTCGATGCCTGTTTTACTAAGTTGCCGGTAGAGCATAAATAAATCCTCCAGAATTTAATTAGAATTTCTTTAGAATAATCTGTGCGAAAATAGTTCAATAATCTATTCGGGAATGGAATTTCAGAGAAAATTAAATTCTATGAGCTAATTCAACGATGCATATTTTCTGGCAACCTCTTCCGCAGCCGCCGCAATAGTTTTGTCTTTAATCCTGCCCTGGTACTTTTTTGCAACTTCTTTCAATTCTTTAATTAACTCCTGTTTCAATGTATACTCACTGACTCTATCAAGCGGAGATTCATCCTCAATCCATTCACCTTTCCAATTCAGATGTCCCATAATAATTATATTCTTTCATACTAAATTACAAAAAACTGAGCAATAAGTTCGTTGGGTGCTCCCCTGCATAAATTGATGGCTTCAATATTAATACATAATCGATCGAATTTATTTAGCCCCATAAATTTTTAAGATTCCATTTCGTTAGGTAAAATAACTGATGAAATGTTTGACAATCAGTAAGTAAAATAAATTTGACTTTGCCTTTCTGGTGGTGTAATTTTGAATATATAATTATAGATTGTCCGGGAAATCTTTTAATTATACCGCCATGAAAATCAGATTCTGGATTCACCCGTTCATAATTATAACTGCTGCAGTATTAGTTCTTATGGGCAGTTGTAAGAAAAAAGAAGAAACCGATACCCCTTCAACAGATATAAAAGACAAATCGGGTAATGTCTATACTCCGGTTGTTATAGATACTCAGACCTGGCTTGATAAAGATCTCATAACCACTAAATACAATAATGGTGATAATATTGTATCGACCACACCTGCAACGTTGGATATATCTGCTGAAACAACGCCAAAATACCAGTGGGCGTATAATGGCGATGAAAGCAGTGTCACTTCTTTTGGTCGCTTGTATACCTGGTTTGTAATTACCGACAGCCGGGGTGTCTGTCCCACCGGGTGGCATGTGCCATCAGATTCTGAACTGAAAACCCTGGAAATGAGTTTAGGAATGACACAGGTTCAGGCAGATGGTACCGGTTGGCGTGGAACCGACCAGGGCACTGCATTAAAGAGTACAACCAAATGGCAAAATAATGGGAATGGAACCAATTCGAGTGGTTTTAATGCTTCAGGATGTGGCAGTCGCGACCTTACCGGCGACCCTTTCCATGGCGTATCATTCTTTGGGTATTATTGGACAACTACACAAACCGACGCAACCACTGCCTGGATCCGTATCTTAAGCTACAATTTCAATACAGTCAACAGATCTAACTGGAATAAGGGATATGGTTTTTCTGTCAGGTGTATGAAAGACAAGCCAACTGGTAAGTAAGTCATATATTCATTCGCCCTGATTTTTGCATTTGGCTTAAAGCTTTTTTTCTATGTTTGAGTGCAGTTTCTTATTGTGCTAAAAAACTTATCGATATGTTAGTCAGAACATTTGCCGGTGCCATTACCGGTATTGATGCCGTAACTGTAACAACATGTGTTAAGATATAATGTGGCGCACAATATATTTTCTTTATGTTACACTTAGCTAATCAGATATTTTAATTCGAGAAGTCCCTATTTATCCCTACCCTTACCAGGTTGAAATCTATATCGACATGCATAAATGGATTCTTTTTTATAAACTCACTTGCAACAGTTGAATGTTCATTAACTCCAACCCAGAGATAATCTTTAGCAGGAGATTGCTTTGAAACAAACTCAGCGCCAAGTCCTATTTTGAATTTAGTCAGTCCGTCTGTAAGAAATGGTCGTGTTCCTCCAACATCCAAATACCTGCATCCCCTAATCTGGCCCTCAAGTATTCCAAAATAGTATATAGATCCTATAACTCCATGTTGTCGATATTCTTCATTTCCATCGAGCAATCCCAGACGCATTAAAAACAGAGATTCATCCGAATTTCTAAAAAGTGCCGCACCTACGATCTCCTTACCCTCTTTTATTGTCATCAGCAGAGGGGAGGGCGTTGATTTCAAAACATCGCTTAAATTCTCAATCCATGCTTCTTCTTTATGGCGTTTAGTGATATACGGGAGGTAAAAATTATCAATAAAATATTTAATATTAATTTTCTCTGATTGTATTTCATAAGTAAGACAATATTTTCGAATTTTACGTTTTACATCTGAAAAATCAGATATACTCCTTTGGCAGACTTCACTCATCGGCCGATTAATATTTATTCTCATCGTAACCCAAGTTGGTACGATATATCCATTTGATTTCTGAAAATAATTATAAATATTCGGACTTATTTCAGAAACAACCATATCAAGATTGTAAGACTTAATAAGTTCTGGTATCTGCCAAAACCATTTCCGTCCTTTAAAAGTGCAATAATTATATTTGCTTAGAAGTATGCGGGTAAAGTAATTCCTTTTTATAGAAGAGTATCCGGCATATACTATTTTCATTTTATCAGATTCAAACTGATATATTGGCAGATATAGTCGAACCAAGTTTTTAAGCCAAGCTATCTCCATATATTATTTTTACTATATATTAAGAAACAAATTTTAATAATAATTCTTAATCCAATTTTACTTCCGGAATTAAATAATTTGAATCCTCACAAATATATAATCTCATGAACAACCTTTCTGAACGTAGAATTAGACAAATATCCACCATCGGCTAAAGAATTTCCAGTTATATCATAATCCGAATTCCCTTCAATCAGAATAAGTCCTGATTCTCTAACTGCCACATCCCAACCTGCCAGACCTATTAATGGAATATAGCTTGCTGCTTTTATTACTAAATCTTTAGCTTGAAAGAAAAACGTGATATTAAAATTTTCAGTGGTTCATCATTGTTAGTAGTAATTACACAAATCTATCTATTTTAGTTTAATTTTCTATTTCTTTTAGTTTTATACTGATTTATCTCCGGTAGGGAATCTAAGAAGTACAATTTCCCCCTACACTACAACCAGGCTCCAAAGATAAATCTGCCCGCCGTGCAAATATTTTTACTACATCAAGATAAATCCTTGGTATGTTTAATCAGAATATCTGGATTGACTAGCCTTTCAGGTACTCTAAATAACGATT
>JGI20214J14112_1000018_pt1 | contig 20361 bp, 19 predicted proteins | sample WetSurMetagenome_FD_14112 | JGI IMG/M metagenome (IMG submission 14112)
ACCCCTCGTAGAATAAGATAGATACGTTCCTGTGTCTGCAATAGTGTATCCACCGATGCTGCCGTAGTAGTTTGTTGCCAGTAGTGTTTGTCCCATTCCTGTTCCAGTAGATTTAAACCATGAACCATTCAATGTTGAGTTTGTTAGTTGAGTGTAGTTATAGCCTGCAGCCGTCCAGAGTGATATCTCTTTTGTGTTTGTGCCAGATGCATCGTTTCTGGAGAACCAAAGAACATTACTGCTAGGGGTTTGCGCTGCTGTGAAGATGTTTACCAAGGCTTGGCTAACATTAGTCAAACCGCTGATGTGTGCAGGGTCACTTGCTGGTCCAACAATAATGAAATAGTTGTATGCGATTATTTTGCGGTCTACGCCATAGCCGCCCTTGAGGTAGGTCAGTTCTTGAGAGGGAGAATGAACTAGGAGCATGTCTGCGTCGCCTCTTTGCGCTTGAGCTATGGCAGCGCCGGTTCCTAATGCAATGAAATTGACAGTTATCCATGGGTATTTGGCTTGGAATGCATCCTTAAGATCGTCTTTTACAACTGTGCCGTTCTTTAAGGTTTCAGGAGTATCTTCGAGTCCTGTGTCGTAAAGACTAGTTGTTGTGGCAACCTTCAATGTGGTTGGGCTAGGCATTGGGGTAGGTGAGGGAGTGGGAATTGGAGACGCTGTGGGGTTTGCAGTTGGGGTAGGTCTTATCGTTGGGGAGGGAGTGGGGCTTGGCGAAGGTGTCACTACAGGAGTTGGTGAAGGAGATGGTGTTGGACTTGGCTGCGTATTCTGTTCGTTGTTTTGGCTGTAAGTGTAGGCAGCATATGCGCCTATCCCTGATAAAATTATTACAATTAATGCGATTGCTACTAATGATGTGGTTTTCATTTTTTTCCCTATTTTTTAGGGGAACTCGAAATGCAAATATAAACATATCGATGAGTATATGTCAGAAACCAATAGCTACAAACAAATAATGTTATTTTTTTATGTTAACTCGCTCAAAATAACAAGTGCTTCACCAAGCGGCATACCTAATCGCTCTGCAAGTTCAACCGCAGAAATATCAGCATTCTTGGGCAATATGCTGTCGCGGGTATATGCCTTATGAGTCGGATACATTACAGATGCATGGACTGCCTCGACTAGCAATTGCCAGAGCTTATCTTTAGAGTAATTTTCTAGGTTCATTGGGTATCAATCACTGATATACCAGTGAGGTTATTAGTCTACCGCATGCCACATCGGCCGCATAGACGCGATACTTCTGTACGACCTTCGATTGGCAATAGGATGGATTACCACAAGGTATATTTCTGTTAGGGAAGTGTTAACCCCAAACCACCCGATGAAAAACGGAGATAACAGTCTTGGCGATACAAGCAGTGATATTTGATTTAGATGGAACACTTGCGCATTTCAACCTTGATTTCAAGGCTTTACGCTCTGAAGTCCGAGGTTACCTTATCAGCATGCGCGTGCCCATCTCAGTCCTTGAAGTAAATGAGAGCATTTTTGAAATGCTTAAAAAAGCCGAGATTTTCATTAAAAACAGCTCCAAATCCAAAGAAGCCTTTGACGAAATCCGAAATCATGCATTGGTCATTGCCGAAAAATATGAAATGGAAGCTGCTGCGTCTACTAGCATGCTCACCGGCGCAGTTGAAACTCTCAAAGAGCTACAGAAAATGAACTTAAAAACAGGTCTATGCACAACGAATAGTGAAAAAGCAGTAAACTATATTCTACAGCGGTTCAAAATTGACAGTTACTTCAAAGTTGTCGTGCCACGTGACAAGGTGAAATATGTTAAGCCTCATACCGAACAATTTGAATTGGCGCTTAAGACATTGGATGTTCTTGCCAAAGCTACATTGATTGTCGGTGACAGCATTGTTGATATGCAAAGTGCCGCTGAATTGAAAGCTGTAGCTGTTGGGTTATCGACTGGTTTATCTTCCACAGAGAAGTTGATGGGCAATGGCGCGAACTACATAATAACATCGCTGACAGATTTACCTGTTCTCATTAAGAAAATAAATGGGGAAATTAAGCGACAGTAACTGTGCCATCGTCTTTGCAGATAAGTTTTCTTTCTCTAACCAACCGCTTGAGAACTTCAGAAAATACTATTTTTGTTTCTTCGCCAGAATGATTAAGTCCGAAAACTTTGGCGGTTTCAGCAATCAACGAATCATCACTTATTCCTATAGCGTACTTGGCAACGGTTATCATTGCCGATTCAACCTCTTCAGGTGCAATGTATTCAGGTTTACGCTTAGATTCGAGGATACCCTGAATTGGGATACGAACATCTGTCTGTTTAAGCCCTGTTGGCCAGAGAAAACTGCCTCTGATTGTTACTTCCTGTTCTCTAATTAGATTGTTCAACGCTTCTTTTACGGCATGGGTGATCTTTGCGTTTACTTGCTTAATACCCCAGGTTGCCGCTAAGCGTTCAACAGCGTAGTTAAAGTGAACGGGACCTTCGTTCTGAATTAGTTCAGAGAGAAGTTTGGTCTGGTTTTCTCTATTCTCTGGGAAATGAAACTGGTTCCTCTGTTTTGAGTAAAAGGTTGTTTTGGCAGTGTTAACTTTAATGTAGGGATTATAGGTGGCCTTTAAGGGGTAGACTTTGTATGGGGCACCGATTTCTTCTATACCTGCAAACGCATTTTTCTGTACATCAGTTTGAGGCACTGAGTTCTCTCTGATGTCGATTATAGGTTTTTGGGTTTCTTTATCAAGTTGAATCTTTTGGGCTTGTTCAAGGGTTTCTTTTAGCCGCCTTATTTCTGAGTCGCGTCTTGCAACCCATGCTGGGGACCAAATCCGATGGATGCGCCAACCTAGTTGCCGAAGGACTTGTTCTCGAAGTCGATCACGATCTCGAGCGCTACTGCTAGATTTGTATGTGGCTCCGTCGCATTCTATGCCGAGAAGGAAGCAACCTTTGTTCACTGGGTCAACCACACCGATGTCGATTCTATAACCGCTGCAACCAACTTCGGGCACAATTTCGTATCCCATCTTTTTGACTTCGGCTGCTACGTCTTCATCCAAAGCCGATTCAAACACAGCTGCACTAGAAGCAGCAAACTGAGTGGCTGGTCCGCGCTCTGCATAATCAAGATAAGCTCGTAAGGTTTGAATCCCCAAAGCTTTTGTTTCTTTGTCGATGTCACTGCCATTAATCGAGGTAATCAGAACAACTTTTTCCCGGGCACGTGTAACGGCAACGTTTAGGCGTCGTTCGCCACCGGGCTTGTTTAAAGGTCCGAAGTTTAGGGTCATTTGTCCCTTCTGGTCGAATCCATAGCCGACACTGAAGAATATGACATCACGTTCGTCTCCTTGTACGTTCTCGAGGTTCTTCACGAAGAAGCCTTCCAAACGATCTTCTTTGAAGAAATTCTCAAAATCGGGGTGTTCTTTAAGTCGGCGGTCTATGGCTTCCTCAACAGCATCCATCTGAGCAATACTAAAAGTTACGACGCCTAGGGTTTTCTTAGGGTAATTTCTAAAGTGGTCGAATACAAGGTCGGCGACTTTTTCTGCTTCTTTGAGGTTGTTTCTTGCGCCGCCGCGATCGTAGATTCCGTCTGGTACGTGGACAAGTTTTACACCTAAACTATCAGTTTCTGCTTTTGCTGCTGGGAACGTTATCATGGTGTCGTCGTAGAAGCGGTGGTTGGAGAACGCGATTAGTTCTTCGTGTTTGCTGCGGTAGTGCCACCTTAGCGTTTTTACGGGCAAGCCGATGCCCAAGCACTCGTCAGTATGCTGTCGAAGATTTCGATGTCGTCGTCGCTTAGTTCATCCCAGTCGACGTCGTCGATAAAGTTTTTCTGGAAAAAGCTTGTGGGTGGCAACTGCTTGTTGTCTCCTGCGACCACGAGGGTTTTTCCTCGGTAGATTGCACCGATAGCGTCTTCGGGGACAAGCTGCGATGCCTCATCGAAGAGAACAAGGTCGAATTTGTTGTCTGGGGGTAGAAACTGGCTTACGGAGATGGGGCTCATCAATAAACATGGTTTGAGTTTAACCAGGAGGTTTGGAATCTTTTGCATCAGAGTTCTGATGGGCATCAATCGTCGTTTTTTTGCGGCTTCCTTGAGTAGAATGTTGGCTTCTGAGTCAGCTGCTTGAATGAGGATATCTTGTGGTTTTCTACTATTTGCGGATTCAATAACCATGCTGGAAGTGAGGCGAATTAGTTCTTGGTCAAGTTTTCGAAAATCAGCAATTAACTGCTCGTGGTTTTCCCAGCGGAACCTGCCCAAAGTCTGGTCTTCATTATAAAGGTTATTTATCCATTCCTGATAGACACTTTTGCGGAAAACAGCTCCCAAGTCACCTGCTGTAATATGTTGCTCAACTAAACTATCAAAGAAAGCGTCAAGGTTTCTGAGGGTAAAGCGGTTTTTAACATCTTTAAAGTCAATCCAAACCTGCACATCATCCACGCGTTCGCGGAGTGCCTGAATGCGTTCACCCATAACTTTTATTTCCAATTCGTTCAGTTTCTGATTTTGATAGCTAATCTCTGTTTCAAAGCGCTTCTCAAAATCAGTCAAAACCTTCAAGGAAGCCTCGTTTCTTTGGGTTAACTCTAGATCTGATGGCGCTGAATTGGATCCTAGAGCAGCAATGTCTGCAAAGGCTTGTGGCACGGGAATATCGGCGAAGGCAGCCTGTACTTTTTTGCACCACTCAAGTACCGAAACAATGTCTTGCCAATTGGTTCCTAATTCTTGGAAGCGGCTTCCGAATTTGATTTGCAGCTGGGTTTTTTCACCTACGATTTGGGTTTCTTTTTTTCGTATTTCTTCAGCGTTTTTAAGATCTTCGATTAGTTGTTTGTAGTTTTGTGGTTCCTGTTTGCTTGTGGATAAGGTATCTTTAGTGATCGTGCAGAGTGCGTTTAGTTGTTTCTCTGTTTCGCTTGCCCATTCCTCAAGCAGCGAAAGCAACGTCCAGTTAATGGATGCNTCAGATTTTGGCAAGCTTACTGGAATAACCGATTCTAAATCTTTACCCTGTTGCTCCCATTTGTCCACTGATTCTTGCAGTTCCAAACTCAAATTCTTAATCATAGGTGAAGGGTTCGAAGAATTCGTTAGTAACGAGATCAGTTTTTCTGGGATTTGGGTTGCCCATGATAGCTTTTTGACTTCTTCTGTTAGCGCTATAGCTTTTTCTGCACCCTGGTAATCTGTTCGCGTCTTGTTGTAGAAGTGTCCCATTAGAACGCGGAAAGTTTCGGCTTCTTTTTCGATTTTATCATGGAGTCTTTTTACTTTTCTTGCATCGATGAGATCATTTAGGATTTCTTTGGGAACTTTTCCATCGTTGGTTACATGGGCAATTCTTTTTTGGTCGTTGCGGTAGGTTGAGTTGAAGATTCTTAAGCTGCTTTGGTATTCTCCGCCGTAGCGTTCTATGAAACCATCGAGGTCTAACTCGTAGATCCCATCAGAATATATCTGCTCGAGACGACTCTTTAGGAGGTTATGTTCTTGGTAGAGCTGTTTGGCTTTGGCGACCGTTTCCTGGACTTGCTCGAGGTATTTTGAATCAAACCACTGTGGCTCGGGCTTATCGTCGGCAAAGCACAGCATCGCCATCCTGGAGAGCTGCTTTAATTGTGTGACCGTCAAATCGACCGCATCCAATCCAAGGAGCTGTGCAAGGGCTTGTGAAGTGTCACGCCATTTACGGGTGGCTAATTGGGTGCCTCTAAGGTAAGATAATAGTTTTTCACATTTTGTCAACAGGTTCCCTGTATCCACATTAACAAATGGAAGCATCTTTCCAATGGCTTCGACTGCCTGCTGCATATCTGCTGATCTATTTAGAGCAAGAGTGAACAAGCTGGGCTGATAGCGTTCCAGAAGGTTTGCTCGTGTGTTCTTTATCCAAATGCTGGTTTCAAGATAGTTTTTAGCTTCATTTACGATCTCATCAAGGTTCGAGTTAGTTAACCAGTATGCTTCGGGTTGGAGGCTCTCTGAGAGAAACTTGCTAACATCGAGGAGCCATTGTATGCGTGCAAAGGTATCTGGGGGGAAAACACCGAGGCGCGCCGAGAAGTCTTCCGCTTCAAGCTGAAGCCCTCGGAGAGTTTCGTTTATGTCCTCAAGAGTTGTGAGGAGTTCGCTCCGGATTTCAAGGTTGTATTTGTCAGCACGGTAACCCAACCACGGAAAATCTGGTTCTTCGATAACCTGCCAAACTTTACTTAGCTGCGAAACTAGGTCTTCGAGTTCGCTCATCTTCTGCGGAGTTAACGTTCCCAGTTCAGTTAAGCCGACCGGTACAAACGGAGTCCGTTCAAGGCTGGAGATTATGCTGAGGACTTCGTAGACGCTTCTTTGTAAGTATGGACGTTTCTCATGGAGTACCGTAACGTAGCCATTTAATGCTTCCCGATATTCTGCCATCTGCTCAAACTCATGGGCAGAGGGCAGTTTGCGTGGGACTAGGTTTTCATCGAGGCTGCGTTTGAGTTCCGCCACGACCTGTTGCTTGTTGGCTTTGCTGCTGTGAAGTTCAAGGCAGAAATGCGCTAAACCAACTTCGCTTAGCCGCTTGTAAACAACCTCCAATGCCGCCATTTTTTCACTGACAAAGAGCACGTTTTTGCCGTTAGCGATGCATTCCGCAATGATGTTAGCAATAGTCTGACTTTTGCCTGTTCCTGGTGGTCCCTTCATAACGAAGCTTTGTCCACGCAGGGCGTATTCGATGGAGACGCGTTGGCTACTGTCGGCGTCTAGGACCTGATAGGTTTTGGCTGGTGCCTCAATCTTGTCAACATCCTTCTCGTCAGGCAATCCACTTAGAATTAAAGTGTCTTCTTTGATTCCTGAAATTGCTTTGATAATTGGATGCTGGATAACTAGTGGCGCGTTGGATTCCAAATCCTTGTAAATCACTAGCTTCTGAAAAGAAAACAGTCCCAAATCAACCGACGGTTCAGTTTTCCAGCCCATCTCTGCCACAGCTGTCTCTACCATTTTGAAGTAATCAGTTAGTTTTTGTTTCTCCCACTCTTCAGGCAGTGGAGGCAACTCAATTTTATAGTCATTCTTAAATTTCGCCTGCAATGCTGGGTTGAGGACGGCTTCATCTTCAACGGGTGGCACAGAAATGTTGTAGGGTTGCCTAAAAGTTTCTTTGGACAGCTCTAATGGCACAAGAATCAGTGGGGACTGAACGTTTTCTTTAGTTTCAGGATCTACCCAATTCAGCGTCCCAAAAGCCGCATGTAAAATTCGCACACCACGTTCCATGTAGTCGAGCAGTGAGCGTCTCTCCAGATTCTTGAGGGTACGATCAAGGTCTACGCGACTTAGGTTGTCACTGACCAATTGGTTTGCTGTTGGGTGTTTAGGTTCTTCAATTTGGGCTGGTTTGACCTCAGGTTTTGACGTTTTAGGGGTAGGTTTATCTTTCCTCTTGGGATTGGCATTTGGTTTTTCATCTTTTTCTGCTTTGGTTTCTTCAGGTGGAATGAAAAACTCCAAATGACTCTTCTTTATGACGAGTAAATCGAAGATTTTTTGTTGGTCGGGTTGGGTGATTGGAAGGTTTCCGCGTTTACCCTTATGGAAGTAGAGCAGGTTGTTCCTTCTTGAAAGGTCGATTAGCCTGGATTTCCAATCTTCAACACGTTTCATTGGCGAGGAGGGAGTAGTTTCAGTCATGTAAAGGCACCTGCAAGAGATAGTTTAGCACTATTGTATGGAAGGTTCTTTAATACTTACGGTATTTTTACAGGGGCTCAAACAACAGTGTGACCAGATTTCTATGGTTAAAAGCATCATGTGATTCTGCAGGCGTGGTCAATTGCATCCGAGATTACCTGCTGAACATTCTCTAAGCCGATTTTTCTTACTTCAAGAATCTTCAGATTCATCCCTGAATTCTGCATGTCTTCTCGACATTTTTCCGCGTTACCGCAGGTATCCAAGATTACTGCGCCTTTGATGCCGCTGAACATGCCAGCAAACGCTGTCTCGTCAACACCTTCTTTTAACATTTGTTCCTTCGCATGCTTGAAAAAGCCTATCATACCTGGACCCATAAACATCAAGTTGTGTTCAGGGTCGGCTTCGAAGAATTTGCCTTTGCCGCCCAGTTGACAGTCAATACAGTTTACAGCGTCGACTTTTACCACGCCGTATTCTTGGGCGAGTTTTTTCATTTCGTTATCTTGCCCGAGGCATAAGTCGCCGTAAACCAGTACAACCTTGCCCTCGAATCTTTTTATGGTTTGCTCTAGGACTTTTCGCAGATTTTTCTCCAGCGTTACATAGTCAATGTGGAAGAATTTGCTTACAAAAACCAATTCGGCATCAAGTTTGCCTTGCTTAACTAGATATTCAAGTTCGTCTCTGAGGACACTACAGGAAACCAGACAAACCTTGGGTTTTTCATTCAAATTCTTCAGCTGCTCCTCTAAGATTAGTTGCCTTATAACCAATAAGTCTTTGCGACAAATACTGACAGATCTTTTATCTACCAAAATGCATAAAATATGCAAAGCAAGCATGAAGTTGATAGAGAGTATCACTCAACGCGATTTGAATTTATTCACCCTTGCTTCAAAAAATTAAAAGACTTTTTTTCCAATCGTGGCGGAAAACCGTCTTTTTGTTTTTTTGTTAGGGTTTGAAGCAGTATCTCTGCCATTGGGGCCACTGTTGTGTTGTGTTGCAGGTACCGAAATCCAACGTTAACTCCATGCCGATTACCAGCTGCTCCTGTTTCAAGCTCTGTACCATTCCAGGGATTTTAATACCGTTCTCAAGCTGTATTATGCCAACAACATAGGGTGTTAACGCTTGAAACTGGGCAGGTGCAATGTGAATAACAGTATAGGTAAGCAGTTTACCCTTACCTGAAACACTAATCCATTCAAAGTCTCTGGAGAAACAATTGTCACATAAGGGTCTAGGCGGCAAATGGATTTTTCCACATTTTTGGCATTTTCCAGCCATGAGCTTTTTTTGGTTCAAAAACTTGTAGAACTGCTCAATAGTGAACGGTAACTGCGTACTCATTATTGTGCACTCCTGAAAATGTGAACGGCTGCGGTTGCGCCTGACCCGCCCACATTGTGGGTTAAGCCTACTTCAGCGTCTTTTACTTGCCGTTTTCCCGCTTGCCCAGTGAGTTGTAGATACATCTCGTATGCCTGAGCGGTTCCTGTTGCCCCAACAGGGTGCCCTTTAGCTTTTAATCCGCCGCTTGTGTTGATGGGGATTTGTCCACCAAGCCTTGTTTTACCGCTTTCGATAAGTTTTCCGCTTCCACCTGGCTTGCAAAAGTCAAGGTCCTCATATGCCATGAGTTCGGCGAAAGTGAAGCAATCGTGAACTTCAGCAAAGTTTACCTGTTTAGGGGTAATTTTCGCCATCTTGTAAGCTGTTTTTGCCGCCAGTTTTGTGGCGTTTAGAGAGGTAAAGCTCTTACGTTCGTATAACCCGATAGTGTCGCTGGCTTGTCCGCTGCCAACGATGTGAACCGGTTGGTCAGTGTATTTGCTTGCGAGTTCAGGTTTGGTCAATATTATACAGCTAGCACCATCAGTTATCAGGGAACAGTCATAGAGTTTTAGGGGCCAAGCAACATAACGGGAAGCCATCACTGTTTCTAGGTTGATTTCTTTTTGCATGTGTGCTTTTGGGTTGAGGCTCCCATGGTAATGGTTCTTTACTGCCGCCAAAGCAATTTGTTGTTCAGTGGTGCCATAAGCATTCATGTGAGCCGTTGCCATTAACGCGAATAACCCAGGAAAGGTGATACCATGGAACTGTTCAAAAGGGTAGTCGGATGCCATGGCCAAGTATTCTGTGACTTCAGAGGTTGTCCGATGAGTCATCTTCTCGACGCCTCCGACCAAAACCACGTCAGCTAACCCAGACATTGTTGCATAAATACCCACCCGTAAAGCAGCCCCTGAAGAAGCGCAAGCCGCCTCTGTTCGTGTAGCCGGGATACCGGTAAGTCCTGTCCAATCGGCAAGGGTGCTTCCAGTATGTCCTTGATGCTCATAGGCTTCACCCATATGTCCAATAAACATCGCTTTAATGTCCTGTTTTGGGTTCAGTTTGGGACAGCGGCTAAACGCTTCACTAGCGGCTTCACCGAAGATTTCCCTTGCAAGCAAGCCTTCGTGTTTACCGAATTTGGACATGCCCGCGCCTATTATGCTGACAAGCGGTTTCCCGTTCAAACCAATGTTCCTCTGTGTGCCTATAATTGATGCCGCGCCCAAATAAAAACCATACAACAAAGCGGGTTTTACCATATAAAAGGTATTAGGCGGTAATGGGTCTTTTTGGTATATTCCTGATAACCTGAAAGGTTTTTTGTCAGAAATTTTTCTTCTTCAACTATCCTAAAAACGATGATTAAGAGCATTGGAAAGAAAAAGAGTAGTCCAAAGAATGAATCTAACGCCAAGGGGGTAAAGAATAGCATTAGCAGGGCGCCTGCGTACATTGGATGGCGTACAACTCTGTAGGGACCAGTTGAAATTATGTTTTGACCAGTGTTGACTTCGATTACTGCTGATGTGAAACTGTTTTCTCTAAAAACAAGAAAAACCACTGCTAGCCCAAGCACAACAAAAACATCTGCAACTAAAACCACCAACCAGGGAACGTTTGACCAATGGAAGTGAAAATCAAGTGGCGGAAAAAGGAGCAGTAGAATGAAAAAGACCGCTAAAAACGCCTGGGTGACCTTTTGGCTTTTCTCTTTTTCGGCCATGGGTCCTGCTTTTAATCGGTTGGCAATTAGTGTTAGGTCTTTTTTAAGGAAATACGCTGAAATTACAGAGATACTTGCGGTAAAGACTGCCCAATAAAGCCAGCCCTGCCAATAACTAAAGGTATTTGAAGGCAAAAATAACGCAAGCCACATAATGACGGCAAGCGCGATTAAGCCGATAACTGCTTGTTTAGTTATACTGCCGCTTGACTTGTTCATGATCTTTTCAAGTCTTCAATAGAGATTTAAACATTATCAGCAAAAAGGGTCTCCCCTCGGAGATAATGATCGCCCATCTATGGTTACAACACAAAAAGACGTCAGGGACAAACATCCTTGAAGTCTATTCTCAAAGTCCTATAATGTAAACTCTAAGTGCCAAAATTGGCACTACCACAAGTAGCCCAAATAATGCAGCAGTCAAAGTCATAACCCTCAAAGATCTCGGAATATGTTCCGCTGAAATGCCGTGATCGTCGCCCAATGTGTAGTAGCCTTGTTTTTCTAGTTGAATATTTAGCGCACCAGCCATAGCTGAGATTGTGTAGCCAGCGTTTGGGCTTGTCGTTTTATGCTTATCACGTTGAAGAATACGATATGATTCCCGCCAATCCTCATTTGACAGGAAAGCGGCTATTACCATAAGATAAGCTGTTGCACGTGCAGGGAAGTAGTTGGCGATTGTGTCAAGATTCGCGGAGAACCAGCCAATATTCTTGTATTCCGCATTCTTGTAGCCTACCATCGAATCCAACGTGTTAATCACACGGTACACAAAAGCGCCTGGAACCCCAAACAACGCAAAAAAGAAAAACGGAGCAGTAATTCCATCTGTTGTGCTCTCTGCGATAGATTCGACAGCCGCAGAAATAATTTGGCGTTCGTTTAGGGTGTTTGGGTCACGTCGAACAATGTAGGGTAACCATTGTCGAGCTCCAGCCAAATCTTTGTTCTTTAGCGCTTCGGCGATTGGTTTGGTGTATTGCCCCATGCCTGTTATCGCGAAGGTTGCTTTGAACAGGATTGCTCCCACGATGATGTAGAAGATTTCACCGAATTGAAGAGTCCTTAGCCAAAAAAGCAATATGAAAACGGGGAGTGCAACAACTATCATGATCAACAGTGCCATTAAGACGCCGTTTGTTTTTTCCACCTTTGGATTTGGGTTTTTGGCTTTGCGCTTCAAGTATCCTATGATCTTTCCGATGCCGATTGTAGGGTGAACCCTGTCAGGGTATTCACCAAACGCGATATCAATTAGGAAAGCTATTATGAAGATAAGCGCGGAATCGACAAACCAAGAGAGGTCAAACCAAAACATGGGTCACGACTCAAACCGCGTCTATTATCCGCTTGAAAGCGTTTAGCATTTTCTCATTTTCCTGATGCGTTTTAACTGCAACCCTAATGTAAAACTCATCGAGCCCCTTAAATGAGGTGCAATCGCGAATCAAAATACCCTGCTTTAGCATTTCGCTCTTTANCTTGGCTGCCTTGAAGCCTGACTTNCGAACGTCTATGAAAAAGAAGTTGGCGTCAGGCATAGTAAACTTGAATCCGNCAAATTTGCCAAATTCCCCCATCAACCACTCTTTCTCTTTCTTTATAAGTTCAAGCGTAACCTGTAGATGTCGCTCATCCTTTAGTGCAGCAACCGCAGCGGCTTGTGCTATGCAGTTCACGTTCCAAGGAATCTTGGCGCTAGAGAGAAAATTGATTATTTCTGGGTTAGCGATCCCGTAGCCAACCCGTAAACCTGTTAAGCCATAAATCTTCGTAAATGATCTCAGCACGAACAAGTTGGGGTATTTGTCGATTTTGTTAATCATCGAAAGCGATTTTTCGTCTTCGACAAATTCCAAGAAGTCTTCATCCAGGAAAACAAGCGTGTTCTGGGCCAGCGATGTTTCGATAATGTCATTTAGGGTTTCCTGTGAAATAAGCATGCTAGTTGGGTTGTTTGGGTTGCATAAGAAAACAAGTTTTGCACCAATAATAGCTTGCTTGAACAATTTAGGCTTAATAGTGAAAGTTTTTCCCAGTTTAACGAAGTTTATTGACTCGCCAGTCTTACAAACCGCGCTCGCGTATTCGCCAAAAGTCGGCGCCGGCATAACCGCCCTATCGCCCTTCTTCATGAAAACCTCCGCAAACAAATACATTAATTCAGTGGAGCCATTTCCCACGATAATATTTTCTTTTTTTATACCAAAGTGACTTGCGATGACTTGCCTAAGTTCATTAGAACCCGAGTCTGGATAAGCTGCGATTTGGCTGAAGGCAACTTTTGCAGCATCAAGCGCACGCTTTGACGGCCCCAGCGGATTCACACTTGAACTAAAATCCAGAATGTCTTGCGGGAAAAGCCCACTTTCCTCTGCGGCGCCCAAAACTTCTGCACCGTGAACGCAGGGCTTTAGGTTCTTAACGTTGTCCCGAACTAAACTTTCGATGGGCTTCATGGTTTTTCCTTCAGCTAAGCCGTAAATGTATGGTTTCTTTTTAACGTAAATCATATAAATGTTTGGTTGGATGTTCCATCCAAATCGGTATTCAAGCAAAATGGTTTTTTGATAAAGCAAAACAATGGTAATAGGTGAATTTAACTCAAGGATGATGCAAATGAGCGACAAAACAGATAAACACATGATTGAGGAACTCACAGAAACAATCCAGAAAAAGGACCCCAAACAACCAGTCGAGAAAACATTAGCATTTTTTTGTGAACGCACAGGCATTTCAATGAAGACTTGCCGAGTTTATTATGAAAAGTTGATTAGCAAAGGCGAAATCAAAGAAAAATAGCTTTAAGTTTTAAACGCTAATTACTTTGTAAGGTTTCACAGTTGAATGAGCTTGTCTTCATAGGTTTAGGATTAAACGACGAACAAGGCATTACCATCAAGGGTTTGGAAGAAATCAAGAGCACCGACTCGGTTTTCATGGAAAATTACACTAGTCGCATGCCAGACTTTAGTCTGGAACGGTTTGAGGCGCTATGTGGCAAAAATGTGCGTTTAGTCAACAGGCAGACGCTTGAGGATGAAAATGGCAAGAGTATCCTTGAAGCCGCAAAAAAAGGCAAAACCGTATTTTTGGTTCCTGGAGACCCATTCATAGCAACAACTCATGTCACATTGAGAATCGATGCTGAAAAACTGGGAATAAAAACCCGTATAGTCCACGGCATATCGATCATATCGGCTATCGTCAGTCTCTCAGGTTTGCACAATTACAAGTTCGGTAAAACCGTTACTGTACCCTTCTCCGAGAACTTTTCCGAAACACCCTACAAAGTGATTGCTCAAAACAAACAGATTGGTTTGCATACCCTTTGTCTTTTAGATTTGAAAGCGAATGAACACCAATACTTATCTATCAACCAAGCTCTAAGAATGCTGATTGCGATCGAGCAAGAAAGGAAACTTGGTGCTGTCACTCCCGACACAGTTGCAGTTGGTATAGCACGAGCTGGAAACAACAATCCAACGCTTAAGGCAGACTTTGTTAAAGACTTGGAGAACTTTGATTTTGGGGAGCCACCCTACAGTCTTATCTTACCTGGGGAGCTACATTTCATGGAGGTTGAAGCTTTGATAGCTTTTGGGGGCGCTCCTACCGCGTTTAGGAGGCTTATAAAATAAGCTTGGAAGAGCTTGCTACCAAGTACATATCGATGGCTGAAAAAGTCTGTATCGAACTTAGACGAACACAAATGCCCATCAACCTAAACGAAGAGACAATTACTGCCGTTTTGAGTTATGCAAATGACTATTTGGAGGATGCAAAATATTATAAGGCTCAAGGCAAGCTTGAAACCAGCTTAACCAGCGTTGCCTACTGTGAAGGCATACTTGACGCTTTAAGATTAATCGGCGCAGTGAACTTTGAATGGCCAACAAAACTAGAAAACAAAAAGTAGTCCTAGCTTCAGGAGTGTTTGACCTTCTTCATCTTGGTCACGTGAGATTTTTGGAAGACGCCAAAAGAGCAGGAGGAAAAAACGCAAAGCTCATTGTCATCATTGCACGAGACAGCACTGTGGAGAAAACAAAGGGCAGAAAGCCAATTATGAGTGAGGATCAACGTTGTACGCTGGTGGAGTCGCTCAAAGTGGTTGACGAAGCAGTTCTTGGGTATGAAGGACTCGAAATCGGCGAAGTAATCGAGAAAATCAAACCAGATCTTATCACCTTGGGCTATGACCAAGCGGAGATGGAGCGGGAAGTTAAAGAGTACATTGAAGCCAATAAGCTACCAGTTAATGTCGTACGGATTGGCAAGTATGGTGAGAATACGTTAGATAGCTCATCTAAAATTAAACAGAAAATAGTTGACAAACTCGGCAAATGACGGTTGCAGACTTATGGGTTGCGAGAAATACAAACCAACATACATTCTAATCGGCTTAAACGTAGCTATTTACATTTATGGTGCAATCGTTGGCGGAAACGCTTTCATCACACCTGACAGTGTCGTGTACCAGTGGGGACAAGTAAACCTGTATGTTTTCCAGGGTGCCTACTGGCAACTGTTCACTTCAATTTTTATCCACGCCACAATAATCCACCTCGTTGGCAACATGCTCTTCCTTCTAATTTTTGGCTTACGAGGAGAAGAAATGTTTACTTTACCAGAGTATTTGACGGTATACCTTGTCGGCGGCTTAGTCGGCAACGCCCTTTCCTTAATGTTTGGTCCAATCTTTGTTTCGGTTGGAGCTTCAGGAGCCATCTTCTCACTCTTTGGTGCATGCGTGATTTATAGTAGACGTTCTGTACGGCAATCGATTCTGGGAGCACTTGTATATGCCTTCTTCCTTTTCTTCATCAACACTGGAGAAGGAGTTAACATTATTGCGCACTTGGGCGGCTTACTCTTCGGTTTACTACTAGGCTACGTAATTGCCACAAGACGAAAAATAGACTACACTGAACACAAACATCCGTATTCGCCTGCTATGCCATTTTAGCTGGGTTGAGTGCGGACTTCCACTTTTAGTTTGTTTCCATCTTTGAGGCCGAGCTGTTTTCTCAGGCAAACTGGTGCAATAATTTCTAGAACTGAGGCATCATAATGGCTCCGCAACGCCGTTATCAGGGCACCCTTAACAATGCCACCAATTATGGCAGGGTAACATTTTACTAAGCCAAAGGTTCGGTCTTCGTTCTTAAAGCCTCTAACTTCGATGGCGGGGTATGCGTCGAGTTCCATACGGGTCTTTATATCATAATCTGAGGACAATTTCACATTGAGTGTACCGGGGTAGGGTTTAAAACCCAATTTCTCAACAATCTCTTGCCTGTAATGTTCCTTCGTCACGTAGTAAGCTCCTTCGCCTAAACCCGTGAATACTGTGCCTTCCAGAGTTACCGAGGGTGGATAAGTTTTCTCTATCAGAAGCTTAAGTTCTGAATATAGCTTTTGCAGTTCTTTACTTCCTGACTCCTCGATTTTGATTAAACTTCCTTCTGGAGTTATATTGCGTTGAATCCAGTCCTTGCGCTCAAGCTCGATAAGGTATCTTGACGCTGTCTGCTGGGAAATCCCAAGCTTCTTCGCTAGGTACTCAGTTGAAACTTTGGCAACTCGCCTGTAAGCACCCATCTCAGCAAGTTTTAGAAGCATATAGAGGTGCTGCCACTCTTGTTTCTCAGTCAACGCTACGTCTCCAGTAGTTTAGAAAATAAGAGGTTGCATATTTAAGCGGCTCGAAAACAAATCGCTGCCGAAGTAGATTAAGTCAAGGAACCTTGACTAACCAAGTTTACTTTAGTCAAGAAACCTTAACGAAAATCCTTTTACAAGGGATCAAGCAAGCAGTGCAAAGAGAGAATTGAAGGAAAGTGAGCATCGGCAACAATAGATTTGCCACAAGCACAAAACATCGTTCAAGGCGACCTAATGTTAGTTCAACAAGTTGAACATTTAGAGAGAAGAACCAACGGAAATTTCGTTTACCCCCAATACGGCCAGAACTGCATCTCAGAAATACCAAACCTGATACTACATTTATTTGAAGCAAGAAACGAAAAAACACGATCGCCCCTTGAAAACATAACACTTCCTGAAGGGGTAAACAAAGTTATACTTCTAGTCATCGATGGATTTGGATTCAAACAATTCCTAAATCATCTCAAAGAAAATCAATTTTTGTCTAACCTCACTAACAAAGGTGAAGTTCACTCCCTAACCAGCGTTTTCCCGTCTCAAACGACAAACGCACTAACTACTCTAAACACAGGGTTAACCCCTCAGGAACACGGTCTATTTGAGTACTTCATCTACCTGAAAGATATTGGAGTAGTCAACGCTTTACAATTTGAACGGCTAGGGTCCAGACTACAAGATAGGCTTATAGATGAAAGATTTGACCCAAGTATCCTCCTGTTACAGAATAAAACCATTCACAATACCTTAAAACAAGAAGGCGTCAAAACCTTCACACATGTCAACACATCGAATGCCTTCAACGTTTTATCAAAATTAATTTTCCAAGGAAGTAAAATAATTCCATCAATAAAATCATCTGATTCCGTTGTTAGACTTAGAAAAAATCTAGAAGAAAATAAAGGTAATAGTGCCTATTTCTTTGTACACCTAGATACTCTCGACACGATAGCACATGAATATGGACCGGATAGTTACGAGTATTCTTCTGAATTGTCGTCGATAACTTACTTATTGGATAAGGAATTAGTTCAAAAATTGGATACCAAAACTGCCAAAGAAACGGTACTTCTATTGACTGCCGATCATGGAGGTTTGAACGTTGATCCAAGAGAAACAACTTACCTTAATTGTTTGCCTAAGGCAATATTGAATTTGCAAGTTGGAAAAAATCGAAAAAAAATTTTGCCGATAGGTGGTCCCCGAGAACTTTTTCTTCACATTAAGGAAGAAAAACTTGCTGAAACCAAGGATTGGTTAATACAAAAAATTGGCGACAAAGCTCAAATCATTGACACCAAAGAAGCAGCAGAAAAAGGCTTGTTTGGGTTGGGCATTCCGAACAACGAGGTTATTGAAAGAACAGGGAACTTGTTGATTCTGCCATATGGAAAAGAGACCGTGTGGTTTGAAAACTCTGATGGCAATAAAATTAGTTTTCTTGGACAGCATGGTGGGTTACATGAAGAGGAAATGCTTGTTCCATTTTCAATAACCACACTCAACAATCTAAAAGTATAGATAGGCGCAGTTTTTTCGCCCTAGCTTCTAAATTCGGTCAAGATTAGCCCCCCAAAACCACTAAAAAGAAAGAGGAAGAAATTTGGAGACGGTGGACACCACCAATTATTTTGTTTGAAACTAAACTGCTAAATCTCTGCCCTTATTGTTTAACTACTTAGATGAAAAAATCGGGCGAGACTATGGATAACGTCTTCGATGATATGGGAGCTTATTGGGTAGAGATAGCGGAAAAGAACCAAACAGAGCCGCAAATCCAATTCCTAAAAAACCACCTTAAGCCTTCTGGATATATGTTAGATCTTGCCTGCGGATCTGGGAGGCATGCTATTGCCTTAAACGCAAATGGATATTGTTTGGTGGGTTTGGATGCATCGCGAAGACTTCTTAAAATTGCCAAGAAACGCGCTCACGACATAATGGTGGTATTGGGTGATGTCCGTTTTTTGCCCTTAAAAACGGGCGCCATCGTTGCTGCAGTTAGCCTTGACACTAGTTTTGGATACTTACCCTCGAAAGTAGATGACAAAGTTAGCCTTACTGAAGTGCGAAGAGTGCTGTTCCAAGAGGGCTTGTTTATCATCGATGTTTTCAACCGAGAATATTTAACTCTGAGATACAAAGGTCAAAATAAATCCTCTAAGGAGAAAGAGTATCCAAGTTTTTTTCTCCAACAAATAAGAACCGTAAGCGACAATGGTGATTGGCTTTGTGATTCTTGGACTATCCGTAACAAGTCAGATGGACAGGTTAGGTTTTTTGAGCATAAGGTTCGCTTGTATGGGCGAAATGAGCTTCTGGGACTACTGGAAGTCGCTGGTTTTAGGGTTAATCGAGTTTTTGGAGATTACGACGAGGAAGACTTTGGCGTGGAATCTCATCGGCTCATCTTCAAGGCAGTTCCAAAATAACTTTTTGATCTCTTGTTTTAAAGGATAGTTGTTTTAGTTTACCGCACAAAAGTTATAAGCGCCCATAAAGACACATTGAAGAAACAGAAAGTGACAAAGCATGAACTCTTGGAAACTTCGACTTTCTATGGTTGCAACTTTAGCCGTAATCTTTGGATTAACTACACTCGTGTTTACGGTTGTGTTAACTTGGGCTGGGATTGGCTTAAGCCTATATACGATAGGCATATTCGTAGTTGTTCTTAACATAGCCCAATGGTTAATGTCACCTTATCTTGTAGGCTGGATCTACAGAGTTAAAGAAATGCCCCAGAACGAAAACCTCCAAGTACACCAGATGGTTTCAGATTTAAGCCGAAAAAGTGGAATATCAGCACCGAAACTTATGCTATCCCAAATCCCACTGCCAAACGCATTCGCCTACGGATCACCGCTGACCGGGAGNCGTGTCGCTGTTACTCAGGGACTTTTAAAGAACTTGGACGACGGAGAAGTTGAAGCCGTTATTGGGCATGAACTTGGGCACCTAAAACACCGTGATGTACAAGTCATGATGGTGGTTTCGTTTTTGCCAGCACTATTTTACTACATCGGTTACTCCATGATGCTATCGGGCATGTTCGGTGGCAGTTCAGAACGAAAAAATGGAGGTGGTGGAAACAATGCACTATTCGGCATTGCATTCATGGCTTTTTCATGGGTACTGACACTATTCACATTGTACCTGAGCCGCTTACGTGAATACTATGCTGACAGACACAGTGCCCAAATCGTCGAAAACGGCGCACAAAAACTCTCCACAGGCTTAGTCACAATTGTACAGGAAAGTAAGCATCCTACTAACCAGAAAGACCAGCAGAAAAGCAACAGCTCCTACAAAGCACTCTTCATCGCTGACCCTGAACGCGCAAACGCAGACTCAGCAGAGTTGAATACAAACCGCATAACAAACAAGCAAGACCTGCTAAGAGAAACACTCACAAAACAACCCACATCAGTCGACAAGTTCACCGAAATCTTTTCAACCCACCCAAACATAATTAAAAGGTTACAAGCATTACAGGAAATCAGCCAAAACCTGTCGAACGCCTAATTAAAAAAATCTGTTCTCACTTTTATTATTCAGGAAAGGGTTCGTTCTTTTTTCTTCACCAATCATAGAGGTTTCGCCGTGCCCAGGATACACCAAAAGGTAATCAGGCAAACTAGTTAGCTTCTTTAGTGATTTGTTCATGTCAATTATTGAGCCGCCCGGAAAATCGGTTCTGCCGATTCCACCAGCGAATAATGTATCACCTGTGAAAATGAGCCTTTCTCCCACAAGACATATACTACCTGGAGTATGTCCAGGAGTATGAATGACCTTGAGAACTTCACCGCCACATTGAAGAAAAGTGCTTTCATCCAAGACGATAGATGGAAACTTGGGGTTTCTCGTGTTTTCAATGAAATGGGCATCAAGCGAGTGAATACAGATTGAGAC
>JGI20214J14112_1000019_pt1 | contig 20308 bp, 24 predicted proteins | sample WetSurMetagenome_FD_14112 | JGI IMG/M metagenome (IMG submission 14112)
CGTGAGTACGGTCTGTCCGTCTGGCAGAAACCCTCTGCTGCCTGCCTTTCATCCCGGATACCCTACGGAGAAGAAATCACGCGGGAAAAACTCCGGATGATTGAAGAGGCAGAGGCGTTCCTCGAAAGTCAGGAATTCGGGCAGCTCAGGGTACGTTTACACGGCACTATTGCCCGGATAGAAGTGCATAAAGAGGAGATGGGGAAAATACTGGACATGCAGTCCGCAGTGGTAAAAAAACTCAGGTCAATCGGGTTTTCCTATGTCACCCTTGACCTTGAAGGCTATCGGAGCGGGAGTATGGATGAGGTACTGTGACGTATACCATAGTCCCGCCTCACCATTGTCCATAAGAAGGAGAAGGAGATAGACCATGAGCGAAAAGATGTACCGGAAACTGCCCTGTATAAAGGTTGACGGGGATACATTCGCAAATGTTCTTCACGAAGTCGTTGAAGAAGTACCCGTTGCCCTTTTTGTCAACGGCAGGCATGCGATGACTGCAATGATGAGCCCGGTGCAGCTCGAGGATTTTGTTACCGGCTATCTCTTCACCGAACAGATCATCAAGGGTGTCGAAGAGATCGAATCAATCAGGATTGAGAAAAACAGGATCAGCGTTATTACAAAGAACCTGTTCAAAGTGCTCGGCCCAAAAAAGACCATTTTATCAGGATGCGGGGGGAGTGTATCATACATTGACGCTGAAAAACTCCCGAAGATAAAGTCTGATCTTGTGATAACCAGAGAGAAAATCAACGAATCAGTCAGGGATGCGCTCTCTTCGGATCTTCACAAAACAACCGGCGGTATCCATGTCGTTGCCTTACTCGACACAGAAAAAGTCATCTCGGTTTCTGAAGATATCGGCAGACATAACGCAGTTGACCGGGTGATCGGGCACGGGCTCCGGGCCGGTATCGATTTTTCCCGGACATTTATCGTTTCATCGGGAAGGATCTCTTCAGAAATGGTTCGAAAATGCCTTATTGCAAATATTCCCCTGATCATATCGCGCAGTGCTACGACGACATTATCAGTAGAGATTGCAGAAAAGACCGGACTTACAATTATTGGTTTTGTGCGGGCAGGAAAAATGAATGTTTATTCACGACCACAACGAATTGTTGGATTGGAATCTGCGTCAGCTCTTTAATCGGTCGAGTGACAGACGGAGCAGGCATACCTGGCAGAGATTCCCGCTGCAGGGATCCCCACACTCCCGGCAGGCACGAAGGGGTTCAGAAATCATTGATCCTTTACCATAACGCTCGATCTTTTCTTTGCTTTCCATAAGGTGAAGCATAGTGCCGGGATGCTTATATTCAAAACCCGATAGCAGTGACCGGACCTCCCGCCGCATGGCATAACGGGTGTACGGGCACTCGGGAAGTTCGATCCACGCATCATTGAGCATAAGATACGTGGCAATATCTTTTTCTGAAATCAGGGAGAGCGGTTTGATCCTTGGTATGAACTTTCCCGATGACTCACCACTGGAATTCCGGACGAGGCGCGGCAGATCACCCCTGAACACATTCATTAACACCGATTGTGCCTCATCGTCGAGGTTATGGCCGGTGGCCAGCTTTGTTGCTCCCGCCTGGTGCGCACCCACAACCAATGCCTTTTTCCGGAGGATACCGCAGATGCTGCAGGCCTGTGTTTCCCTGCCGGTAAGGAAAGCATCGAGTGAGTCTCCGAACAGGGTGGTAAAAGAAATGCAATGATGTTCGATCCCAAGCCGACTGGTGAGCTGTTCTGCTGACTGGATTGTTTCTTCGCGGTAGCCGGTAATTCCCTCATCAATCGTTAGGGCAATGAGCTGGACATCCTCCCATGATGGGAGGAGACGGTGCAGGAAAAGAAGAAGTGCTGTGCTGTCTTTACCCCCGCTCAGGGCAACTGCCACACGATCCTGAGGGACAATCATCTGCCGGTTTTTTATGGTATCTGCCACTCGTTGTTCCACATCCGCAGTGAAATGAGTCCCGCAGAAGTGACGATTTGGAGATCGCTGATATACAACTGCCGGTTCTTTGCAGAGAGAACATTCCGGCACGTTTTGTTGCACTTCTTCGGTTTCCAAGCATCAACCCCCGTGTGCTATCCTGATAATATGAACCTCATCATTCCCTTGTATAACCGTATCCCCGGGTAGCAGCTTCCCGTTCCGGGATACGATCACGTCAAGTGGATTTATACCCTGTTCGAGCAGGATCTGTTCAACAGGAGCCGGACTATGCTCAAGAATCCGGACGTCCTTTTCCGATAGGATAAGTCTCATTTTGTCACGTAGTAGCTTTGCGAGCAGGTTTCTTAAACATCCCGCTGGGGATATGCCTGGCCTCTCCAATAAAAAAACTAAAAGGCTGATGCATGATCCACGTATTTGATACGCAGGATCAACACATACAATTACGGAAGTGTGCCATGGGGCAGGATACATCGCTAATTCATGATGAAATTCTCCGGCTTAAAGAGGATCGTCACGCGATTATTCTCGCGCATAATTACCAGACCGCTGATGTCCAGGATATCGCTGACCTGACCGGGGATTCCCTCGAACTATCCCGGGCAGCTGCCACCATGGACGGCGACGTCATTGTTTTCTGCGGCGTGGATTTCATGGCCGAGACTGCCGCAATCATCTCCCCGGAAAAAATGGTCCTGTTGCCGGCTCAGGATGCCTGCTGCCCGATGGCGGATATGATTACGGCAGATGAACTTGAACTCGTGAAATCCCGGCATCCGGATGCAGCGGTTGTCTGTTATGTGAACACAACTGCAGACGTTAAAGCAGGGAGCGATATTTGCTGCACCTCTTCAAATGCAGTGAAAGTAGTCAACTCATTAAAAGAAGACAAGATAATTTTTATTCCTGATCGTAATCTGGCACTCTACACGCAGCGATTTACCAAAAAAGAGATCCTGCCATGGGAGGGATTCTGTACTGTCCATGATCGAATTACCCCGGATAACGTGCGCGAGGCACACGATCTTCACCCCGGTGCGATCATTCTGGTACATCCGGAGTGTCGCCCCGAGGTAATCGATCTCGCTGATCATGTCGCTAGTACTTCAGGTATCATCAGGCAGGTGTGCAACTCCGCAGAAAAAGAGTTTATCATTGGTACTGAAGTTGGTATCCTCCACAGGCTCACCAGGGAATGCCCGACAAAACAATGTTATCCATTATCACCGGCGGCAATCTGCACAAATATGAAAAAGACGGATCTGAATAAAATCCGGAATGCTCTTATCTCCCTGCAGCCCCGTGTCACCGTACCAGAAGAGATTGCTCATCGTGCCCGCTCTGCGATCGAGCGAATGCTGTCAGTCTGAAAATAAAAGAGATTATTTCTCCTGTTTTTGAGGGGGGATATTTTTTCGTTCCATGAGTTTCGTGAACATTTCCTCACCGATACATTCCTTTGCGTGCCTGCACCACTGGATACAGGATTCGATATCATTATAGACCACAAAACCGCACCCGCTGCATTTCACGGAGATATCATTTGAGAAGAGTTCAACTTCCTCGCCGCAGTGCGGACATTTTTTGATCGTGAGGGTGGGAGTCCGGAGGTTCGCGGCACCAGGGCAGTGGTCAAGCATAAAAGCTATCCTTAGTAGTATGCCAGTGTATCTGTTAAAGAATTCAATGGACGGATGATNCGCTCATCATCAACATCCGGAGTATTTACAAGCGAGGATATGGGATACATCGACATGTTCTCTGCGGGAAACGGTGCAAGAATTTCATTGAGTGCTTCAGCATTCAAGGGGGTTTTTGAAAGCCAGCGATCTTCATGTTCGGGCAGGAGAATTGACGGCATTCGATTGTGGACCTTTGCAACAAGTTCGTTGGGCGCGGTAGTAACGATCGTATACGTCCTGATAAGATTTCCGTCACTACCTGCCCATTGGTCATAGAGGCCGGCAAATGCAAAGAGCGGGGTGTTTGGCAGATGGATATAAAACGGAATCGTTTTTTTGCCTTCTTTTTTCCATTCAAAAAAACCGGATGCCGGAACAAGACAACGGCGGTTTTGTAGCAGCTCTTTAAAGGAAGGTTTTTCTGATAAGGTTTCTGCACGTGCGTTGATCGGTCGTTGTGCCAAGGTAATATCCTGTGTCCAGTGAGGCACAAGCCCCCACTTCATCATGACAAGTTCATTTTTTTCTTGATGAATAATGACCGGCATTTCATTTCCCGGAGCGATGTTGAACCGTGAACGTGACCCGATCATCGGGTTGAATACCCTGAACCGGTTGCCAAGATCATCAATAAAGACTAGTGAATACCTGCCACACATATACCTGATCGTTTCGGATGTTCGTTAAACGGGTATATCATTCTGCCGCGGGGACTTTGAAAATACCCTGTCTGCTCTACACCCATGATACAAACATGTAATATCGCCCATAGCCAACTAACTGGCAACTAATGGCAGAACAACAACTTATCTCGACTATAAAGTATGTAGCCTCAACAAAGCCGGCATTTTTCCTGTCAGAGATTATCCCCTATCTCGATGAGCCGGTACCGTTGAGCCAGCTGTTCAGTATCATATCGCCAAAACTCTCCGGTTTAGGACTCACAGCAAAAAAAGTTCAAGGAGATTATCAGATTGTTCGAATCCCGCCCGCACAGCCGTATCTTATGAACCAGAACGAACTCAAACGTCAGCAGGTTTTTTTTTCCTTAAGAGAAATGCCCGATACCCTTGCTCAAAGTATCGAACAGTACATCACAAAAAAAGTTGGAAAGGACTGGAATGATCCGGTCATCATCGAACGCCTCCGCCGGGCGATTGTTTCCCAGAAAGATGATTACTGGAAACCTTCCCATAAAAGGTCACTTGCGGTATATAAAAGGCTACAGTGTTCTGGGGTATCTTGCGTACCATTTTCCGGTGTATTTTATCCAGACCGAGCACCTGCTCCTGATGCTCGCACGCGATGGGCTTCTCAAAAAAAGCATGACCATCCTTGACATAGGAACCGGACCCGGTGTTGTACCGCTCGCGATCGCCGATTTTTTTTCACGACTCGAGGATGCAAAGGCTACTCTATATTCCGTTGAAAGGTCAGAGGAGCATATTGAGGCATTTACCTATTTACGCGATTCTTTCGTACCCAGGGGGGGCAGAGTATCCATCAAGTCACCATTCAAAACAGATATCCGATCATCAGACCCTGCCGGACTCCCGGAAAAAATTGATCTGATGATCTTTTCCAACGTCCTGAATGAACTCCCGGATGCCACTTTGGAAGTCAGGGCGGGCATTGTTGAACGAATCGCCGGGCGACTCGCTCACGATGGTTCAATTCTGATAGTCGAACCCGCAGATGAGGAGAATGCAAACCGTATGCGATCGCTTACCGTAGCATTGCAAAAAAAAGGGCTGACGGTCTATAGCCCCTGTTCATTCATCTGGGGTTCAACCTGCACTGCTCCCCGCTGCTGGAGTTTTGAGACTGCTCCTGCGATCAAACTCTCCCGGTTGATGGAGACCCTTTCCCAATGCGAGGATTCCTACCGGTACGTAAACACCGACATGAAGTATTGTTATGCGATCCTGCGAAAGGATGGAATGCGAAAGGAGAATTTCCGTTTGCCTGGCGGATCCAAATTCCTCAGGTTATCCAAACTACATTTGCATGTCGGAAAACGGATCAACGTTGCCGGTGGAAAAATGTCCGGGGAGCTGGGCAATACACGATCCCATGTGTACAAGATCTGTGACGGGACGGCAAAAACACCGGTGTATGCAGTGCTGCCTTCCTATCATATCACACCGGAAAATGACCTGATTACATCTGCACCGTATGGATCAGTCCTTGCACTCCGCAATGTGCTGGTGCGGTATAACAAGACGCATGATGCGTATAATCTTCTGGTTAGCAGGAACACGAAGATCACTTTTGTTACTATGGAGACAAGAACCTGAAGAAAATTCTGACTGGAATGAAATTGGATACCACACGAGATATCTGGAGAAAATACCTGCAGATGTTCCTCCGGCCCAGGTGATGACTCTTACCTCTGACCTGAAATAAGTCCTGATAAATATATCTGGAAAAGGCACGCGTGGCAGAGAAATCTTCCAAAAGGGGCTATTGATATCTCTCCTTTCCTGATAGTAATGCACAGAAGAGTTTTGTGCTTTGCTCACAAAAAATAAGAACAGAATTTAAAAGAAAGAGTCTGGTAAAGGGGTCGAAATGTCACTTTCAAAAGGCTGTGTTCTCTGCCATCAGGGTGCAAAGATGGTGCTCTTTGTTACGGGACGTTGCCATCGCTCCTGCTGGTACTGCCCCCTTTCCCGCGAACGAAAAGGTTCCGATACCGTGTATGCAAATGAGCACCCGGTTGATATCCCGTCACAGATAATTGAGGAGGCGGAGAATATGAGCGCCCTTGGTACGGGAATCACGGGAGGAGAACCGCTCATGTGCCTTGACAGGGTTACAGGATATTGCCGGCTGCTCAAGGATCATTTTGGACCTGATCACCACATACACCTGTATACTTCAAAAGCTCCCGGCGATGACGAACTGGGACGCATGAAAGGGCTCGTTGACGAAATTCGTCTTCATCCCCCGCATGAATGCTGGAATACCATACTCGATACTGACTACATCCGATCGGCAAAGCGGGCGAAAGAAATGGGATTTGATATCGGTATCGAAGTTCCTGCACTTCCGGGTCTGGAAATGCTTATACCTGCAATTCCTTACCTTGACTTCCTCAATATCAATGAACTCGAATGGGGCGAGACCAATGCGTACGAGATGCGGGAGCGGGGGTATGAACTGACCGATGAACTGCACAATGCAATTGAGGGAGCAAAAGGCTGGGCTGAGGAATTGTGCCGGCATGATAAGGTGCACTGGTGTTCATCTGCGTTCAAGGATTCAGTGCAGCTGCGGGAGCGGTTGAAGCGAATCGCAGAAAATACGGCCCGACCATTCGATGAAATTACTCCTGACGGAACTATTGTGTACGGTGTGCTTGAGCCACCCCTCCACCAAAAAGATGTATGCACTCAATTCTGTGAACGGAAATTTGATCCGGGAAGTTTTGAGGAGTATAATGACCGTATAGAGATGGCATGGTGGCTGCTTGAAAAAAATATCGATGATCTGCCGGGGAAAAAATATGTTGTGGAACGCTATCCTAACGGGGGTATGGTTGTTGAGGTGACCCCACTATGATCCTGCGTTCGCTGATTGAACCACTCTATGAGAGGTCCCTGAAGATGCAGATCCAGCGAGTGCCTAACCATATCGCCATCATTCAGGATGGTAACCGGCGCTATGCAAAAATGCTGGGCATCGACACACCGAAGGGGCACCGTGCAGGAGCGGATAAAACTGAGGAAATGCTTGACTGGGCACATGAACTGGGCGTTAAACATATTACATTATACACATTCTCCACGGAAAATTTCTCAAGGGACAAAGAGGAAGTAGACCATCTCTTTGCCCTGTTCCGTGAAAAGTTCATTTCAGTCCTGAACGACGAACGTGTCAAGCGATATAATATCCGTGTCCAGATGGTGGGAGACCGTTCGCTCCTGCCTTCGGATTTAAAGGAAGCAGTGGATGCGGCAGAAAAGGCGACAAAGGACAACAAGGGATTCCATCTCAATATTGCACTTGCCTACGGGGGAAGGAACGAGATCGTGCTCGCAGCAAGGGAAATACTTTCCGACATCGAGCACAACAAGGTCGCACCCGGGCGAATCGATGCTGCCATGGTGGAAGAACACATTCATGGGGGAAAAGGGATCCCCCCGGTAGACCTTATCATCAGGACCGGAAACGAGTACCGCACTTCAAACTTTCTCCCGTGGCTCGCCAACGGCCATGAATCCACAGTTTACTTTTGCGCCCCATACTGGCCTCTTTTCAGGAAAATCGACCTCATGCGTGCAATCCGCATCTACGACCAGCGTATGTCTGCGGGTTAGCGTTTCACTGGCAGGAAAAGATCGCGTACTATATTTCTGCCCGGGACAGATCAACAGTAAGGATGGCAGGAAAAAAAGAGAACAACACTCCGTGGCGTCAGGTATCGGTTGTGATCAGGGCTGATATCCTGGAGCAGGCTCACCAGCAGAAAATCAATGTCAGCGAAGCGTGCAACAGCGCTCTTGCGGAAAGGTTGGGAATCGACTACCGCCAGCAGAAGATTCCTGACGGAATCGTTTTGGAACCGGTAATCATCGCAGCAAACGGAAAACCTGTATTGCCAGATCCTGTGTCTCCTGAACCGGGAGTTTTGGCAGTTCCAGCCATCATCAACGCCGATGATCCTCAGGCGGCAAAAGCGTTGAAGTCACGGCATCCCCCCAAAGTAAAACCTGCACGGGACTTCCTGGCACCCGCTCCTCTGCCGGCTCCTGTTCCGGAAAAAGAGATAGTTCCCCTCCGTGCACCTGCATTGACAACAGGAAAAGCAAGAAAACCGGCACCGAGAAAGAAGAAGGGAGATGCTGTGAAAAGGTTCTTCACATCCATGATCTTCCGTGAAGATACCGAAGCTGCACTCCTGACAAAAGACGATATGTACTATTCGTTCGAACGCTGGTGCAGGGATCACCGCGTACTTCCGGTCCCTGATAAGAAATCTTTCTCGATCACCTTAAAAAACCAGTTCGCTGTGAAAGAAAAGATGGTGAATGGGACGCCCACGTGGATTGGGATCAGGTTGAAGTAAAATTTTTCGTAGGGGAATGAAATGAGCGACCAGAAAAAACATGTTCCCCCAGGTAAACACTCACTTCCCAAACCTGCGTATCCGTGACTGGTAGTCCCGGAGTACCCGCAGGAAATCTACCTTTCTCAGGTATTTCCAGTTTACATCTGAAAAGAACAGCTCGGAATAAACTGACTGCCATATAAGGAAATCTGTAAGGTGGTCCCCGCCGCTCTTGACAACAACGTCGGGTGTGTACTTGAAGGTCAGGTACGATTCGAGTATCTTCTCGTCCACGTCAGAAGGGCGGATGTGGTCCTCTGCCATCTTCCGTATACAGTCGGTGATCTCCTCCTTTCCGCTTTTCCCGATCGCAACAACAACATCCATACCGGTGCCGGCAATCTCTTCTTTTTCCCTGATGTGGAGAATAAGACGGGCGANAGTGCTGATCTTATGGATCTCAGGGAGGTATGTTTCCATCGCGCCGGGGTCGGAAGTGCTGATNTGGAATGTTATACCGCTGATGATCGTCCTCCCGGAAGGTTGGGATTTTTCCACGTATTTTGATATCTCGCTGCACCATGAAGTGATACGAATCAGGTTGGCNGGTGCATCGGCCATATCCTGCCCGCTGATCATGAAGCAGACGTGCCCCGGCAATTCGGCAATCTGACGTTTGAGCATATATTCATAGAGCCAGTAAATCATCAGTACCCCAAAAAACCCGTTAAAATTTATTAATAATTTTTATCTTTCTTTTGTTTATACCTTATAGTATTGCACAGATTTCCTTATAGTGCATGCCTGACCCAAATCAATAAAGTCGTCAGGAAACTAAAAATAGTAAAGAGTACTCCTATGCTGCCCTCCCTGCGGGAAGATTACCTGGAAGCCATCCAGCAGTTCTTGGAAAAAAATGCTCATTCCCCTCGCTACGCAGAGCTGGCCGTAACCCTTGGTAAACCGGAATCTTTGGTGCGTTCTGATATGAAAGACCTTGTTTCCAGCGGGGATGTCTCCTTGTTGCCNGACGGAGTGATTGCGCTCACCGGAAAAGGAAAACAAACCGGTGAGAGTGTCATGAAAAAACATGAAACACTGCAGTGTTTTTTGTCAGAAATTCTTGGTATGGACACTGCCGCTGCTTCCGATGAAGCATGCACACTCGAACATGCCGTCTCTGATGAGACTATTGACCGGTTAGGACGGTTAATCGTGAAACGGGATGGCCTTGGTCAACATCGGTGGGGAAAGCACGGAAAAGGGGCGGGGATTTCTTCACGTGCCGAGAATGATCATGACTGTGAATGTCCCAGTATTTCAGATTGTGATGAGGGGGAAAATGTCATCATCCACTGTATCCACGGCAGGGCGGGTGCCAAACGCCTCCTTGATCTCGGCATGGTACCCGGCGAACATGCTTCAATAAAACGAAAATTATCCGATGGTGCTCTTGTCGTCCAGATTAAGGGGTGCGATGTCGCGTTAAGTCCCGAGATCGCTTCTGCAATCGGTGTGGAACGCTCATCATGAAGATAGCACTTCTGGGGAACCCCGGTGTGGGAAAATCGCTTATTTTCAACCAGCTCACCGGGCTGGGTATTGAAGTGAACCGCTATCCCGGAACTTCCGTTTGCCTGGAATGCGGGAATGTCTGCTATAAAAAAGAGAAGATCGAGATTATCGACCTTCCCGGGATCTATTCCCTTGATGGGAATTCGGAAGAAGAGCTGCTGGTACGCACATTCCTAGAACATGGCGGAGCAGAGGTCATTGTCGCAGTGCTTGATGCCACAAAACTCGAGCGAAATCTCTACCTCTTCACCCAGGTGACCGAATTCTTGCCACGAGTCATCACCGTGGTCAACATGATTGACGAAGCAGATCGGCAGGGACTAATCATCGATGGTGGCGAGCTTTCATCTCTCCTTGGAGTCCCGGTTCTTCTTACTGCCGCGTCTGAAGGAAGAGAGATTGACCGCATTCTTCCTCTTGCACTGGGTTCTGCGAAAATTGCCACCCTCCAGGTACCGTATGACCACCATATCGAAGCGGCACTTAAAAGCCTCGAAAAAACCCTGAGTTCGCCCCGCTCTAAAAGTCTGCTCGCCCTGCAGGGTACCGGAGAAGACCGGATGCTCCTTGATGCCGCAGGAGCAGTTGCCCACGAGATCGAACTACGCCACCATATGTCGGTCCGCCAGATCATTGCAACCAACCGGCACAATCTGTCCCGGAACATTGCCGCATCGGTAGTCAGACGGGGGGACAGGAAAAAAACCTATGATCTGGACAGTCTTCTCACCCGGGTATTTCCCGGAGTCCCAATTCTCTGNGCCATCCTTTTTTTTCTGCTCCTGTCAGTCTTTGTCATCGGCTCGTGGATGCAGGAACTGATTGTCCAGACCTTCACCACCTACATTATCGTGCCGTTTACCGCTCTGGAATTACCTCCTTTAGTCGAGAGAATAGGATTTTCTGTCCTGATTGCACTGGAAGCCGGTCTTGGCATCGCATTCCCGTTTATCTTCACATTTTATCTGGGCCTCTCACTGCTTGAGGATACCGGATACATGACACGGGCAGCTTTCCTGGCCGACCGGGCTATGCACCGGCTTGGCCTTCACGGAGAAGCAATCATTCCCATGGTTATAGGGTTTGGATGCACGGTACCTGCAATTATGAGCATACGTATATTAAAGACACGTCGTGAACAGACTATCGCAGCGTTTCTCATCAGCATGGTCCCGTGCTCTGCCCGAACTGTCGTCATTGCCGGCATCGTTGCTGCCTTTGTCGGGATTTTCTGGGCGTTTTCCATCTATATGATCGTATTTATCCTCATTATTCTCACCGCGGTGATGCTGACCCGCATCACCCCCGGGGAGCAATTTGGCATGATAGTTGAGATGTCTGTCCTCCGCAGGCCACAGGCACGACTCGTGCTGGCAAAATCCTGGCTCCGGATAAAAGAGTTCCTCTTCATCGCGATGCCGCTCTTGATTGTCACCAGCATAGCACTCGGGCTTCTCCAGTATTACGGTGTGACCGAAGCCTTCGAGCAACTGATGGCTCCGATAACGGTCACCCTGCTCGGGTTACCGGAGTATGCATCCACAGCGTTGTTATTCGGCATCTTCAGGAAAGAACTCGCGTTTGAGACGCTGGCGGTCCTGTCCGGCACTGCTGACCTTGGTTCGGTTATGACCGCTGGACAACTCTACACCTTTGCTATCGTCAGTGTACTTTTTGTTCCCTGCATTTCCACGATTGCCGTGCTGTATCGCCAGCTGGGAGCACGCATTGCCATCATGATATCGGTTTATACGGTTTTTCTGGGCTTGACGATAGGAGCGATTATAAACATGCTCATAACATGATCAAACGATATTACATTATTGTTAAAAACAGGGAGCGGACAGAGCTGATCGGGTTTTTCAGCGACAGAAAAAAAAGGGAACCACGACAATTTTTCCGATTATATATGAGGAAGATTTGTTGATTCAAATGACTAACGGGGTGTGAACAATGCTGACATTTATTGGTCTCGGACTGTATGACAAAACCGATGTTTCGGAAAAAGGGCTCCTGAGTATCCGGAACGCTGATCACATTTTTCTTGAAAACTACACATCCCGGCTCATGGGTACTTCGTATGCAGAGCTCACGGGATTTTATGGAAAAACCATACACCTGCTCGGCCGAAAAGATGTAGAACAGTATCCCGATGAACTCCTGAACAAAGCGGAGAGAGAAAACGTGGTGTTTCTCTGTGCAGGAGATCCCATGGTCTCAACTACCCACTCAGACCTGCGGATGCGTGCTGCTTCAAGGGGGATCAAGACGATGATTATTCATGGAGCATCCATCTCTAGTGCCGTCTGTGGTCTTTCCGGGCTCCAGAATTACCGGTTCGGGAAGTCCTGTTCAATACCCTTCCCGCAGAAAAACTGGTCGCCGACATCCTCCATCGATGTTATCGCGCAGAACCTTTCTCTGCAATTGCACACGCTGGCGTATCTTGATATCCAGGATACACGGTATATGACTGTCCCGGAAGCAATAATCCTTCTTGAAAAGATGGCAGAAGAAAAAAAAATTCACCTGCCTCTTTATGTCGGCATTGCACGGGCAGGCTCGGATGATCCCCGTATAAGAGCTGGATCTGCGGATGTCCTGAAATCTGTAAATTTCGGTCCGCCACTTCATATACTGGTAATCCCCGCTGACCTCCATGATATGGAGCGAGCTTACCTGGAGATGTTTGCTGGTTTATGAAGATTACCGATTGTCAGGTCCTGTTAACAACAACGCTCTCTGCGACACAAAGTTCAGCACCCGAGAGTACCCCTATCAACAAAATTGCAGGATTGATCCTGGAAATGGCACGTGCCTATGAAAGCGACGGGATCTCATTTTTCGCCTCCGGAGATCCCGTCAATGCACTCGCAGGTTTTTATTACGGGTTTGGCTGGCTGCATTTTGGTTTGTCATCCGGACTGCTTATGATCACAACCTCTTCCGGGTGCCCCTTTTTGGAACATCAGGATGTATTCCAGCAACAGCACAGGGAGAAACTTGAAGAGAAAGCATATCGCTATGCACATCTGCTGGATACTGCCCTGTCTTCAGTGGAATGTGCCCCGGATCGTGCGACGATCAGTCATGGTTTCGCTGAGCGTATTCACCTTGTTGCTGCAGTTTATGCCAGACGCGGGAATTATTTCCTGAAATCCGGTTTAGTTGAAGATGCCGTTGCAAGTTTCAGTTACGGACATGGATGGCTCGATGCAGGAGTAACTGCCGGATTCTTCAGCGTAGTTGCGGAGCGGGATCTCTTCACTGTTTAACCGTGATGATTATCCGCCTGGTATAAGTCTCGGTGTCCAGACACAGATTCAAGTCATAAAAGCGTTTATACTATGTTCAATAATCTGTAAAGATACCACGAACAATAAAATGCGCACTGTCTGACGAGGGAAAAACTATGGAGAAGTCACAGGTAAAATGGCTCTACATTTCAATCGGGTTTTCCCTTCTTGTTTTAGTCATTATCCTGTTTCTCACCATCAACGAAAATACAGTCCGGTATCTCAGGGAGATCAATCCCTTCTTCCTGCTTCTCGCATTCTTAACCCACGTACTTACCATGTGCTTCTGGGCATTACGCATCCAGAAGATGGCAGGATCGCTGGGGTACCGGATCGGTTTTTTTTACAGTCTGAACCTTGTTTTTGCCAACCTTCTTGCCGCGGCGATTACTCCAGCTCAGGCAGGAGGGGAGCCGGTGCGTGTTCATGAGCTCTACCGGGCTAAAGTGCCAATCGGAGATGCAACAGCGATAGTAATCATGGAAAGGGCACTGGATGGCATCGCGCTGGCTGCACTTGCAGCTTTCGCTATGATTGTCCTGACTGACCAGTGGAAGAGTCTTGGAGCGATATCGGAAATTATGGTATATATAACCTGGATCTTTGTTGCAGGATGCCTGTTCCTCTTTTACCTTGCGATAAAGCGGCCGGAAGTTGTAAAAAAGGTCGTCAACCGTATTGCCGGCTTCTTTACCCGTGGCTGGGAGAGCACCAGGGTGGAGGAACTCGTCATGCGGGCTGACAAGGAGATCGATAATTTCAATGAAGCGGTTATCAAATTTGTAAAAAGTGCAAAAGGGGGATTGTTGTGGGGGATGTTGTTTACCCTGCTTTACTGGCTCTCCGAGATTTGTACGGCGTCACTCATCCTCATCGGGCTCGCTCAGCCGGCGCTTGTGCTTGAATCATTTGTAATTCAGCTCATTCTTGCTATCCTGATGATGCTACCGCTCACACCCGGAAGTTCGGGAATTGCAGAGGCAGGGGCATATTCAATGTATTCCCTGTTCATTCCCGCATCGATCGTAGGTATATTCGTTGTCGTATGGAGAGTTGTCCTCTATTATTTCAATATTGCACTCGGCATTCTCTCAAGTATCCTTATTGTCCGTCGGGAAGCAAAATCCAAAGAATGAGGGATTTTTTCACTGACCTTTTTTACGCTGACCTTAACTCTTATCTCTCATTACAGCAACCATTGTGAACAGGTATGACCCAAATAAGGTGCGAGGTAAAAGGTGTCTTTGTCACCATGAATGATGCTACCACAGTCCCCCTTGTAGTACTCACTGACGGAGGTGAACAAAGTCTTCCGATATTTATCGGGCTCTGGGAAGCGGTTTCCATCAATAGCGCGAAAAACAAAGAAGTTCTGTCAAGACCTTTCACGCACGATCTTTTTTTGGATTTGATTGTAAAATTTTCCATATCTGTTCATTATCTGCAGATTGATAGCCTCGAGGATGGTGTTTATTATGCCCAGCTTGTGCTCTCAGCAGATCATCACAAGGAGTATCTTGATTGTCGTCCCAGCGATGGCATTGCCCTTGCACTCCGGGCAGATGTACCAATATTTGTCGATGAAAACGTATTTGCGTCGGCCGGCCAGAAAACGGTGGATCTCCCACCCATGGTTGACCTGTCTACATTTTTAAGAAAATAATAGTGGGGTTATATTTGGGTTCGGGCGTGAGCCGGATTATCCGAAAATACTCTATTTTCGTCGCCGTTCAAGTTCCTGCATCACATCGGCAAGGTCTATGTCTGCGGCTCGCAATGCAACGAGCAGGTGAAAGATAAGATCAGACGCTTCCTGTATGGTACGCTCGTGCACACCGTTTTTTGCAGCAATAATAAATTCTATTGATTCCTCCCCGACCTTTTCGAGCACCTTATCAATTCCCTTATCATCCGAGAGCAGACGACTTGTATAGGATTCCGGCGAGGGGGTTTTTGCCCTTTCAACAATAACCGACCAGATTGTTGCGATAACCGCAGGATCAACAGTACTTTTCATACTTCCTCCTGAACAAGAAGAACTTCCCCGACATCCAAACCAAAGAATCTCCGTGAAAGGATACGTGCTTTTTCGATATTGCATCCCGCCTTTCCGATAGCGATACCCAGATCACTTCTCTGCTTCACAAACACATTCAATGGCCCGTTTTCTGCACCCCGTTCAATACTCACCACTTCTGCGGGTTTGAAGATGTTGATGATAAATTCCTCCGGTGTCTCCGCGTACTCCACCATCTCTATCCGCTTGCCAAGTACACTCTGAAGACGTTTGATATTTTCCCCTTTTTTCCCGATCGCAAGCCCCATATCACCCTGGCGGATCACATAGATCACCCGGTCAAAACGATCATCGATCACGCAGTCGAAGGCAGTGGACTTTGTAAGAATTCTTAATTCTTCAATATACCTTCGCTCCTTAAAGCCGATATTGCGTTCCATATCAAAATCAATCCTATTGTATCCGCAACTTTTGGGATATTCGAAATTTTTGCTGGCTATTTTTTTTCCGGAAAACCCGGACTATGCATTGTGCTTTATGAGATAATCACACGCTGCTTATGTAAAAAAGTTTTGAAGAGATCCTGCATCATTAACGGATTGTATACGTGACCGATACCTGTGCGGTAACAGTAATATCCCCGGGCTGTATCGGTGTTGGCGCTGCCGATTTTACCATAGCGTTCCCAGCCTGGTAATTTTCAAACAATACCGGGGAATATCCGCCGCTGATATCCGCATTTTTAACACCTATAACCGAGGTACCGAGGGCAGCTGCAACGGTGTCAGCATCTGCGCGGGCACGTGACACCGCTTCTTTTAAGGCTTCGGTCCGGAGGATCTGTGCCTGTTCCTCGGAAAGCAGAAACTGGATCGAATTTGCCTGATTTATACCGTTTGCAACCGCGATATCAATTACTTCACCGGTCCTGTTCACATCGTGGAGGGTGACTGTCAGGGAGTTTGTTACATGGTACGTTCGGACTTTCTGGTCCAGGAGAGGTTTTGAGTAGTCATCATATACCGGATAAATTGAGTACCCGGTCGTTTTGAGAGCATCTTTTGGCAGGCCAGCGGAACCGAGTGCATCGATTACCTTTTTCATCTGCGCAGCATTTGCCTGTTGTGCGACTTTTACGTCGGGATTCTCGGTCTCAACGGCAAACGTAATCTGAGCCCTGTCAGGAGTGCCGATCACATTTCCGCTCCCGGTTGAGTGAATCACATTTTCGTCACAGGTTGCGGTCGTTGCGGCTGCAACGCTTCCGATGCATGCCATTCCAAGAATGACCATGAAAAGTGTAAGGGAGTAGATCTTTTTCATCATAATTATCATTTGAACTTGTCTGGATTGGAGTTTAAAGATTGCCTTAACTACGAAAAAACTGGCGGTTATCAATGCAAACCTGCTCACCCCCAAACTACAATATAATTGAGCACTTAATAGTACCCCGATAAAGCATGGGAGCGACAATCGTAGAGAAAATATTTTCCCGGAAATGCGGAAGGGATATTCGAGCTGGTGAAGTGGTCATGACCCCCCTTGACGGGGCGATGATCCATGATATTACCGGCCCCCTTGCGATCCAGAAGTTCTACGAGATGGGGGGAACAAAGGTCTTTGACCCCGCACGCGTCATCATGCTCTTCGATCACCAGATCCCCGCAGACTCGATTCCAGCCGCTGAAAACCATGTCTATATGCGGAGGTTTGCCGTAGAACAGCGGATCCACAATTACGATATACAAGAAGGGGTCTGTCATCAGGTTGTAGTAGAGAAAGGGCGAACAGCACCGGGCGAGATCGTGGTTGGTGCAGATTCCCATACCTGCATGTACGGTGCAGTCGGTGCATTCGCTACCGGCATCGGTTCAACCGATATGGGATTTGCCCTGAAGTATGGTGCCCTGTACTTCAAAGTGCCCGAGACTATCCGGGCGGAAGTCTCCGGAAAATTCCCCAGGCGTGTAGGGGCAAAAGACCTGATCCTGTCCATCGCTGCGGATATCGGTGCCGATGGGGCAACCTATAAAGCAATCGAATTTGCAGGAAAGGCTATCTCAAAAATGGATATGCCGGGGCGGATGACCTGCTGCAATATGGTCATTGAAATGGGAGCGAAGGCTGGCGTGGTTGCTCCGGACAAAATTACCTGGGAATACATGAAAGGTCGGCGAAAGATGAAACCGTTCACGCTGGAAAGCGATGAAGATGCGGTCTTTGTAGAAAAACGGTCATACAACGTCTCGGATATGGAACCGCAGGTTGCCGTGCCGCATAATGTGGATACCGGTGTTCCAGTGAGTGAAGTTGCCGGAACGAGTGTCGACCAGGTTTTCATCGGTTCGTGTACGAACGGACGGTTTGAGGATCTTGAGGAAGCAGCTGAGGTGCTGGGCAAAAAGAAGTTCAACCCGAACGTCCGGGTCATCATCATTCCGGCATCCCGCGATGAATATCTGAAAAGCCTTCGGGCAGGACTCATCGAGAAGTTCGTGAAAGCCGGATCGCTCGTAGAAGCACCGTGCTGCGGTCCCTGTATGGGGGGAGCGTTCGGGTTACTGGCACCTGGAGAGGTGTCCCTGTCAACCTCAAACCGGAACTTTAAAGGGAGACAGGGGAGTACAGAAGGCAAGGTTTACCTCTGTTCCCCGGCAACTGCTGCTGCAAGTGCGATCAACGGTGTAATCACCGATCCACGGGAGATCTGAACATGAGAACCTGGAAGTTTGGCGACGATATCGATACTGATGCAATAATACCAGGCAGGTTCCTGACGATCTATAATCCGAGGGAGCTGGCAGAACATGCCTTTGAAGGCACAAGGGATGAGTATGCAAAACAGGTAAAAGCGGGTGATATCGTTGTCGGAGGAAAAAACTTCGGCTGTGGATCTTCCCGTGAACACGCCCCGCTTGCCCTCATTGGGGGAGGGGTCAGGGTAGTGGTCGCTCAATCGTTTGCCCGTATCTTCTTCCGGAATTCAATCAATGTCGGAGTACTTCCGGTGATCTGCAAGGAAGCAGGCAAAATCGCTGATGGGGCAAAGGTTAACCTGAACTTTAAGAAGGGTTTCATTGAAGCAGACGGGAAGCGCTTTGCGATCGAGCCGGTGCCGGAGTTCATGCAGGGAATCATCGATGCCGGCGGGCTTGTGGAATATGCAAAGAATCTGAAGGAATTACCGGTATGTACAAAATCGCAGCGATAGGTGGAGACGGGATCGGCCCGGAGATCGTGGCTGAAGGGAAGAAAGTACTGGAGGCAGCAGGAGAACGGTTCAGTTTCGATATCCAGTGGACTGATTTTGATATCGGGGCTGACCGGTACATTCATTCAGGGAAACTGGTAACCGAGGATGAACTTGTAGAGCTCTCGAAATTCAGGGCTATCTATTTTGGCGCGATTGGCGACGAGCGGGTAACTCCGGGCATCCTTGAAAAAGGTATTCTCCTGGCTCTCCGCTTCCATTTCGACATGTACGTCAACCTCCGGCCCATAAAGCTCCTGAGTGGGGTAGAAACACCTTTAGCAAACAAGAATCCTGAGGATATCGATTTTGTCGTAGTCCGTGAGAACACCGAGGACTTCTATGTCGGGATCGGGTCGCGGTTTAAGGAGCACGAGAAGAAGGAACTGAATGTTGTCCGCGAGATGTATAGTGTAAAGTTCGGCCTTGATGTGGAAAGTGATGCCGAGGAAATTGCATACCAGATCGGGGTGATTACCCGCGAGGGGTCACGCCGGGTCCAGACCTACGCTTTTGAGCAAGCCCAGGCACGCAAGAAGAAACTCACATCGGTCGACAAGGCTAACGTGCTTTCCGAGGTGTACGGGTTATGGCGGGATGTTTTCACAGAAACGAAAAAAAAGTATCCCAACGTAACAACCGAGTTCACCTTCGTTGACGCCATTACCATGTGGTTTGTTAAAAATCCTGAGTGGTTCGATGTCGTGGTTACCCCCAACATGTTTGGCGATATAATCACTGATCTCGGCGCGATGATCCAGGGTGGGCTCGGACTTGCACCGGGAGGAAATATCAATCCGAAGGGAACTTCGATGTTTGAGCCCATTCACGGTTCAGCACCGAAGTACAGGAATATGGGTGTGGCAAACCCCATCGCCACGATCTGGGCCGGATCATTACTGCTCGATCATATCGGGGAACACAAGGCAGCTGCTTCTGTCGTCACTGCCATCGAACAGAGCATCAAAGATGGTATCGTGACGAAAGATATGGGCGGTACGGCAAGAACCACCAAGGTGGGATCGTATATCGCTGAGCTGGTAAAGAAAGGGTAACTTTTTAAAAAAAGCATTATTTTTCCCGTTCGACAGAATTCCTTTGGCCAGGAAAAAAAATATAAAACACTCTGCGATGAAGGAGGGGACAGTGCCTGTCCCCTCATACGACCCTTGCGCTAAGAGCGATGGTGACGTATTACCTGTTCAGGGTTATCGCATTCGGGAAGCCACGGCGGCGGGAGTGACCCCCCATGAGCGTTACAATTAAAATTATCAAAAAATATCGATGGTAAGAATATAAAATTCAGGATCCGGGTTGCTCTTTATCCTTTTTTAGCGGGAACCCGCTGGCCTTTCTTAAACCTCCAGTATTAATCCCGAATGAGTTTTTTTAAGTCTTTTGGAAGTTCAGGAAATTCTTCATCCTCATCCTCATCTGAACCGCCCGATATAATATACCGG
>JGI20214J14112_1000021_pt1 | contig 19559 bp, 16 predicted proteins | sample WetSurMetagenome_FD_14112 | JGI IMG/M metagenome (IMG submission 14112)
ATAGAAAGAGAAAATAACTCTTCTCTTATTTTATCCTCAGGGAAGAGTGAATCGTGATGGTTGATCTTTCGCTAATTGTGATAGTCAGCAATACTTTGGTTGTTTTTGCCACTTTCGTAGCTACACTTTACCGTATAAAGATTGAGCGAGACCAAATACGGACTTTTAAGCAAAACGTTTCGTCTAGTCAATGTTTGGAATCCTTCCGTAAATACGTTAAAGCTGAGCGCGTCGAATTGGCGGATATGGATAAGGCTGAGCTGGAAAAGTTTCTAGACTACCTTGAGAAGCTAGGCGAAGGATAGTCAAAACTTAAATAATAATTTCTTGCTTTTCACAAGCAAGAGAGTGGGCATGTTGAGCTTAGCTGTTGAAGCTATATCGTTAACTAAACAGTTTGGTCAAGTGAAAGCGCTTGACGGTGTAAGTTTTAACATTAGACCTGGCGAAATCTACGGTTTAATCGGACCAAACGGAGCCGGGAAAACCACTACTCTACGTATTATCTGCACATTAATCAAACCAACAACAGGCANCATAAACATCTTTGGTCAGGACGCCACACGTCAGCCTGAGAAGACAAGGCAAATCCTTTGTTACCTGCCCGAGGAATCTGGCGTTTACCCCAACCTTACAGGTTTAGAGTACCTTCAGTTTATGGCTAAACTCCAAAGCAAACCTAACACGAATCTGAAAGCCACTGTAGAGGAAGCAGCGGAAATTTGCGGGCTCGGCGACCGATTAAAGGATAAAGCTAAAACTTACAGCAAAGGCATGAAGCGGCGGCTGCTTGTAGCAAGGGCTTTGATGACTAGACCAAAGTTGGCGGTTCTTGATGAACCTGCAAGCGGCTTAGACGTTCTGTATGCTTACCATATTCGTGAGATCATTAAACGCTATGTGAAAGAACATGGCGTGACGGTTCTGCTTAGCAGCCATAACATGTTGGAAGTTGAATATCTCTGCGATCGTGTGGCGCTCGTGCACAAGGGCAAATTGGTTGTTGAGGGCGAACCTAAAGTGCTCAAAGCCACATACAGAAGCGAGAACTTGGAAGAGGTTTTTGCGAAGGTGGTTGGCTTTGCTTAAAGGCTTCACAACAATACTTGTCAAAGAGCTAAAAGAGCTCATGCGTGACCCAAAAATTCTAGTCGGTATGATAGTGTTGCCATTGATTATGTTTCCGGTTCTGGGTTTAGTTATGGGTTTTGCGGTTCAGTCAGCGCAGGAGGAAGCTCAAAGGGCAACTTTGCTAGTTGTTAACAATGACAATAACGGGACATGGAGTAATGCGCTTGTAACTTTCTTGAACAGTACTATGAACGTGGAAGTTGTGAGGGATCTTTCGCCACAGAACATCGTGGACCAGGGGGTGCTTGGGAAATATAATAGTACTATGTTTCTGGAGATTCCTTCTGGGTTTAGCACTAACTTAACTATGCATGCGGACGGCGCATGGAATATTACGGGAATGGTTAATGTTTACGGAGTTTTCAACGGCGGAGGAGGAATTTTCAGCGGCATCGGCGGAACCGCAGTCACTGCAGTTGTTGCTGGTTTTAACCGAGCAGTTGCTCCCGATGTTGTTGCGGTTTCCCAATCGAGTATTATTAAGGGTCAAATCGAGCAGGGCGTTGATGCTAGTACGCTTTCGAGTTTGATGCTGTCGCAGTCGATTGCTTTGCCAATCACAATTATGATTATGTTGACTTATGCGATGCAGATTGCTGCTACCAGCGTTGCGATGGAGAAAGAAGAGAAAACCTTGGAGACACTGCTTACTACTCCTGTGGACCGGTTCGCAATTTTGATGGGTAAAGTCTCAAGTACGATCATTGTTGCTGGGGCTGCTTCGATTGCGGTTTTAGTCGGCTACAACTACATGATTGGCTCCATATCCAATGGTATTGCTGGAAATGTAGGTGGCAGTGTTGATTTAGTTGCTCTTGGTTTAGTGCCTTCTGTAGGTGGCTATATTCTGTTGGGTGTTAGTTTATTCTTTACGTTGCTTTCGGCTTTAGCCTTGGCTGTGATTATGTCAGCGTTTAGCGAAAATGTCCGAGGAGCACAAGCCCTAGTCGGCTACATTTACCCGTTGATTTTCATTCCCTCATTAGCTTTAGTCTACTTAGACGTGAATTCGCTACCCCTTGCAGTGAAGGCGATTTTCTACGCAATTCCATACAGTCACCCAATCATCGCCGCAAAAGCCGTAATTACAGGCGACTATGGAATTGTTGTGTTTGGGATTGTTTACGTTGCAATCTTCACAGTCGTAATAATGTACATCGCATCAAGGTTGTTTGCAACGGAGAAAATCTTGACAGCAAAACTCAGGTTCGGCAAGGGCAAAACAAAGCAACACAGCGAATAGAACCCTCATTTTATCCCTCGCACCTTTTTTTAGGAATACTTCTTTTGTCTGATAGAACAACAGCCAAAAAAATTCGTGTGTTGTTGTTCTTCTAATAATCGGATTTTAGAATAAGGAAGCATTCCAGCTGTCTTATTCTGTTGGCGTTTATTGGTTACTCAATCGAGAACCTATTTGAAAGAAGAACTTTGGTTTTTTCAGAAAATAACGGTTCTTCTCTCACTAGTCTAGGTGTTGTTTTGGCAAACAATCTTGGCTTTTATGATTCTTCCTTTTCTCGGATCCAGATAGGTTCGTTGAGTGGATTACGCAAGGAATGTGAGTATCAGGATTCTTCGGGGGTTTGTGCCGAATGTGGCTTCTTGAGTTATTTGGCTGAAGTTGCCTGAGGCATAGAGTTGTTCGTAAATCTGCTGCAGGTTGAGTGTTGTATTGTAATAGGGTACTGTGCCGCCTTCTTCGTAGGTGAAGAGGAACTTGACGTTGTACTGTTTGCATTGGCTGATTAATTCAGTGATGTTAAATGTGGGTGTATAGGTGTCGACTGGTAGGGTGGGGTATTGGTAGGTTTGGATTTGGTTGTTTCCGTTTTTCCAAAGATAGAATTTTACCATGTCTTGGCTGAAGAAGTTGAAGGGACTCAGAACCATTATTGTTTGATTATTTTGCATGCGGTCCATTGCGTAGACGGTGGCTGGTTCCAGCTCTATTTTAATGTTGAAAAAAGCGGTTATTGAGTAAGCGTCATAGATGCTATAAGCCATTGCTCCGGCGGCTAACACGATAAGTAAGCCAGCGGCAATCTTTGTATTTCGCTTCTTATTCGCGGTCACTTGCCTCTTCCAGGCATCGTCAACCTTGCCGTAAAGGAACAGTATCAGGACAGCGAAGGCGATGGCTAAGGCGAGAAACAGCGGTAGCACATATCGCCACTCTTTGTTATCGATTAGAGAGAAAAACACGAAGATGCTTACAAACCAGATGAGCACGAATTGGTCGCTTTTGCCGTGTCTCCACAAAAGAAAGCCTAAGCCTGCAAGGGCTAAGGCGTAGATGAAAATGGAGATTGGATGGAAGTTGCTATAGGGCCAAACGACCTCTATTAGGTAGAATATTGGTGAGGGGTAACGGTCGCTATAGACAGATTTTTCTGGGTTGCCTACTTGGAGAGCGTAGAGCCATTGGCTAAGGGTTTTTGATGCGTAAACTTGGTAGGCGATGATTATCCAGGGAACAGCCACCATCGCGGCGGTGACGATTAGGAGCGTGAACCTTGCAAAAGTTCTCTTAAGTTGTTCCTTTGCTAAAAAAAGAATGCTCAGAAGCATGACTACGCCTGCTATAATCGCTTGGTATTTGGTGAGGAATCCTAAACCCAACGCTAACCCACCTAAAACCAGATACTTGTCCTGCCTGTTTCGTTGCCACCGGAAGAAGCAAAGAAGCGCTGCCAAAACAAAGAACAAGAGCATAGTTTCCAGTAATGCCAAGCGTGAGACCCAAAAATAACCTGGCATAATTCCCAGCAGAATAGCCGAGAATAATGCAGTTTTTCCATCGTACAAGGTGTAGGCTAGCTCGAATGCTGCCCAAAGGGAAAGAACCGAGAACATTGCCGAGACCAGCCTAGCGGAAAACAAGCTTGTTCCGAGGGTCTGGAATGAGATGGCGGTTATTGTATCGTATAGTGGTGGGTAGAAGGAGTTGGATACGAATTTGCCGTAGAGTCCACTGTTCAGGTATAGGGCGCCGTTTAGATGAGTTGTTTCATCCCATTGCATGGGCATGTTAGTCAAATTCAACAGCAGAATAACCGCGTATGCGAGGGCAAAAATCAAGAAAGCTACTCGCCACTTGTTTGAAGCTGCCCCCAATTTCCATAGCGGTTGTGAACTTGACGGGTCAATCATGTTCTCAACTGTTTAAAACCAGCTCTTTCTATTGTAAGTTACCGATATAAAACCTTCCAACCTTCCACCAACCACCTGCGCGGTTCTTAGAAATACTAAAATGCCAAAACACCATTCTTGTTTTATATGCCTTATAATGAACTTAGAAAAGATTACTTACTTGATCGATGGGTTGTAATCGCTACAGAACGGAGCCGCCGACCTACCGACCTCGCCAAACCAAAGCTTGAGGCCGCTAAAACCGCGGTCTGTCCCATGTGTGTGGGCAACGAAAACCTGACGCCGCCCGCAGTAATGCTCTATCAGAAAGAGAACGGCGAAATAAAGAAAAGCGTAGACTCTTTGGCTGGAGAGCGAGTGAGAAACTGGCTTGTTCGTGTAATCCCAAACCTCTACCCTGCTTTCACCCCACCCAAACAACCTGGAGACGAAAACCAAATTCTTAGGGGTGATTATTTGTGGAATGCAATCGGGCACCATGAAGTTATGGTTGAATCGCCAAACCATGATGAGGGTCCAGCTGAGGCAGAGTTGCCACAGCTTGAACTGGTGATAAGAGCTTATGTTGATAGGTTCAATGAGTTAAGCTTGAAGTCTTATGTCAAGTACGTTTCGATTTTTCGCAATCACGGCTTGGAGGCTGGGGCGTCACTTTCTCATGCACACAGTCAGGTAATCGCAGCCCCCATGGTTCCGTCGACCATTCAGGCAGAGCAAAAAGCCAGTAAAGCTTTCTACGAAGAACATGGCAAATGCATATTCTGTGATATAATTGAGGGAGAAGCCAAGGGTCCTAGGTTAATCTCTGAAAACGGTGATTTTGCGGTTTTTGCTCCGTATGCTAGCATTAACCCGATGGAGTTCTGGATACTGCCCAAACGGCACGCCTCTAATATTCTAACCCTAACTGCAGGTGAGATTCGTTCTTTCGCAGGAAGCCTTAAAACAAGTCTAAAAGCCCTAAAAGACATAATTAACGACCCACCCTATAACTTTGGCATACATCAAACCATAAACCCTGAAGCGCAAGACAGCTATCACTGGCATCTGGAGGTCTACCCAAAACTGGCTACTTGGGCTGGATTTGAAAAAAGCACAGGCTGCTTCATCAATACTATAACGCCTGAAACTGCGGCTGAGAGCTTTAGAAAAACAATTAGACTCTAAATTCCCAAAATTTCTTTAGCGTATTTAGGTTTAACTCGTAGAATGTCTTCCACGTAGGCGCGTAGTGGTTCTGCGATGCTCCATGCTTGTGAAATGCAGCCTCGGGGTTCGTTTGGTGGGTCACAGTCGTAGATCTCATTAATCGTTCCTAAGCCGCCCTGATGAATGCCGATGGCGAACAGGGGCAAAACAAGGTTTTCCATTACCTGCTGTCGCGCTTCTACGGTGTAATCATTTACTTTTAGATACGCCGTTACGTAGGGACCCAGTAGCCAAGGCCAAATTGTACCGTTATGGTAAGCAGCATCTCTACTTCTTACATCTCCGAAGCATTTACCCACGAATTTGGGGTCGTTTAGCGATAAGGTTCGTAAGCCATATGGCGTTGCAAGTTCTTGGTTAACTATGTCAACGACTTTTTGGCTTTTGTCTTTTTCCAGCATGGAAAAGTCTAGTGAGACAGCGAAAATTTGGTTGGGGCGAAGTGAAGCATCAGCGTCTTTTGTATCCACGGCGTCGAAGAGGCAGTTTTTTTGGCTGTTCCAGAACTTTTTGTTAAAGCTCATGTTGGCTTGGTTTGCCATTGAAGCATAGGTTGTGGCTAATTCTTTTTGTTCAAACTTGCTGGCTAGTGTTTCCATTGTTTTCAAAGCATTGTACCATAGAGCTTGGACTTCCACTGCTTTGCCACTTCGGGGCGTGATTTCCTGTGCCCCAACCTTTGCATCCATCCAAGTGAGCCCGGCACCATGCATCAACAAACCGTCGTCGTCTACATGTATGCCAAACATAGTGCCCATCTTATGGTACTCAATTATCGCCTGAAGGCTCTCCCACAACTCATCCTTAACAAATCCGAAGTCGCCGGTATATTTGAGATACTGAAGCACCGCGTTAATGTACCAGAGGGTTCCGTCGACTGTGTTGTAGAGTGGAACTCCTGTCCTGTCGCCGACCAAATTCGGAATCAAACCTGCTTGACAGTACTGAATAAAGTTTTGCAGGATATCTTTAGCCTCGCTGAACCTACCAGGTACCAGCAAGAGCCCTGGCATCGAAATGAAGGTGTCCCTGCCCCAGGATTCAAACCAGTGGTATCCTGCGATCACTGCTTTCCTTTCAACGGTGTTTTTTACGACAAAGGAGTCGGCGGCGAGCAGAATCCAGTTTAGCCAGTCGCTTACGTGTACATATGGGTGAAGGCGGAAAAAGTCTGCCAATAGATCTTCTCTTCGATCGAGCTCCTGCTGAAAAGATTGTTTTATGCCATCGATTGTGTTTCCGATGGAATCTAAACTGGCCTTTGCTGCTTGGCTTGAAGCGTCAATAACGACAGTTATAGCAACTTCTCTTTCAGCTTGAGGCGGAATTTGAAGTTCAAAATATCCTGGCTGAAAGCAATCGTCAAGGTTCGTTTCGCCCCGCATCGCTTCATCGCGGTAGTAAACGTGATTGACCCAGTTGATTCCTTCCTTGAATTCGCCTTCAGTTGCGCGACAAAGGATTGTTGCTTGGGGATGCTGGAATGTCGTTTGGAATTGTGTAGCGCTGCTTGTTTGATTGAAGTTCCATGGTGTTTTAACGCTGTCAATCACAGTATGGAAGTAACGGCAGGTTAAGAGTGGAAAAAGCTTCATTTTGACGTCGTAATTGGTTTTATTCGAGATTTGGTAGGTTAATGCGACTGAGTTCAAGTTTTTAGGCATGAAAATTGTTTTTTTAACCAATACTCCACTCAAATCATAGGTATATGTTGGAAATGGATTAATGGAGAATTGCTCAATCAATTGGTACCCGTCAGGGTAAACTGAGTCTCGGAACTCGTTGGAGCCCAACCTGAAAACTTGGTTTCCGACGATTACGTCTTCGTCGAGTTTTGAGAGGCAAACGGTGCGGTTTCCAGGCGGTTGCAGAGCAGCCACAAGCAAACCGTGATACTTTCGTGTATTAATCCCTGGCAAAGTGGAGGAGGCATAACTTCCTAAGCCGTTAGTTATCAGCCACTCTTTTCCAATAACCTCGCCAAAATGCGAAAGCGCTTTTTTGGGATAGGTTAGAGAAGGTAAATTCATTTTACGGCATCAACTTGGCTATGTTCTTATCGCGTGGAACACAGAAATAGTTTGCGACAGGCACACATTTGGTGCGAAACATTAGCAAGTGAGGCTTGGTCAACTTGTACTCAGTAAGTGTTTCAGCGTACCCCATGCCTTTAGCAAAAACCAATTCAGCGGCTTCGTACACTTTAAGGAACTCTGGAGAAGCTTCTTTCTTCTGCAAACCAACTGCATCGCAGCCTGTTGTTATGACTTCATCGGCGAGTTTGTCTATATTAGAAATCTCCACATCTTCCATCGTGGCATCATTGATTACGGGAGCGCCCTTCACCACGTAAGTGACTTTTAAGCCCATGTTCTTAAGCTGCTCAACCAATAGTGCGTCGAAAACGATTTCGCCCGCGTTATCAGCTAGAAACAGAACACTCTGTGCTTTCTTAGCTAACTCGTAAGCCTTGTCTAGATCGTCAATAACTAAATCTTTGGCAGCCTCTCGGAGAACACCTGCTAAGCTCTTTAAGGTGAATTTGTGCCCCGGAATATCAAACTCCATGATATTTCCCACAATCGCGCATAGACAGGCTTTTTTGAACCGTTCCTGCTGATTAATGCCTGATTCAACGTATTTTTTTGCGTGGGGACGCATCTTTAGGGCTTTTTCGTTTGCGGCTTTTTTGTTGTACTTGTAGGGATCGCTGTTGCTTGTTAGTTGCCTGATTATGCGGTCTCTCTTGGTTCCGATGTCCGCTGCCACCGAGGTTGGTTTGAACTCGCGATTTAACAACTTTACGATTTCAGCAAGACATCTAAAGCGCAATGCAGGGTTGGTGGTGGCTTGATAAGTTTGGGTTTGTGCTCTAGAAAGCAGGCAGGATTCGCATTCAGGTTCAACTTTCAAGGAGATTCACACGTATTACTTTAATGTTGAATCTGCAAATGATCGTAGAACGCTATATGGGTCTTTCGCCTTAACGATGCCGCTTGCTACAAGTACGCCATGAGTTCCGAGCTTCAAAGCTATGGAAACATCTTCTCCACGACTAATTCCTGCACCGCAAAGAATGACTGCTTGGTCATTGACTTTGCGAACAAGCCTAATCGTGTTGGTGACTGCTTCAGGCTGCGCTTGAGAAACGGCAACGCCTGTTCCGATGAGTTCCGGCGGCTCAATTGAGATTATGTCTGGATTCAAGTACGCAACTGCTGCACTGATGGAGGGGTTGCTGGTACAAACGCAGCTTATTAGTTTTTTTTCTTGCGTTAACCTTACTATGGCATCCACTTCTGCAAGTTTAAGTTGCCTTTCAGAGTGGTTAATTAAAGTTCCAACTGCACCTGCTTCTATGACGGATTCAGCCAGAATGTGACCTGTAGAGTTACCGGGTTTGATAGGGTCGATGTGCTGAGCAAAGACTGGAATCTCAACCGTTTCCGCGATCTTGGCAAGATCGGCGAACTGTGGCACCACGATGATGTTGACGCCTGTCTCTTTAGATACCTTTTCAGCTTGTTTGGCAAGTTCGACTGCTCTTTTGCCTGTAGATTCAAGGTAGGTCTTAAAATTAACGATAATCATAGGTGTTTGTAGTTTCAATAGAGTTGTGCCTCGCTTATGGCTAGCACTATTTTGTTTAATAATTGTTTGCTCTGCGAAAAAAAATCGGAATGGTGAGGTCAAGTAGTCTATGGAGCTGAAGGGTTGGCTTTCAATGCCTTAGTTGTCTCTTTAGTGAGCATACCAATTAATTGCCCGTTTTTAACAATAGCTGCGCGCTTGTAGCTTTTTTCACTCATGATCTTCATAGCTGTAATCATGGATTGGTCGCCTTCTAAGGCTATGAGAGGTGTGTAATTGGTGTCTTTTGCAAGCGTTTTAACTGGGTCTTTTCGTGCATCCACGATTTCTCTCAACAGTTCTCGGTCGTTTATAACTCCAATGGGTTTATGTTGCTCAGTGATCAAGACTGAAGTTACGTTGTTCTGCAGCATTTTAGCAACGGTTTTAGCCACGGTTTCCATTGGCGAAATTTCGACTGTTGGAAGCTTGGTTCCTGCTTGGCTGCTGATTTCAGTTATATCTATGCCGCGTTTCCAGATGTCGTCTAGCATTTCGCTTACACGTTCAATTTGGCTGGGATCGCTGGAGTAGAAAGTGTCAGGTAAATAGAAAGCTGATTCCACGCCTAAATCGGTCAGTGGTGGCATTTTGAACATGAACAAGTGCTTGCAGTCTACAACCATCATTGTCAGGTAGCTTATGGGGACGTGTTTTATTTCGTAGTTTTTTGCGAGTTTCTGTGCTGGTTCCAAGTTATCTAAGTCGATGGACGCCATTATGCGGATTTTGATGCCTTTTTTGAAGTATTTGACGATTGGGTCGTCTTCGGCAAGTCTGTTGATGCTCTGTGAGGAAGTGATTACTACGATGTCTTGTTTGGCTGACTCAAGAATCTTGGTAACTTTACTCCATGCTTCTTCGCCGCCTTTGATGACAAGGGTTTCTCCAATGGGTATACCGGTCTTTAGCTCATCTATGCGTCTTGAAGCTTCAACGCCAGTTTGCCACATTTGAACGAAAAATGCTTTCAAGACGGAGATGAACATTTTATCGTTAATCCATAAACCTTCATCTTCAAGGTTAAGTACAGATGCTTCGTTGCCGAAGGGTGCATATAGAATCGCTTCTTCTTCGTCTTTGATTAGGAAGCGTGGGAAAAATTTTGAACTCATGTTGACATGGCGAAGTTTTATGTTGAGTTTATCTTCTGCAATATTGCGGTCTATTCTTTCGACGGCTTTTAGGTTTTCTGGGACCATTTCAGTGATTATTTGGGTTTGAACCTTGCTCTCTTTAGGTGGTGCTAGAACTGCATCGTAGATTCCAGCGATGTCTTCCTGAATAACTCCCAAGGCGGTTGTTAGAACAGTTACTTCAGATTTTGCTTCCTCGATCATGTTAATCATTTTTGAATGAATCTTTTTCTTGCCCGTTATGATCGAAAATTTTGCAACTGGATATTGTGATTCGGGTGCACTTATCGATTGCCAAGCGGTTAGTAGATTTTGTTTTTGATCGTTAAGGTTGACAACCTCAACCTTTTTTGCATTAATAAAATTATCAACTAATGCCTCAAAAGGAACAATCGTAAACCTGGTTGGTCGTTCCAATGTTGCTTCTATGAAACCTTTTTCCTGAAGTTTCTTGAAGGTACGGTATGCTTGAACACGTTCCATTTTGAGCCGTTTGGCAACGAAGCTAGTTGATTGGACACCGCTTTTGGCTAGGAACATGTAGACTTGGATTTCTCTTTTTGATAGACACAGGTTCTGCAGAAATTTAGTTACGTCTTTTTCACTCATCAAGTTGCCGCCAAATAAAACCCAATTGTTAATAATTACGTATGTTGTTGGTGTTTATAAATTGTATCTTATTAGACGCAACAAAACACAATAACTCAAAGTTAAATCAGTGTCTTCTGCACTGTTCCCCGTTCACTTTTGGCTTTTTGAGCAGGCTTCCAAGACTTCCTAATGCAATTAGGGAAATCACCGTCCTTCTCAAGTAACCGCTTCAAGAAAACCCTAGTTTTAACGTCGGTTAGGTATCCAGTTCCGAAATCGCCGTATTTTACCTTCAGCTTCGCAATCTCGCCATCCCGCTCTACCTTAGCGATTATAGAAGCTGCAGAGACAACGGGGTAAGTTCGGTCGGCTTTGTGCTCTGACACGATCTTTGTCTTAAACCTGAGGCACTCGCTAATGTGGTTGCCGAAGCGCTGCTCGAGCACATCCGCGGCGTCAACGTAGGCTTCGTCGGGTTTTAATGCGTCAATTATCTTGGCCATGGTTTGGGCTTCAAGGCGGTTTAGCTTGTGGAGTACTCTGCTACTTCGAACGACTTTGTCAATTTGGGCAGGTGGAACCTTTATGACATGGTGGTTTTGGGTTAATTTTATGATTTCAGGATACAAAGCTTCGCGTTTCTTAGCTGTTAAAAGTTTGGAGTCTTTCACACCCAATTCTACTAGCAACCGCAAGTTCTCAGTTTGTACAGTGACGCCAGCAACCACTAAAGGACCGATAACGCATCCACGCCCAGCTTCGTCAACACCAGCAACCAACATGTCTGCTCTTCTTCCTAATCAGTGAAGGCTTTAGTTTTCTAAGCTATAATGCTTTTCCAAAACAATAATCAGTATAAAAAAAACGAAGCAAAGCAGAAAAAGACAGAGACACAAACTAAAATTAAGAGCGCGAGAGTTGAGGCATCCCATACTTTGAAAGTTCTAAAACTCTTCTCACCTTTAGTTTTCGATAGCTAAAACTCGAGTCAGATTTCACCGTGCTGGAAACGATTTATTCCAATTCCATAAACTCTATTTTTTATCATCGAAATTTTTCTAAAAAATGAACTGTTGAAAGCAGAACTATGTTAGTTCAGGTTTTCTGCATGGGCAGTACAAGCTATTGTTGGATTGTTTGCGTTTATAACCTGTGCCTTTTTCGGAAACGTCTTCTGGAACCCAAATAAGGTGCCCGCAGTTCTTGCATCTTATGAATAATCCATTCTTGAAATCTTGTTATTTTTCTGCTGAAAAGCTCTGAGAAGCCCTAAAGCCACACCGAGAGAATCAAGATTATCGGGGGGATTTAAAATTTAATCCAACAAACTAGCTTCTCTATGTTTTAAAGTTTTATCCGAATTTCGCAAGCACTTGTCTTCCGAAGTCGGTTATTTCGACGGCGTTGAAATCGTAGGGGCCATGTTTTTTTGTCGGGTCAGGGTTGTCGATGAGCTTGGATTTTGACAGATGCCGTACTGCGTCGTTTAGGGCTTCAGGCATCAAACCTGTTTTTTTGTGTAAAAGGTCCACCGTTACCACGAGGCCTTTCTCAAATTGGGAAAGGACTACGAGAACTCTTTTAGCTGACGGGTCAATCATGTCAAAATCGTCTTGTTCAAAATCTTCAACCATTTTAAAGCACCATACTTAACTAGAATATTCTCACATAAAAACCATTTGAAATGTACGTCTTACGATTAATGTATACATTATTTTACTTTTGAGCGTCCGTAATCGCTTAACCTTCATTTTAGACTGACCAAATCAGCCGTCTCCAAACAAAGACAGTTTCGGATTATGAATTACCTTTCATTTCTTCGGGAAAAATTAGAGTCTCTGGGCTACTATCATGGCATGTGCTTTGTCGTAGGGTTCTAGATCTACAATTTCTTTAACGTCAAAACCCCTATTTCTTAAAATGTGGGCTTCTTGTCGGTAGACTGCGTTAGGATCCATAGTTACGTCGATACTCTGCGACTTGCATGCGAGCATTACCCAACCGTTTGATTTGAGGAATACATCTGCGTTATCTGCGAGGAGTTTTGCTTGTTCGGGTTGTGCTACGTCGCAGTAGATTGTGTCGACTTTTCCTGAGATGAACATGGCGTAGCGTTCAGGCATGCGTGCGTCTTCTAGCATGGGTGAGATGTTGGTTCGATAAGCTGCAACATTGTTGACTAAATCTCTGAGAGAGCGTTGAGCGAATTCGACGCAGTAAACGTGTCCCGAGTCACCTACGATGTCTGAGACATGGCTGGGGGTGGTTCCTGAAGCAGCCCCCAAATACAGCACCTTAAAACCTGGTTCAATGGGAACGTTTTGAACGCCTTTAATGATGCCTCCAGCAAGTTTGCTACGGAAAGCGTCCCAAACACGATATTCAACGTACTTAAATTTGAAAAGCCGTTCCCCATAAACCCGAAGACCAGGGGTTAAGTTTTTTGTGGCGAGGCGTTGTGCGCCGTCTTCAAGCATTACTTGGTATATTTCTTTGAATTTTGGATGTGGTTTAACTTTGAGGTGCACGTCTGTCTGGTCCCCGGTTCTGACCGCTGCCGCGTCGATCGCCTCTATCTCGTCCGCCGCCGTAACCGAAATTGCGGCCTCCGCCTCCACCGTGTCGTGGTGGTCTTGGACCTCGATCACCACCGCCAAAGTTTTTACCGCCCCCTCTGAATCCACCTCGATCATCTCTTCGTGGAGGTCTTTGTTCTCGGCGTTCAAATGACCCTTCAGGTCTAGGTTTAATCTCTTTTGGTGCTGGCGGTTCCTTGTATTTCTCATGGATTTCTTCTATGCGTTTGTTAATGTCAGCTTTTAGTTTGTCTCCGATGTAGTGTCCTGCTCCGAAAGCATCTGTTCTGGCTGCGATGGCTAATTTGCCTGCGATGACTCTAGCGATTTTTCCTCGTTGCCACCTTTTCGCGTCATGGAGCAGGGTGTGCTGGAAGATTAAGCCGTGTTTCGGTGGTCGAGCTCCTGTTTTTAAGCTGCGAAAGAGGGCTTTTTCTGCGCCTATGACTTGGATGGTGCTTGCTGGTCTCATGGCAAGGTTCTGTAGGCTGCCTGCCATGGCGATTAGGCGTGCACCCAAAAGGGCACCAGCAACTGCTCGGACATTAGGCGCTAGTTCCTCCATGGTGTGATCAACATAGTCTTCCATATTCTTGCGTAACAAATAGAAATCAAGTACGTCCTTGGCTAAGGCTTGTATCATTTCAAGGTCGACTTCTGCGATGTCTGCTCCCATTGATGATTCAGCTGCTTTGGCAACAAGTTGGCTTCGTTCTTTTGGAATGTTCTCTTTTTCCAGATTGTCAACGTTAAAGTTTTCCCTATCGCCCAAGTTCATAACAAGCCGTGAATAAGTTTCATGTTTTTCGACTAAGCGGTCAAGTTCAGGGAAGTATACGCCATACCATTCTCGGAGTCTGCCCATGAATAGGTTAACGGTCTGGTCTAAACTATCGAGCGTTTGAATGCCTTGAGCAACAATTAGATCGCGCTTTCCGGAGGCACCTTTAATCCTTAACTTGGCAAGTTCCAAGCTGACATTGCGGTTCCATGTGTTTAATTCTTGTTCGTCTTGCGCAAAACCTGTTTCGATTGCAACCTCTCCCATACGGGAATGCAACACTGCGGTCTCTGCTGGTTTAGCAACTTCGACGGCGATTTTCAATTTCTTTTGAGCTTCTTCTGCCAATTTGGCGGATTCAAAAGCAAACGTGTCATAACCAACACTTGCTAGAAGCGTAATAAGTGATGAGACTTGATCGGATATTTTTCCCGATTCGGTTTTGAGCAGGCTTTTTGCTGCTGTTTGCGCCTTTTTTGGAAACAGCGCTTTTTCTACTAAGCCGTTGTTTTCGTCGAAGGCTGCTACGCCGAAAGGAAATTGAACTATGAACAGTTTCATTTTCTTGGCCCCGATAAACTATGTATTGTCACTGCATTGTCTTAATAAATAGTTTCGTTAGCCTAAACCAAAAAGAACCGTTTTCTCCATGCTATGGCTCACGACAGTTTGGGAAAAATTTCACCATTACTTAAAGATAAAATTGGCTGTCATTCTTCAAGAGGCAAATAATGGTGAACGTATTTCCACAAGAAGCAAAGAAATAGTAGGATCGCAATTAGGCGTTTAAGTAGTCATCTATAATCCCTTTGCCAATCGAATAAGAAACCCGGGTAGCCACCAAATTTTCAGGTTCTTTATGTTTTTTGTCCTCAAAAAATTTAATAGAACAGCCATAAATTAAGTTCCAACAAGGATGGGCAAACACATACCGGCTCAGAAAATAAAACCGAAAGCAGTTGAAGCCAAAAACAAAACGGTTACCGTTGGGCTTGTTCAAACCGCCGTTTCCGAAAACATAGCAGAAAACATGAAAAAAACCGCGGAAAAAATTGAACAAGCAGCTAAATTGGGCGCCCAAATAGTGTGCCTCCAAGAACTATACCGCACAAGGTATTTTCCACAACAGGAAAACCAAGATGCAAAGCATTTTGCTGAAACCATCCCCGGCAAATCCACAGAGTTGTTTTCTAGGTTAGCGAAAAAGCACGGAATAGTTGTCATTGCGCCCTTGTTTGAGAAAAGTGGGGAAGGCAAATTTTACAACACAGCAGTGGTCATTGGCTGCGGCGGCGAAATAATGGGTACCTACCGGAAAGCTCACATACCCTTCGACCCCTATTTCTACGAGAAAGACTATTTTGAATCAGGTGACACAGACTATCGGGTTTTTAATACAAGTTTTGCTCGAATAGGAGTGCTCATCTGCTATGACCAGTGGTTCCCTGAACCAGCCCGCATCAACGCTTTAAAAGGCGCAGACATTATCTTTTACCCAACCGCAATCGGCTATGTTAAAGATTATACGTCCGCAGACGGAGATTGGCATGATGCTTGGAAAACGGTGCAGCGAGCCCATGCCATAGCAAATGGGATCCATGTTGCCGCCGTTAACCGCGTTGGCGAGGAGAGCGAGTTGGAGTTTTGGGGAGGCTCTTTTATCTGCGATAGTTTTGGGAAAATACTTAAAGAAGCCAGCATCAAAAAAGAAGAAGTGCTGATTGCAACAGTGGATTTGAGTAAGAACAAGAAAATTCAGGAGGGCTGGGGCTTTCTGAGCAACCGACGGCCCGACACATACCAACAGCTCACAAGAGAAAACCGGAAAGGTGCGAAAGATGAGTAGCTCAGAGAAGACATGCCGTGAACAGGGCTTTTGCATGCCCGCTGAATGGGAAAAACACGACGCTATCTGGCTTGCATGGCCCTATGACCCGACTACTTTCCCTGACAGAGTAGCGAGCGTTGAAGCCGTTTATGTCCAAATCGTTAAGGAGATTCATGAAGCGGAGGGGGTCAACCTTTTTGTCATCGACGAGATAACCAAACAGAAAGTCACAAAAATGTTTAAGGCAGCAAACATCGACGTTGACAAGATACACTTTTACGTTTCTGATTATGCTGATGTATGGTTTAGGGATTATGGTCCCATATTTGTCAAAAACCAAAACCACGAAATCGCAATGATTCATTGGGACTTTAATTCTTGGGGAGAAAAATATGAAACGCTCCTTAAGGACAAGCAAATCCCAGATGTAATAAACCAGAAAATGGCGATAAAATGCTTCAAACCCGGCATCGTTCTGGAAGGCGGCTCAATAGATGTCAACGGCAAAGGAACCCTACTAACCACCGAGCAATGCCTGCTTAACAAGAACCGCAACCCGCATCTTGGAAAGAAAGACATCGAAAAATCCCTATCCGAATACTTAGGAGCAACCAATTTTATTTGGCTCAAAACCGGTATCTTAGGCGATGACACCGATGGTCACATCGACGACCTAGCCCGTTTCGTCAATCCCTCAACTATCGTATGCGCTTATCAAGACAACCAATATGACGTAGACTATGATGCGCTAAAAGAAAACTATGACATTCTCTGTCAATCGAGTGATCAAGACGGAAAAAAATTTCATATTGTCAAGTTGCCAATGCCAAAAGTAGTCAGTGACGAAGACGAACAGCTGCCCGCAAGCTACACAAACTTCTACATAGGCAACCAAAAAGTATTGGTTCCTGTCTTCGACCATAAAAACGACTCAAAGGCGATAGCGATTCTGCAGGATTTGTTCCCAACTCGCAAAGTTGTTGGTATCCGATGTGTTGACTTGGTTTATGGGTTTGGTACAATCCATTGCATAAGCCAGCAGCAGCCCTGTGGTGTTTAAATGTTAAACAAGANATGATAGGTTCTGTTTTTAGTTAAGTTTAAACCCTTAACCGCCATAATAGGTAAACCCCATAGTTTGAGGAGTTCTGGAGAGAATAGGGCATGGTGAATCAGCCACCGATTCGTGCACGCGGCGTTAAAGTGTTAAAAGCCGTCTCGTCACAGCTTAGGCTGCAAATCCTCAATTTACTCTTCGATAAAAGCGCCCTCAGCTATACCGAACTGATGAACCAACTTAAAATGAACCCCAGCCGAGACGCAGGCAGGTTCGCCTATCACCTTAAATTCTTGTTGAAGGCAGATTTGGTTGAGGCAGATGTTGAAGCAAAAAAGTACTTCTTAACTGATCTCGGCAAAATGGTCCTCGACGTTGCCGACCGCGTGGAAAAGAAGGCGGTTAAGCCTCGAGGTATGGTTGTTCGAACTTCTCATTTAACGCTGGAAGAATTTGACGCTAACAAAATCGCTAATTCACTCATTAAAGAGGCGAAAGTTCCGGCGGAGTTGGCGCAGAAAGCCGCTAAAGAAACCGAAAAACGTCTCGTTAAATCAAAAACCAAGTACCTGACTGCATCATTAATTAGAGAAGTTGTGAATGGCATTTTGGTTGAGAAGGGCTACGAAGATTATCGTAATAAACTCACGCGCGTCGGCATGCCCATCCACGAAGTAACCGCTCTAATCGAGGCAAAAGACTCCTCTATCGATTCAAATGCCACAATCGGCAAGGCAGGTCAAACCGTCATTGGCGAATACACGCTGCTGAACATTTTTCCCAGAGACATCGCCGACGCTCACCTCTCCGGAGCCATCCACATCGACAGCTTAGGCACCTGGATACTGAAACCAAACGAAGTCATCCATGATCTACGGTACTTCTCCCAACATGGCGTCAAACTCGATAACCCACTCCAAGTCGCCATGGACCCTCCCGCTGACCTAAAATCTGCCCTATCTATAGCCCTTAATGTTCTCTTGCACTCCAGCAAAGAAACCAACCGTATTCAAACCTTCAACTATTTCAACGTGTTTCTCGCACCCTACATAAGAGGTAACGAAATAGCAAAAATAAAGGAAGACCTGCGTCTCTTCATACAAAACCTCAACCAACACGCAGAAGCTACCTTAGAACTTGATCTTTCAATTCCAAAGTGCACCGCAGAAAAAGATGCCGTCGGTCCACATGGAAAAACAAACGGCAAGTACGGCGACTTTATCCAAGAAAGTCAACTCGTCGCCTCGATAATAGTTGATCTATTCGCTGAAGAAAGTATTAACAAGCCGCTACTCAGTCCAAAACTGGTCATAAAAATCAACAGTTCAGCCTTAGCTGACGAAAACGCAAAAGCTATCCTTCTCAAGGCGCACCAGTTGGCTGCAAAAAGTGGCATCCCATATTTCGCAAACATGACAAAGATGGAAAATGAAAACGAGGTTTTTTCCTCTTCAGGCGTAAAATTCGCCGCTGATTTAACAGGTGACTGGGAAACCGACACCTTGCGGACCGGTTGTTTGGGTAGTGTGTCGCTTAATCTGCCAAGAATTACACTTGAATGTGAAAAAGACAAGAACAAGTTTTTCGATTTGATGCGGGAACGTTTTGAACTTGCCGCCCGAGCATTGGGCATAAAGAGTACTGCTCTTAAGCAATTCGGGAAAAATTTCCTGCCGTTTCTTCTGCAAAAAACCGGCGGAGATACATATTTTCGACTGGAAAACTGCTCACGTATAATCAATTTGGCAGGTTTCCGCGAAGCCATAGAAGCATTCACCGAGAAAGGCATCAACTCGGAGGAGAGCCGCAAATTCGCAGAAGAAACAATCACTAACCTGTTGTCTTTCAAGCAAAAAATTGGAAGAAAATACGGTAAACGCCTCTACCCGGTGATACTTGGTAATTCCGAAGCTTCTGAGCGGCTAGCGCAACTGGACATTGAGCGATATGGCATTGCCAAAGTCAAGTTTTCGGGAACAAGAGAAAAGCCGTATTATTCTACAGCTAAACGTTTCCAGGTGAAAGCCGCCGAGCTCCTAAGCATTCAAACGGAGATGCTTGAGACAGAGCGGAGGCTTAAAGGCTTGAACGCTGGAGGAAACCTCAACATCATTGAACTCGAAGGTGCTGAATACAAACCCGAAGCCCTAATGGAATTAACCACCCGCCTGATGGAAAATCAGATTTTAGAATTTTTTACTTACAACCGCCTAATCAGCTTCTGCGACAACTGCAAGAAAAACTGGTTCGGAGCCCTCCACAAATGCCCCTCATGCGGCTCAATGAGCACCCTGACAACGTTCGATCGATTTACATCAACTTAATTATTCGACGGCGCCTAGCACGAGCGCAAGTAGTGCCATGCGGACTACAATGCCGTTCCAAACTTGCTGGAAGTACCTTGCCTGCGGTGCTGTGTCCACTTCGGACGCAATTTCATCCACGCGTGGTAGCGGATGCAGAATAA
>JGI20214J14112_1000025_pt1 | contig 18289 bp, 28 predicted proteins | sample WetSurMetagenome_FD_14112 | JGI IMG/M metagenome (IMG submission 14112)
TAGAGAATCGTAAGATTGATGTTGAAAAACAAAAGATAACTGCAGCTGCTGCATTACAACAACAAAAGGATAACGCCGCTATGGAACGTGAACAACTGCAAGCTAAAGTTGCTGCAGCTAATCCCGTTCCTGGTGAAGTTAAACAACCAAGTAATAGTAAAAAATAAGTATTATGAATAAATCAGGTATACATATTAAGAAAAAGAACAAGGGCAAATTTACATCCAGCGCTAATAAAGCTGGTATGGGTGTGCAAGCATTCGCTAGCAAAGTACTAGCTGCACCTAAAGGTAAATATAGTTCTACTCTTAGAAAAAGAGCCAACTTCGCTAAAAACGCTGCAGGCTTTAGCCATAAGGGTTAGTAACAAGCTAGTAAACAGTATGGAATTATCTACTGATAAAATTATTTAAAAATGAAAGAGACACAAAATATTGAAAGTCCGCTGTCATTACTTGATCAAGCACAAAATTCAATGTTTGGCCCTCATAACAATCCTGATGAAGGTGTTACTAAGGTTGACGAACAAGATGATGATAGTGTAGCAGATTTAAATCCAAAACCTAAAGATCATGACGAGGAAGAAATTCCAGATGATGTTAAGGGTAAATTGGATGGAAAGCCCGATGAAGACGTTGAAGATGACGATGATGACGTTGAACCGGAAGATAAGAAAAAGAAAAGTACATCTACTAAAGATGATGAAGAAGATGAAGAAGTTGAAGACGACGATGAATCTGAGGATGACTCAGATGATGAAATCGATCCTGCTGAGTAGGAAGAAGTCTCAAGTTTTTTTGACGTATTTGCTGAGGCATTAGGAGTAGATGTAGATGAGGATAATAAACCAGACACGATTGATGGATTAACAAAATGGGTACACGATCTTATAGATGAGAACTCAACACCACAATATAGTTCAGAAGAGGTTAAAAACTTAGACGATTATATAAAAGCTGGCGGTAAGTTTGAAGATTATTATAATAAAGCTCAACAAGAGGTTGATTATAATAATATAAATCTAGAAGATGAGGAGAACCAAAAGTCCGTTGTTCGCGATTATTTAAAGAAGACTGGTTATTCAGATTCACAGATAAGTAAGAAACTTGAAAGATTTGAAGAAGCTGGATTACTTGAAGACGAAGCTAACGATAGTTTAGATAGATTAAAAGACATTACAAAACACGAGAAAGAAACTACTCTAAAAGCTCAGGAAGAAGCTAAAAATCAACAAGTAAAGCAACAACAAGAATTTTATCAAGGTATTACTAATGATATCGATCACTTGACTACTGTTAGAAATGTTAAGATACCAAAAGAAGATAGACCTAAACTTAAAGAATATTTGTTTAAGGCTGATTCTACTGGCACAACACAATATGCGAAAGACTGGTCGAAAGATATCAAAAAGAACTTAATTGAATCTGCATATTTTATGATGAAGGGCGACTCGTTATTAAAATCCGCTTCAAGAAGTGGTGAAACGTCGGCCGTTAAAAAACTCAGGCAATCATTTAAAACATCAAAAGGAAACAAATCTCAAGATGCAGTTTCCGACAAACAACCTACGCCAATATTAGAGGCAGCGTCAGCGCTATTTGGTCGTAGCAAATAATTTAATTTATAATGGAAAATAATTTTCTAAACAATTTACAGTTATATAGAGGTAAATGGTTTTCAGATCTAGTAGATGAGAACATGCTGTCTAATGCATTGTTAACTCGTCCTCACGAAGTATCTAGTGTAATATCTTATATTTTCGGTACAAAGGATCAGGATTACGGATCTACAATTGATTTCTTGACAGGCGGTCTTGGTAAAACAATGATCATTGATCAACGTCAATATGAATGGAACGTACTTATTGATACAGATCGTGCAGTAAATATACGTTGGGCAAAATGGAATGGTGTAGATATCACTACTTCTAATGCTGGCACAGTAACTCCTGGATTAGGTAATACACCTATCTTGTTAGCTCTTGAAGATAAATGGTTCGGTACAGGTGCAATAATTGAATTCGATAATAAAGAGTTCTAGGCACGTGTTCAAGGAACTCCTTATCAAGATGGTGCTGATTGGGTATATACAGTTGTATTGGCTGATGGTCAAGCTAGTTCTTTTATCCCTGGTGAATATTTACTTGGTGGTAGACAGGTATCTCGTTTAGGTTCAGCTTACGAAGAGTATTCTGATGAGGCAGATATCATAAACTATAACACACAGGTTAAATTGCGTAACCATTTGACTACTGTCCGTATGTCTTATGACATTACTGGTGCAGCTTATTCTACGGTATTAGCTATTGCTTTGCAAGATCCTGCTACTGGTAAATCTTCTTATTTATGGAGTGATTATCAAGAGTGGAAAGCTATGCGTGAGTGGAATAAACGTATGGAACGTCAATTGATCTATTCTAAATATAATGCTAACGCTGATGGTACTACATCTTTGATGGGTTCTAACGGTCGTCCAGTTTATATTGGTGCTGGTCTATTGCAATAGATTTGTCCTGCTAACCGTCGCTATTATACCAAACTTACAGCTGAATTACTTGAGGATTTCTTATTTGACTTGTCTTATAACATTCTTGGAGCAGCTGAACGTAACTTCGTTGCACTTACCGGTGAAATGGGTATGCGTGAATTTGATCGTGTATTGAAAGAGAAGGTAGCTAACTTTACTTTGGTTGATACTAAATTTGTTACTGGTTCAGGTCAGGAACTTACTTTGGGTGGTCAATTTACTACTTATAAGATGACTAATGGTATAACTATTACGTTGAAACATTGTCCTCTTTATGATAATATCGTTTACAATCGTCAGTTACATCCGATTACTGGTAAACCATTGGAATCTTATCGTTTCACATTCTTGGACTTCGGTTCTAGAGACGGTGAACCTAATATTGTAAAGGTTGTACGTAAAGGACGTGAATTTGTTCAATGGTATACAGGTGGTTCTGTAGCTCCAGGTTCTGGATATTCTAAATCAATAACAACTATGCGTTCTAACTCTCGCGATGGTTACCAAGTACACTTCTTAGGTGAAGTTGGTATCATGGTTAGAGATCCTAGAGCTTGTGGTGAATTGATTTGCGATGCTGTTGAAGCAACAGATGATGAAGCAGCTTAATAAATAATAACATAATCTACACAGTGCGCGGTGTAAAATCCGCGCAGTCTGATAGATAATTAATCTATCGAAAGATATGGAAGTAACTTTAAAGAAAAAAGGTATTGACCCTTGGTCAAAGATATTAAAATATTAGAATTGTTTCGATTATATTTCTCCGTATTGGACAAGATCTGGAAACATATATACTGGTTTAACCAGTGAAGACGAGCGTCGTCTAGAAAAGAAGTTGGGTTTTGAAGAAGGTAAACTTAGTAAGTCAAGTCCTTACTGGGATACATTCTGTGTTAAATTAGGTACTAAACCAGTTGTACTTCACGTTGATGAAGGTAACGGTTGGGATGATCTACAGTATTTGTTCTTAAAAGGACATAAACGTGTAGCTGTATCTATATCTGATATAAAACCTGGTACTGATTATGTACTCATTAATAAAGAGGCAGAAGCAGAGCAATCAAATAGAATTAATCGCGTTAAGCGCGAAGCAGTTCGGGAATTTGATAAATTGTCAACGGTTGATATGCGTAAGTGCCTTAGATTATATGGCTATAAATCTGATACATTATCAGAGGATTTAGTAGAATCTAAGTTATTTTCACTTATTGAGCATGATCCACAATCATTCTTTGATAAATGGGTTAACAACAAGAACAAGAACACAGAGTTTTTGATAGCACAAGCGGTTAGTAAGAATGTACTACGTAAAAGTAGAAATGTATATTACTATGGTACTGATGTTATTGGTAAGTCTGTAATAGACGCTGTATCGTATTTAGATGATCCTAAAAATCAGGATCTAAAAATGGCTATCATGAAAGAGACTGAGGTCAAATGATAGTTAACTATTAAAAATTAAAACAATAACAATGACAACATAGGACTTATGTGATCTGTTTAACGTATCTTTAGATAAGTAGAATGTAACATCTTATCCTGGTTTTACTAATACAGAAATATGTATATTCTTAAACCAAGCGTTACTATCATTAGTAAACACTAAATTTACTGGTGACAATAGTCGTAAGGTAGCTTTTGAAGGAGATATTAAGCGCATAGCAGATTTACAAAAGTTAGTTATTACTACTAATGTTAGTTCTGTAAGTGTTGTTAGTTACATATCTAATGCTTTTTGTTTAACTCTACCTACAAATTTCATGTTATTCATTACTGGTATAGTTAATTACAATTCTGTATTTTATCCAATTATGTTAACTACTCATGAGAAAGCCAAGGCTTTTGAATAGACAACGTATAACAATCCGTGGATTAAACGTCCAATCAGTTATATTGAGAATGGCTAGTTATTTGTTTTGTATGATACAAACATAATTAAAAATACAAATTTATTAAATCTTTATCTAACATATGTTACTAATCCTAATGTTATTAATGCTTCTAGCTTAACCGATGTATTCTAGTTCAACGATAGTGTTGCCTATGAATTGATTAATTTAGCAGTTGTAATGGCGTTAGAGAATATAGAATCACAACGTATGTAGACTAAAGGTCAACTATTAAATACTCAAGAATAATGGACGCAAGAGAAATGCAAATCGAATTTGAGAGATTAGTACAATTAGCTAATCCAGAATTCATAATAGATAACAAAATAGATTCAGATACAATATTCTACTTTTTAAACGCTTATCAAGAGCGATTTATAAAATAGAACTATGTTGGTTTAGATTAGTTAAAAGGTAGTGTTGAAAGTTTACACAAGATAATAGATGCATATAAATCGCTTATTGTAACTACAACATTAAACAATGGTTATTCATTACCAGATTATTCCTACGCTACTAGATTTTAGTTACCTGGTAGTGCTGCTAATAAATTCTACTTATATCTAAGGTCTGAAAGTTAGGTTAGTGGTACTTACTTAAACTTTACAGGAACTACAACAACTACAAACATTGATACTAATAATGCACTAGAAGTAGTATCTATTAACGCTTTGCCAAGTGGAGCTTCTTATGTAGATTTTAATCAAGTATTACCTGGTTACATTATTCCTTCTACTTATTCTGGTAATACAGAAGGACCGATATATGTATCTGGTACACAATAGATTGTGTTTTACTATCACGGTAATGCATACTATAAGTGGGAAGCAAATTGTAACTATAAACAATATACAGCATATGTTGATGTAGATACAACAAAAGATTCTACAACTATAACTAGTACCAATAAGCCATTAAGTAATTAGATATATAAGATGTTATCTAACGGTTCTTATACTTATTATGATAATAACTTTAACATAGTAACTGTAACAAGTACATCTACTAATAAATTAGTTGGTGTGTCTAATAAGTTAATAACTCAAGATGAAGTTGAGAAGATATTGGTTAGCTATTTTAACAAACCTATATTAAGACAACCATGTGTTGTGTTAGATGCTGATGCAGCTAAGAATAATTATATTACAGTATATACTGATAGTTATACTACAGTACATAGTTGTACATTAACATATATACGTAAGCCACGTAAATTCAATGTAATCAATCCAAACAATGATCCAAACATTGTTGATCAATGTGAATTATCAGACAATGTACATCAAGAGATCGTTGAAGGAGCTGTAGATATGTTTATTCGTGAAGGTGCGTATAGATTACAAGTAAGACAAGATTAGGATCAACAGTAGAATAATCAACAATAGAATAGTTAATAAGATATGACAAATATAGATTTATAGTACGCTTTTGAACTAGAAGCAGCTAACATAGATAATGTAACTACTGATAAATTAACTACTTAGGATATATTATATTGGTTAAATCAAGCAGTTGATAAGTTTGTAAAAACTAGGTTTGATGGCGATAATAGTAGTCAAACATCATTTGAATAGAATGAGAAACGTGCTAGAGATTTAATATGCTTATTGACTACAACATAGTTAGATGTTAGTAATAAAATAACAAAAAGTAGTTACACAGAATATGTAATTACTTATCCTACTGATATGATATTCATGCTTAACGAAAGTGTTGATATATATCAGAATAGTGCTCCAACTAATATAATTCCAACAGATACATTTCAATGTACATTAGATAATTATATGAATCGAGTAACTAACAGTTTAACCGATTTTCATATGAGAAACGGTTCAGCTAGACCATTAAGAGTAAGGACAGCTACTGGTTGTTTATTACTTACTGATGGCACATATTCAATATATGATTTTTCAGTAACCTATATAAGGAAACCTACTGTAATAACATTAGATAGTCCTTTTACATAGTATACTGATTTTCCAGACAATGTATTAAAAGAAATAGTCAAGTTAGCGGTTGGAATGTATATCGAGAATCAAAAGAATTCTAGATATCAAACAATCGAAAACGAGATTAACACAATGGAGTAAACCATGTTAAATCAGTCTAGCATAGAAATACTAAAGAGTAAAGTAGTTAGACTTAAAAATAAATAAATAAATTATGTTACAACATGTAAATTCAGTTCTAGTTGGTGGAGTTCAAGGAACATCAACTTTAACTAGTACAGCTCTTTCTACTCCTGGTGCAATTATAATGACCGATTAGAATGGAACATTGTTAACAACAGTAGCAGCAGCTACTGCAGCTACAGAAATGAAACTTGGTTTAGTTAGTTCTACTACACAGACATATACAAATCCTGCTGATGGTACTACTGATAATATTAACTTGGTACAGTATACTTAGTTACTGAAACCTAGTGATATTACAGACTATAAAGCTTTCACTTATTCTGCACCTGTAGAAGATGTAGTTACTATTAGTGGTAATACTTCTGTAGCTGTTGTGAACTATCGTTATGTATTACGTTTGATCTATCGTGATCTATACGAACATCCTGGATAGTTTACTCATACTTATGAAACATTCGCTGCTACAGCTAGTATGACAGACTTGTTTAATGATTTTGCTAAACAGATTAACAATGATCCTCGTAGACGTTGTACCGCATCTGTTGCTAATTCAGTATTGACACTTACAGCTCTTCCAAAAGATGATAACAATGGTAAAGAATCAATAAATATCTATACCAGAGTAAATCTTACAGCTGTTATGTATTATACCAATCCTGATGCAGCTGGTTTTGCTTCTAAGAATAAATATGCTATTCCAAATCTTGCTATAGCTAAAGTTCCTGGTACGAATGGTAAAGGTTACAATAAGGTAGTTAGAGATCGTGAGCAAGCAGCTCTTGGTTATCGTGGAATTACATTCCGCACATGGTGGCCAATTATCAAACCTGAATTAAACGTCGATTTAACTAAAAATTATGATGGCGCAATAATCGAGTTTGAACCTGTTCATGCTACAGCAGAAGATGATTTCAGAAAGACAAAACAAACTATTGAAGTATATGTAGACAATACTACTCCATTAGCTAGTTCAATGATTGGACAACAAATCGCAGCATTCTGCGCTTAATTAAAATCTAAACAATAAACAAAAGGTGAGTATTGAGTTAACAACAACTCCTGCTCACCTTTTTTATTATAATAAACATGAAAATACGTATAGGTAACGATATTAAAATGATATGTTCACTTGTTGAAAGTGGTTCTGCAGTAGATCTAACTAAAGTACAAGATTTCGAAGCAACTATAATATTAAACAACGGTGATGATAATTTACCAACTACTACTGCTACTAATATATCTATTGATAGTAATTAGTACAATTATGAATGGTTTTAGTATAATGCTCCATGTGTTATAAGTGGTGCTGTTGTATACATTTATTTTCCTGCTATCGAATAGGTATATTTAGGTAATTATAATTTACTTGTTACTTATAAAAAACAGTCATCTACTAATTCTGCTATATTAAATAATTATACAGTAGATGCTGAAAACGTATTTACATTAGTTAAGAGTACAAGATAGAGTAGTGATGCTGGAAATATGAATATTACATTTGATGGTGAAAATTAGGCATTTCCTTATACATTTACATTAACACTTAGTTAATATGGGCAAAATAATAAACATGAATAAAAATACCGGTGACACATTAACAGCCGGTGAGTTTAATAATGTTATATCTTCTATAAACTAGACATATGAAGATATAACTAATAATGATTTCGTTGCAGTAAATGCTATTAGGAATACGTTTACTATAGATTTTTCTCAAACTCCATATTCAGAAATAACATTAGGCACTTTATATTCAAACTACAATTTAAATATAATAAATTATGCAGAAGGAGATTGTGGAAAGATAATAGTTAATCAATCTGGATTTAGAACTTTAGTAGCTGAAAATATACAAGGAACTATAGATTTACCAATTGCTACAAATACTCAAGCTTTAATAACTTATTATGTTAATGAAGGAGTGTTGTATGCTTATTGTACTACTATAATAGCAAATGATAATAAACAACTTCCATCTACTATAACTGATTTATAGGTTGTGTACTCTAATTTATAGATGTGTATGTTACAATGGACTTCCCCTTCATCTGGTGTAGACGGAGTTCCAGTAACATCATATGATATACGATATAGTGCTAGTCCATTAGAAAATCCAGATACGGTATCTACTTGGAGTTCTGCTACAAACACAAACCTGATTATAACCCCTGCTGCTGTTGGTTCAAAACAAACTGCTGTATTAACAAATCTAAAAGCTAATTAGGAATATTATGTTTATATAAAGTCTAATAAAGTTACAAATGGTGTAACTTATACATCAAGTGCATCAAATTATGCTTACTTTGTCACTAAAGGATCAACTGATACTTCTACTTATTATTAGATACCCTTAACTACAGATAATATATACGCTTTAACTACTGTAACTGGTACAGATGAAGATGGTAATACAGTCGATGCCCGTAAATTAATAGTAGACGAATAGGATAAAACAAAGTATATTTCTAATGGATATCCTGATACATCATAGAATGGCATTTATAGTACTAGTTTCGGTTATAATGAATATTCTCGTGCTTAGATAATGCCATATTTGATATTCGATTTAAAGACAATATATACATTAGATAAAGCATATATTACTAGTGGAAATAAAGGAACATTTAGAGTATACTGTACAGATACTATTGGTGGAGATTGGGATTATGTTGGTATGTATACTGCATATTTTTCTAATTGGATAATAGTTGATTTCTAGAAGAAAAAGGTAAGACTATTTAAAATAGCGTGGGATACAATATATAGCAATGGTAGTGGTGAATATACATTTCCATCATCTAGCGATTATAATGGAGATATTTGTCCTATAGCAAATATATTGTTATACGGTAATAGCGATAATCAATTAAAAGTAGAAATACTTCCTCCTAAGAGACACGCTTTCTAGATGAGAACTGTTGATGATTTCTTTTGTGTAGACGGTCATGCATATCAACAAGGTAGAATACATTCAATGATTTCTGGTCCTAAAATAAGATTATATATTCATTATGGACAATTTGATGCTTATGATGATAATGGGAACATTATAACTCCATCATTCAAAGATATAACTGATGTTAAGTTTAGATTTAATGACATTGGATGGATAACTGGTAATAATGGTACTGGATAGGGTTTAGTTGGTTAGTTACGGGACACATATGCTAAATATGGTATGAAACCATATTTGACAGCTACTGGATATTCTGCATATACTAGATACAGTAGTAGTATAAATGGTAGACCGATAGATGATTACTGGTTACCTGGAGTATGGAAACCAGTACCAAAACTAGAATTAGATGGATTTATACCATATTATAATGCTACTCAGAATGCTTCACATTATATGACACAAGCCAAATTGTGTTATAATTTAGCTGCTAAATTTGGTAGTAAAAAGATAGATGCTAGTAAAATATCAGATTCTAGAAATTCTAGTAGTACAGTAGATGAAAATGCAACAGATTCTGGATTAGATTTAATTAGTGGACTAGAGCCAGGAAACGAAATAAATCAAACATGGAGTGAATTTTCAGGATACGCTAACAATATAGAAAGATTCGCTTTAGATAGTGCTTGCTATGATGGTATTTGTAATACCATGATTGATGTGTCTGGTCAATAGGTTTATGGCACTAAAAACGCAGATCCAGATTTACTATTTATAAATCCTGGTAATGCTGGAATTGAAACACAGGAACCGTTTGAACATTATTTTTAGACTATAAAAACTAGAAGTGATAAGAGTATTCCTTATGATGCTACTGCAGATCATATTTATTGTACAAATCCTACATCGACTGGAGCTGCTACATTTGAAGATTGGATGTAGACTCTTAATGGATAGTTTTTAAACAATTATATTGATTTTAGGGACAGATACTATCCATCTACAGAAATATGGATAAACGAATTTGGATATGGAGAAGGTGGTATTGCTGGTGGTGAATTCTAGTGTTATTCTCAACCAGGTATTACTATTAGTGGATGGACTATTCCTGATAGATTTAGATCTGATGTAAAAGGTGCTTGGACTATTAGAGCTTGTATAAGAATGATGAGTGCTGGTATAACTCTTATCAACTATTATTCTACTGAAATGGAGGAAAATGCATTTGATACAGGACAATACGGTGGCGGAATTGGGTATGAAATGTATCATTGGAATGATACTACTAGTACAACTCCTGGTGCTAAAGTAGCAGCAGTTGCACCATATGTAATTAATTATACCAGAAGTCAATTTTCAGGAATGGGCATATTTGGTAATTTCTTAGATAATGGTGCATTTCCTATAACAAGATCTTATTGGTATTTAGCCACATTTAGAAATACTTTAAAAAATTATTACTTTGTTGGATATAAGAGTATAAGTAGTGATTCAAAGATAATAATCGCTTGTTTCAAGAAGAAAGATGATGATACCAAAGGAGCTTATGTAATATATTATAATACTGCTTATAACTTAGAAGTGCATAACATATCTGTTCCAGTTCCATCCAACGTTACATCCGTTACACATGTTACTACATATGTACCAGACTTAATAGATCCTACAACAGTACCTCAAAGTGTATTGTATGCATCTGGCGATGTTAATCGTACTGGTATGGTTAGAGCTACTCATACTATAGTTAGTGGTGTAGAAACAGTTACATTACCAACAAAAGAACAAAATCCATATTTTCCATTAGTTGGTCCAGTTGCAGCACAAAATATAAATAAAATAGGTGGTAATGCTACATACGGTGCTAACGCTTTTTATGAAACTAAATTAGACAATGATGGCAATACAACATGGGTATATCATGAAGCAGCAGCATTAGCGTGGAATCAAGTAGAAGCAATATGTGATTATATAGAATATAGTGATGAAGGTAAACATGGTACAACAGGTGATTCAACTACTATAGATGCTACTGGTGGATTCTTTATAACTGATGCTACAGAGTTTCCTGAATATTATTTGTTCGATGCTGTTCCTACTACTGATTTCAATAGTAAGGTTACTAATTTAATATCTAATGTTATTAGTAGTGATACTGTAGATCTATTCTGGAACAATAATAACGTTGAAGATACAGCATATGAAGTATTACAATCTATAAGCCCAGAAACTGGATATTCTGTAGTAGATACTGTTACAGTAAGTGCTGAAAACACAGATACTATATCTGGTTTAAGTCCAAATACGACTTATTATTTTAAAGTAATACCTTTAAGAAACTCAGATCAAGGACAAATAAGTGATTATGTATCTGCTAAAACATTAGCTGTTGTTACAGCTCCTACTAATTTACAGATGTCTAATATAGGTTTGACTGGTATTACATTATCATGGTCTGGTGATTACACTGATCAAACAGATTTTATATCTTACTTAATATACAGAGCTATAGGTACTGGTAGTTATACTCAAATAGCAAGTATAAAAGATAGAACTATAAAAACGTATTAGGATTCTAATTTAACATCTGGTACATATTATAGTTATAAAATAAAAGTATAGACAGAAAATGGTGTTAGTAATTATTCTAATATAGTAACTAATAGAACGTTATTAACTACAGAAACATCGCCATCAGTTAAAAAGGCTTATACGAATAAGATAGGTACATAGATTATTGTTGAATTTGATATAGATTTAACATTATCAAATCAATAGCAAGTTTTAAATAATCTATCATTAACAGAAGATGGTAGTTTTAGATCTATGAAGTCTTGTTCATTAGATACGAATAATTAGAATATTTTAGTTATTAGTATATAGGACGGTACTTTAGCTCAATATACAGAAAGAACTCAGGTATTACTTTCATACACAACAAATAGTAATCTAGTATCAAAATATGGTATTACTGTTAGTGGGTTTACAAATCAAGTTGTATCAAATTTAGTTGGTAATTATACTAATATAAATGGTATATATCGTATAAATTTTGCATCGGTTAGTTCTACCGATGTACCTATAGATACAACATGGAATAGCTTAGTAGGTGATCCATCTACTGCTTATTCTAGTACATCTTTAAATGGTATGTAGAATGTTTCGTCTTCTTATTTAGTAGATGAATATTATCGTACTTCTACTATACAAGTAACTCCTATAACTCAAACTGTTGGTAGTATAACTTATAATTGGAACGGTAGTAGGAATGGATATGGAAATTTGTGTACAATCAGTGGTATACCTTTTGAAGTAAAAAACAGTTAGTGGTATATAAATAATAGATACGATTCTAGCGGTAATCAAATTTAGTTATCTAGACTACAATTAACAGGTTTAAATTCTAGTTATACATACGATATACAAATATACGGTATGTGGTGGTGGAACGAAAATCCAGCTAACAATAGGTATCTACAAATGTATGTTAATGGAGTATACTCAAATATTATGGATGTAACCAATAATGCTAATCAAACAGCAGTATTAGAATAGATCAATCCTACTGCAGACGGTGTTATAAATATAGATTTTAATATTCCATATTCTAATTATTAGTCTTAGGGTGGCTCTAGACCTATTAACTTTATGATATTAACAGAATATACTAATTATGGTTTGTCTTTACAACACGAACCTTATTTGATATCTGCTGTATTAAATGATAATAAAGATTTAAACCCTACTGATAATATTATCGATAAGTTAACTAGTAGTATACATATAGCTACAATTGGTGAATATACAAACTATATGTTATCAGAATCTTCTACATTTGATTCTGCTGTATGGACGTATATTGATTCTAATAGTGAGTACGACTTACCATTTACTCTTACATCTTGGGGAGTTAAGACGTTGTATGTTAAGTTAAAAAATAGTATAGGTGAATCTAATGTTAAGTCAATTACATTCTCTGCTATATAGCCACAACCAATATCAATAAACAGTTTGATAATAAATAATGGTGCGTTAGTAATTGATGATCCATAGATAACTGTTGAAACAAATACAATAAACTAGGAAGCAACAAACTATAAAATAAGTGAGTATAATGATTTTAGGGATTCACAAGTATTATCGTATAGTAATCCAATAACGTTTACTACTACAAGTGATCTTGGTTAGCATACTATATATGTTGCTGTTAGTTCTGATGGTGGAACTACCTGGGCTAATTCTGCTAGTACTACATTTATATTGTCTACTTTATAGTTAAATCAAATTAATATAAATAGTGGAGATACAACATCAGTATATGCTACAGTTAATGTATCTGGTGCTTATATTGGTAATCCTACTTATTATTATTTAAGTGAAGACTATACATTTAGTAATACAGTTCAACAACCATTTAGTTCTTTTCCTATATCATATACATTTAATACTGGTGGTAGTCATACACTATACTTAAAATTAAAGAATAGAATAACGACAACTACTACAGTAAGTGCTCAGATTATATATGATTATAGTGTATCAAATGTATCGTTTACTGTAACAGTACCATCATATGTCAACACAGATAATGTTAATTTATCAATACCAGCATTGAAATATGATAAGCGCTTTGCTTATAGTGATACTGTTGACGATTCTTATACTATATATAACTTTATGGTTTGTCCTTTCAGGGGTAGATCTATGAATATAGCTAATGGGCAATGGTCATAGTGGTATCATACAGATGGTAGTGGTAATGATGCAGTATCTTCTTATGGTTCAGATCCTGGTGAAACTCAGTTGTGGAATTTAGGGTATGCTATACAATATACAGATGGATGCGGCATCGAAAAATAGCCACATGTTACTGTAGCTACATGGCCTTCTATTGATACTGCAAATTATATGTAGAACACTACTGTTGATTGGCTAGATATGCTTGACTTTGGTCATTTTCCAGCATATCATGATGTTTGGGATGCTGCTAATAATAATACAACAGGACCAACAGATTAGTCAACATATAATACATTATTAAGTGATAGCGAAAAATACATATATAATTTAATAGGTGTATATTTAAAAACACAAATAACACCTAATGGTGATATTAATCTTTTAAACTGGGCTAAGAATAATTAGATAATACAATTAAATCAAGGTAATCAAGGTGTGTGGACATATCCATTTAGTTCTACTTTTTCACTTGATAAAAATGTAAACGCAGTTACGCGTAACTTTACAGATGTAGTTACTGAGTATAACAACATTGTAGCGCTAACTCAAAAAGATCCTATATACAGACAATGGGAAATTAACGGTCAACATAGGCAAGACTATAATAAACTTGGATTCTTTGAACAATTTCATAAGATGTATTTAGGTGGTGGAACAGATACTTTCTGGTGTCCGTCATTAGATGAAATGTATGAATATTGGTATTATAGAAGTCATGTTAATTTTACTAAATCAGTAGATGGCTAGAATATAACATTTACAGCAAATGTACCTAATTTTGATAATTTCTATTATCCAGAGTTATCAGTATTATTATCTGATATATATTCTCCGTCTTCTAAAGTAATTGATACTTTAAGAATACAAGGAGTAGCTGCATGTGGTGGAACTTGTACTATAACTAGAAACAATCGTACGTAGGTAATATCTTATAATGAAGGTGATACCGCTGAATAGATTGCTGCTTAGATTAGATAGTCTACTTCATTTACAGATGCTACTTTAACTGGTTCTAATAATAAGTGTGTGTTTACTGAATCAGCTAATGGTATAATAAACTATCCTACATTTATAGATGCTAGTGGCAAACAACAACAAGTAGTATATACATTTACAAATGGTACAACTAATGCTGGTGTATTAACATTTAATATAGATTTTACAGAACTACCACTTACTTATACTGCTCAATCAAACCTAACAGCTACTTAGTTATGTGATTATATTAAGCAAGCATTTACTTCTAAACCGTGTAATTCATGGTCACTTGATACTACTAGGGGTACTAAGACTCTAGTATTTACAAGTAATATATTTAAGACATCTGGTACTCCAACATTTACAGATACAGGTTCAACAGGCGCTACAGCAATGATAACCTTAACACAAGTTGGTTAGTCCATGTCTGGCATAAAAGGATATTGGAATAGAAGTATTGACGGTCTTTCAGTAACTTCAAACAACCAAGGATTAAACTATGGTGTAGATAGTAACAGTCAAACTATGATAGATGGCTATTCTCCTATACTTATAAATTTAAACTGGGGTAATTAGTTATAGACTAGAGCATAGAAATATGTTAGTAGATATGAGACTAAACAAGATACGCAATCATTAATAGATGCTAGATACTTTATTGATCAACTTGCTGATAATGATATAAAGACAGGATTTATAAATAGAATTAATGTATATGCTTTAGCACCTACTTTATAGTCAATATCTATAAATTCTGGTGATACTACAACTACATCAAATACTGTTACTATTGGATTTACAGTAGTATCTGGTACTCCAACTTATTATAAATTAAGTGAAAGTCCTTCATTTGTGAACGCTTCTTGGTAGCAATATACATCTAATGTTTCGTTTACATTATCAAATGTATTAGGTAATCATACTATATATGCTAAAGTAAAGAATGGAAACGGTGGTTCTAATTCTGTTAATGATAGTATTGATTTTGAAGTACCAACTCTTGTATTATCTTCTATGAGTATTAATGGTGGTGCAGCAACGACAACAACAAAAGCAGTAACTGTATCATATGTAACTGTTGGTAGTAGTCCTACTTATTATATGATAAATGAAGATCCTTTGTTTACATCATCGCAGTGGATACCAATAACACCTACAATACCATTTACTTTAAGCGCTGGCTCTTCTACTAAAACTGTATATCTAAAGATGAAAAATGATTATTATACTACCTCTACTATAAGTGGATAGATAATATACAACAATACGTTCGATTTAGGCAATATCGTTATAAACAGTGGTGATTCTTATTCTAACGATCGTACAGTTAGTATACGTATAAATTATACTGGTGATACTGTACCAACAGGTTATAAATTAAGTGAATTATCAGATTTAACTGATGTTTCTGGATATACAACTTGGGTAACAAATACAGTTCCTTATACGTTTAATAGTTATGGTAATAAAACACTATATTGCTAGATTACTGATGGTACACATGTAAGTAGTATACAAAACGATTCTATTACAATTGCTGAACAATTATAGTTAACAGGAATGTCAATTAATAATGGTGATAAAATTACTTCTGTATCTAATGTTAATATAGCTGTATCTTATATTGGTACTCCTACTAGCTATATGATAAGTGAGGATAACACATTTACAAATTCTTCATGGACTACGTTTACTACATCTGCAATATCATACACATTAAGAAATTATACGGAACCATCCAATATCTGGGGTACTCACGAATTATATGTAAAACTAACAGACGGATTGTAGACAACAAGCTATTTGAAATCTACTATAATGGCTACATATAGTGCTCTTAACAATATATTATTAGCTAATATATCTAGTGATATTACTAACAGTCCATATGGATATATAAACAGTATGTCAAATTCATATGGCAGTAATAAACAATATCATTCTTCAAATGGCGCTTTATCTGGTTCTTACTATGCTCCAAATATAAATCAAAACTGGTATGAAGTAACACCAGGATTTAAATGGTATCCAGATATGTAGGGTGGTTTACTTTCAGATATGTCTAATTTAAATCCTGTTCCAGCAGATACGGTGTTTACAAGTAATGGATATTATCCTAACAATTATATATGGAATAGTACTAGTAAGTATTCTAATACTCTAAATGTTTGGCACAATATAGATTCTACAGTTAGTGGAACTTACTGTACTTCATATGAAATGGCTACATTACCTTCTGGTACTTATAAAGTTAGATTATTGTTTAATGCTCCAAATTTCTATGGATCACAACTTAGGGTAAAATGTAATTCTGCTCCAGCTTAGACAATAAGTGTATCAAATCATACTCTTTATTGTAATAATAGTGATAACTGGTTAACGTTTAACAATATCGATATTAGTGGTACTGGTGATGAATTGAGTATTATGTTTAATGATTCAACTACAACTCCTCCGGTTTCATATACATCGTTATTAAGTTTTATAGAAATAACTCAACAAAATTATATTGATCCTGGATTTAATATACAGTTTGCAGATCCAATAGTTAAATAGATTTTGGTTAATTCTTCAATAAATTCAGATGGAAATAATGAAATAAGTACAGTAGAAGCTGCAGCTGTAACTGATAATATGATAGGTAGATTATTCCACGATACTGTTTCTGGTGCAGAAATAACTACTTTTAATGAGTTTAAATATTTTACTGGACTTACGTCAATAGGTGAAAATGCATTTTAGAAATGTTCTAAATTAACAGAAATAACATTACCTCCTAATCTACAATATATATACAATGATATAGCAGGTTATACAGCAATCACGAATCTTACAATACCAGGATCAGTACAACAGTTATGGAAATAGTAGTATCTTCCTACACTAACACATATTATATTCTAGGATTCCTCAACTCCATTACTATTACATGATAATAGTATGTTTAAGAGTGATAGCAGTATGACAACGTTAGTATTACCAGCAAGGACAAATTCTTTAGCTAGTGATTTCTTAGGTTATTGTAATAATATTAAGTTATTATATGTAAAATCAACAACTCCTCCGTCGTTGCTTGGTGATATTGGCGGATCATTAACTAATATATATGTTCCATCTGGATG
>JGI20214J14112_1000027_pt1 | contig 17387 bp, 21 predicted proteins | sample WetSurMetagenome_FD_14112 | JGI IMG/M metagenome (IMG submission 14112)
ACTGACAAGTCTTATCGTACTTCAACTCCTGGCCTACTACACAGCAGTAGAATTAAACCGTGACGTAGACAAACCAAGAAACCTTGCAAAGAGTGTGACCGTCGAATGACTGAATATGGCATAAATACTATTGGAAAAGGAGCACTGATTTTCGAACCGGTAACCCTTGGATTTCCTTCACGGGATCACCTGGGTGAAACCAAATTCACAGGTACAATAATCGGAAAAAATGCTGTGATCAGGTCAGGCACCATAATTTACAGTGATGTAATGATTGGGGATAATTTTCAGAGTGGGCATAATGTTATGATCCGTGAAAAAACCCGGATAGGCAACCGCGTTGCCATTGGTACGGCAACCGTTATTGAAGGTAATACTATTATCGGGGATGAGGTAAGCCTGCAGAGCATGGTCTACATTCCGACCGACACCGTAATCGGTAATCATGTCTTTATCGGGCCCAATGCTGTCCTGACAAATGACCGGTACCCTCCGACGCGTATCGGTGGACTTCAGGGGCCGCATATAAAGGATGGGGCAGCAATTGGTGCCAATGCCACCCTGCTTCCCGGTGTATGTATCGGAGAGGGAGCTCTTGTCGCTGCCGGTGCAATCGTAACCCGCGATGTCCCGGCATATACTCTCGCAATCGGTGCTCCGGCAAAAATAACGGCTCTCCCTTCGAAAATGATCAACAAGTAGATAACCGGAAAAACCTTATGCATTTTTTCCCGGCTAAAACCATGTGACCTATGAATATCCTTCTCGTTTCGACTCAGGATTATATCCACCACCCTATTCCTTCCCGTCACCATTATATTTTCGAGGAGCTTGCTAACCGTCATAAGATCCATGTCGCACACTTCCACGTTAGCCGTGGTCAAGCGCGGGAGACCCGGCTTATTATTGATGAAGCAACACAGTTCCCCTTTACAAATCCACTTTTACATTACACCTTCAACACGCCGTACCATTTCCATGTGTTTGATAAGATCATGCGTAGTGAAGAAATCGACATTGTTGTTGCAGCCCATGTTCTCGCTGGTACCGCTGTGATTCATGCGGCAAAAAAATACGATGTTCCGGTAATATTTGATCTTAAGGACTGGTTTCCCGATTCAGCTGCTGCCTATTTCAAAAATCGTCTTGTACAAAATATCGTAAGAAAAAGTGTATGGAAAATCACGAGAAAAAATCTTAATGATTGTGATCGTATAACAACCGTCTCTCCTTCTCTCGTAGAAAAGCTCAAAGGGTTAGGCTTTTCCTCCGATTTGATTACCAATGGTGTAGATATAAATATTTTCCAACCNATNGACGGACGAAAAACCAGAAAGCAACTTGGTATCGGAGACGAGGATTTTGTTATTGGATTCTGTGGAAGTGTTGAGCGCTGGTATGCCATTGATGAGATGATCCGCGCTCTGCCCGTATTGATTCAATATCGTCCCGAAACAAAAATGCTCGTGGTTGGGGATTCCCTTTTTACAGATTATCTGTCCGCATTATACAAACTTGCAAAAGATTTGGGGATTTCCGATCATGTGATATTCACCGGAACGANACCATACANGGAACTTCCCAGATATATTGCAGTTATGGATGCCTGTACCATCCCNCTCTCTCCTCCTCAATGGAGTAATATTGCACTTCCCAACAAATATTTTGAATATTCTGCCTGTGGAAAACCCATCGTGATGCGACCGATCCCCGATGTGGAGCAGATNGGCGGACCAAACCTTTTCGTGTACCGGACCCGTGAGGAATTTATTTCACAAATTCAATATCTGATGCTTAACCGTCCATCCTTTTCAATAAACCTTGAAAAATACAGTTGGAAAGAGAAATCCCGCCAGTTTGAAGAGATATTCAAGAGTTTCTCATGAGGAATTCATCCAAATTTATTAATGGTCTTAACGGAAACCAAGTACCCAAGAAAGGTTGATTCCATGGTATATATCGATCTAAAAAACCGCCACACGCAACTGGTTATCGGACTGGTTATATTATTCTCGTTCTTTGCCCTTTGGCTTCGTTTGCTTCCCATGCTCACTATGGGGGATACCGACGTCCTGAATATGGTGGCAAGTGATGACCCGCTGTACAATCTGCGCCAGGTAGAACAGATATTGGCAAATTTCCCGAATTATGCATGGTACGATCCAATGTCCCTCTTTCCAACGGGGACTACTATCTATTGGGGACCGCTTTTTCCTACAATTATAGCAATCGTTTGCCTCATTACCGGTGCCTCGACGCGACCGGAAATCATCAGCACGGGTCTTTTAATCCCCCCGGTCATGGGAATGCTAATGGTAGCAATCATGTACTTCGTGGGAAAAACCTGTGGTGACTGGAAAACCGGTCTTCTTGCATCAGGGTTTACCGCGGTAGTATCCGGCCAGTTCTTTTACCGCTCGTTCTATGGATATATGGATCATCATATTGCAGAGGTGCTTTTTTCCGCAATCTTCTGTTTGTTCTATATGTATGCGATTTACACAGAAAAGGATGCAAAAATCGACCTGAATATTTTCAGCACCTATAAAAAATCACTATTATTATCGTGTCTTGCGGGTATCGCGTACCTTCTCGGACTATTCGTAATGCCTACAATGATCCTCTTTGCAATGATTGTCGGGATATTCACGGTAATTCAGTTTATTATCGATGTTTTACGTGGCAGGACCAGTGAATATCTCCTGTTTATTAATACGGTGATTTTCACCATCGCGATTATCGGGCTCCTGATATTCGGGATTAAAAGTTCAGGGATTAATCTTTCGTCCTATTCCATTGGTCATATATACGCATACTTAGGATTGATTGGAGGCACGGCCTTTCTCTATGGTATCGCTTACTATCTTAAAGGAAAAAAACGGTATTACTATCCTGTCATTCTTGTTGGATGCGGGATTTTGTTTGCGCTCATCCTGTTCATTACCAGCCCCCAGATGTATAACCTGTTTATAACCGCTCTCTTCGCGTTTTTCGGACAACAGGCAGTAACCAATACCGTGCAGGAAGCCCGAGGATGGGCACCAAACCTTGCGTGGATGACTTTTAACTATGGTCTCATTCTGATGGCAGGTGGGGCGCTTGTGATGATCTATAAGAATTTGCGTGACGAGCATCCCCACCAGATCTTTGCCCTCGTGTGGTCACTCGTCATGCTATTTTCAACATGGCAGCATATCCGCTATGAGTATTACCTTGCAGTAAATGTGGCCCTCCTCTCTGCTGTATGTATCAGCTTCACTTTTGATTATGGATGGGCAGATATCCGCCTGCTGGCAACAAGAATTTCATCAGAACCTGAAGAGCCCGAATACAAAAAAGGTGAGAAAGAGGAAACCCAAAAGAGTAAAAAACAGAAACGAACCCATAAGAAGGGCTCCGAAACGTCCCAGCCCAATTATATTAACATAGCAGTTGTTATTCTCGTCGCTGGGATTGGCATCCTGTTTGCCTATACCTCTGCATCGCTTAGCTACTCAAATGCAGCAGGTGACAATATTCGGATGAATCCCGATTGGAGAGAGTCTCTGGACTGGATGGGAAATAATACCCCCGAAACCGGTGTGATTTACACCACCATTTACAATCCCCAGACATTCCAGTATCCTCCCGAGGCATATGGGGTCATGTCCTGGTGGGACTATGGGCATATGATAACGTATATTGCGAAGCGGATCCCGAACGCCAACCCCTTCCAGCAGGGTGTTGTTGGACCTGCCGGGTCAGCCAACTTTTTCATGTCTGTATCTGAAAATGAAGGAAATCAGGTCCTTGATCTCGCTGGAACCCGATATGTTATCACAGATATCGAAATGGATACCGGAAAATTCTGGGCGATGGCAACCTGGTATAATGCATCGGCTGCCGCCAATCCCTACCAGATGACTCTGCTTACTCCTGAACAGAACAACCCCAACAGTTACGAGTCAGTGCTTCTCAATACACAGCAGTATTATCTTACCATGATCTCACGGCTCCATAATTTTGATGGCTCCCTGACAACACCGACGAGTGCCTATTATATCGAGTACGCCGATCCTACAATTTCGCAAGTCTCGCTTCCGGTGATCACCGGAGCAGAAGCGATGAATGCCAGCGATGCGGTCAGCCGTGCAGCTGAATATAACCTCAAAGCACCCGAGGGTTACCATGCCGCAGCATTGAGCCCGGCTGTTACGCTGCCGATCGAAACCGTTCCGGCGCTCAGGCATTACCGGCTGGTGCACGAATCTCCCAGCAATGTATTCAATTCAAAGACCAACGATCTCAAATACGTGAAAGTTTTTGAGTATGTGAAAGGGGCGCATATAAAAGGAGAGGGTATTATCCAGGTTCCCCTTATCAGCAATACCGGCAGAAATTTCACCTACCGGCAGATGAGCATCAACGGTGAATTTATCGTGCCTTATTCAACAACCGGTAACCCCTATGGGGTAAAGACAACCGGCAAATACCGGGTAATCACTTCAGGACGGGAATATGACGTGCCGGAATCCGCCGTAATGCAGGGTCAGTGATCCAATAATTCATTTCCTTCCTTCCCTTCTTTTTTAACGGTCACGAGACCAAACCTTTTGAGGGTAGAAAATAATGTACGGATGACACTATTATGGTCCGATGTTCTGCTATATACGGGGATATTTTCTCTCATCATGATCTGGAGAACCATGATGAAAGTAGCGCCCGGCTGCTTGCAGCTTTCGACGGGGTACCCAAAGGAGTGCCCATTGTTGCGCCGTATTGTGCCACAGAGTCGGATCTGCTCAGAGTTCATACACCATCTCATATCCGGATGATCCGGGAATTTTCTTCACACGGGGGACAACACTTCATAGATAATAGCACGTATGTGAATGGTGAGACGTTCGATGTGGCTTCCTATGCCGCAGGAGCTGCTGTCGAGTCGGTGAATCGTGCGATTGACGGTGAATCCTGTTTTGCTATTGTTCGACCTCCCGGACATCACGCTGAACCTGACCGGGCAATGGGTTTTTGCATTTTTAACAATGTGGCGATAGCGGCCACTGCTGCACTGGATCGACTGGACAAAATCGCGATCATCGACTGGGATCTTCACCATGGGAATGGCACTCAGAAAATTTTCTCAGCATCTGATCGCGTGCTCTTCTGTTCCATCCATCAGGGAAACATCTTTCCCCATACCGGTTGGGTAGATGAAATTGGTACAGGGTTGGGCAAGGGATTCACCATAAACGCACCCATGAGGCCTGGATCAACCATTGCCGATTACCGGCTCATCTTTGAAGAGGTGTTTATCCCGGCTCTTGAGCAGTTCAAACCAGAGGTTATTATCATATCCGCAGGGCAGGATCCCCTTTTTGATGATCCAAAAAGCGGTATGTTGTTATTTCCAGCGGATTTTGGTACCCTTACCGCACTCTTAAGAGATGCAACCGATCATCCATTGGCACTCGTACTTGAGGGGGGGTATGGACCTTCACATGGAGATGCCATCAACCGGATTTTTTCTTCTCTCCGTGGATCACCGGTTCCATCATGTGAGAGTGAGCCTCGTCGCACTACCCGTGATATGGCAACGGTGCTCAGAAAAATAAGAATGTAATTTTCGAATGTGGCGGAAAAACACCTTTATACAAGAATATACATCATTCTCCATTATGTTAGCAGAAGAACTCACTCTCGGCATGCGGGTGCGGTATCCGCGAACCGGAACCACCGGCATCATTCTGCGTATCGAGCAGGTGCGGGGAGAGATGTTTGCCGAACTGGACAGTACAAATCTCCTGTACAGAATCGATAACCTTATTCCGGCAACCGGCCCGGATAAATCAACCAAGGCAATCATTGATGACGCAAAAAAAGTAATTGAGAGAGAGAAAGAGTTTGCTTCAGGGCGCGATCTGCAGGACGCGTGGAAAGCAACCGATCAAAGCTGTGAGGGAGGAGGTTAATTCTCCCGTGCAATCGGTGCCGGTTTACCTGGTTCAAACCATTATTTGCATCAATCTGTTCAGTGNNTACTCAAACTAAAATAAAATGCAAACCCGGCGATTACAAAAAAGGGTAACAATGTGCTTATCGTACTGAAAAAATACTGATGGAAGAATGTTACCGTTCATGTGCCGGGGGGTAAAACAAATTCCGCAAAATGGCAATTAACAAACATTAATTCCATAACCCCATTAACGAAAATGGTTACTTTATTTCATGAGTCCCCGACTAATCCCAATTCCCTTTAAAATAAAATAATTAGTATTTCTTGTGTCATACTGCCGTTTTCAGGTTAGTCGCAAAACGCTGATATCTGCCGATCAGCGAGATACTTATTTAATATTTTCGCGTCCATAAGTGTTATCAAACCAGCATTAACTTTCTGATTGATGTCTCGCTGAATACCGGGTGCATGAATCAAAGATGGTTTTAATTTAAGTTCAGGGTGATAGTGTTCTAAATTTTATAGAGAGTAAGGAGGTTCGATTTCATTTGCATGATGTAAAAGTTCCCAGTGTCAATATAGGAGTTGTAGGTCATGTCGATCATGGTAAAACTACGCTCGTGAACGCACTCACCGGGACATGGACAGACAGACACAGTGAGGAGGTGAAACGTGGCATCTCGATCCGTCTTGGATATGCTGACGCTACCTTTTACCGGTGCGAAAAGTGTGCAGGTACTGACGCCTTTTCGACCAGTTCCGAATGTCCGATCTGTGGCGGAAAGGGAACACCATTCCGTTCAATTTCCTTCGTCGATGCACCAGGTCACGAGACGCTGATGGCAACGATGCTGTCCGGTTCAGCATTAATGGACGGAGCAATGCTGGTCATTGCTGCAAGCGAGAGGTGCCCGCAGCCGCAGACAAAAGAGCATCTGATGGCGCTGGAGCTTGTTGGGATAAAAAATATCGTGATTGTCCAGAGTAAAATCGATGTGGTCAGCCAGAAAGAAGCAATCGACAATTACCACGAAATAAAAAAATTCATTAAAGGAACGATCGCAGAGAACTCACCCATCATTCCGGTCTCTTCGCAGAAAGGAATCAATATTGGTGCTCTTGTTCAGGCACTTGATCAGACAATTCCTGAACCCGTGCGGGATCCTAATGCTGAACCTGTTATGCTTATTGCCCGCTCGTTTGATGTAAACAAACCTGGCTGCAACTGGAAAGATGTGAAAGGCGGGGTCGTCGGGGGGTCTCTTATCCGGGGCATCCTCCGCGAAGGTGACGATATCGAAATCCGACCAGGAAGACAGACACAGATAGAAAACAGGATAAAATGGATTCCTATCACAACAAAAGTCACATCGATTAATGCTGGTTCTAATAAGGTCGCTGAAGCTACTCCCGGCGGACTGCTTGGAGTGGGAACCAAACTCGACCCGGCTCTGACGAAAAGTGATGCACTTGCCGGTCAGGTACTAGGTCACGAGGGTAAACTTCCGCCGGTATGGGACAAAATCCGGTGCCGGGTCACGCTCATGGAGCGGGTTGTGGGGGCTACAAGCGAACTGGTCATTGAACCGTTAAAACACAGCGAACCGCTGATGCTTTCAGTAGGAACCGCCGTTACGGTTGGCGTCGTCAGCAATACGAAAAAAGATACCATTGAAATTCAGCTGAAGCGACCTGTATGTGCAGAACTGGGTTCGAGGATAGCTATCAGCCGGCAGGTGGGAGCACGCTGGCGGCTAATCGGGATGGGAGTCCTGAGCGAATAAAGATCCTTCTGGATGCAAATGCACTCATGATGCCGGTACAATTCCAGATCGATCTCTTCGATGAGCTTCGAATGCTGATTGGAGCATTTGAACCGATCGTGTTATCAGGAGTAATTGGGGAGCTTACCGGACTCTCCCGTGCAAAAGGGCGTGACGGCGCAGCTGCCCGGCACGGTCTTGTGCTTGGTGAGAAATGTACTATCGTAGAAAGCCGGGAATTTCAATCAGAATCTGTCGATGCGCAGATGATTGAATATGCAGCTCGGAATGCATGTATGGTGGTTACCAACGACCGGTGTATCAGAAATGCACTATTAACACGCGGTATCAGCGTGATATCAATGAGAAATCAGAAAAAACTGGAGATATTGCGGAGGTAAAATATGTATCATAAGTTGATGCTTGAGGACAAGGTGCGGGTACCCCCCCAGCGACTGGGCGAGAAACTTGAAAAAGTGATTCTTGAGGTTCTGCAGGAACAGCTTGAAGGCAGTATTGATAAAGAGATCGGAATTTTCATCTGTGTGACGAAAGTCCAGGATGTCGGTGAGGGCGAACTCGTACCAGGTGACGGTGGCGTCTATTATGATGTGAAGTTTGAAGCACTCGTACTCCGCCTTGCACTACAGGAGGTCATCGAAGGGCTTGTTGTCGAGACGACAAGTTTCGGGGCTTTTGTCAGTCTCGGTCCTATCGATGCGATGCTGCACGTGAGCCAGATTTCGGATGAATATATCAATTACGATGAGAAAAATGCCCGTCTCATCTGCCAGGAGTCCAAAAGGTTCATCGGAGTTGGCGATGTAGTCCGTGTCCGTGTTGTGACACTCTCCCTCAATGAGCGTGAGCCGCGTGACAGCAAAATCGGACTGACGATGAGACAGGCAGGTCTTGGCACGGCACTCTGGCTTGAAGAAGAGATGAATAAGGAGAAAGAGAAAGACCAGAAATCCTCTCCGTCATCAAAAGATGCGGTAAAGGAGAAGGGCAAGGGCAAGAGGAAGGAGCATGCCTCCGGCGAATAAGAAAAAGCAGGGAAAGGTCTGCCGCGACTGTCATCGTGTAGTAGATGGCGAGAACTGCGTAATCTGCGGCACAACAAATCTGAGTGAAGACTGGTCCGGTTACCTCGTCATCATTGATCCGGAAAATTCCGATGTTGCAAAGCGGATGAACATCAAACTTCCGGGTCGCTATGCGCTGAAGGTCCGCTGATGCTCACACTTCCTGAAGAGTACCGGAAGCTTTTCCAGGAACCTTTCGGGAAGCTGCACCGTGATATTGATGAGATTATTCCCATAATTGCAGACAGTACTGTATATGCAGTCGGTGATGTAGTAACTCACAACCTCCAGAAGAGAGGGATTACACCTGCAATTGCCGTCGTTGACGGATATACCATGCGCTTACCATGCAAAAGGATGCCGGTATTTCAGGGAGAATGTATCAGGGTGAAAAATCCTGCCGGTACATTAACCGAAGAACTGATTCGCGCGCTCGATCACGCAATTATGCATCCACCAGCTACGGTTATTGTGGATGGTGAAGAAGATCTCGCGGTGATCCCGCTTGTGATCGCCGCTCCAGACGGCGCAATCGTTTTGTACGGACAGCCACATCAGGGAGTCGTACTCCGCAGAGTAAACAAAAAGGCAAAAGAAACCGCACACCATTTTCTGACGCATTTTATCCACTCTGACGTTTGAATTTCCCTTTGTATCCATGAAATAACGTGTTTACTTTTTTTTGTTTTTGCGATTAGTGTCAGGAATCGATGTGAGGCTCACATTATAAATAACCCGGTTTCCAATAATTACAGGATATCGATGGATTTTGAGATCACCGGCGATAAAAGAAATGAGCTTTTATCCAGAAGAGAGGTTCAGTTTGACCTCAAATACGATGGTGCGACCCCCTCCCGTATGCAGATTATCGGCAAACTATGCGCCCTGCTCAATGTAAAAGAGAATCAGATAACCCTTGACACCCTCAACAGCAGCTTCGGTAAGACAGAAATAACCGGTTCAGCACGTATTTATGACAGTGAAGAGGGCAGGAACAAGACCGAGCGTCCGTACCTTGCAGCGCGCGGAATGCCCAAACCCAAGGAAGAAGGGGCTGCGTAACAATGGCAGCAGCAAAGAAGGCAGCCGTAGCTAAAGGACAAAAGAGAGGCGCGTATTTCAAGGTTGAGGGCGCTAAGGTCACTACAACCAAGAAATACTGCCCGCGTTGCGGACCTGGCATCATGATGGCGGACCACAAGGACCGGACCACATGCGGCAAGTGCGGATATACTGAATTCAGAAAATAAGATCCAATGCCTGTTTTTGGGCAGATACTTGGAATTGAGGGAACTGCATGGAACCTCAGTGCCGCTCTTTTTGATCAGGATCTCATTTCACTTGTTTCCCGACCCTATAGCCCGGCTCTGGGTGGGATCCACCCGCGTGAAGCGGCGCAGCACCATGCATCAGTAATGAAGGAACTCATCTCTTTGGTCCTCAAGGATCCTGATAAAATTACGGGTATAGCATTCTCACAGGGTCCGGGGCTTGGGCCCTGCCTGCGGACGGTTGCAACGGCAGCCCGGTCGCTTGCGCTGGCACTTGGCGTCCCGCTTGTTGGGGTTAACCATTGCATCGCTCATATAGAGATAGGGCGTTTTGCGACCGGTTGCCGTGACCCCATCATCCTCTATGCAAGCGGAGCGAACACCCAGGTGATCGGGTACCTGAACGGCAGGTACCGGATATTTGGTGAGACCCTCGATATCGGCATCGGAAATGCGCTCGACAAGTTTGCAAGGTCCAAAGATCTGCCTCATCCTGGAGGTCCAATCATTGAGGCTCAGGCAAAACTTGGCCAGTACATCGATCTGCCATATACGGTAAAGGGAATGGATCTCGCTTTTTCCGGCCTTGTTTCAGCAGCGAAAGATTGTAGAGCGACATTACCTGACGTGTGCTGCAGCCTGCAGGAAACTGCTTTCGCAATGTGCGTTGAAGTGACCGAACGGGCTATGTCACTTGCCGGAAAAGAAGAGGTGCTCCTTGTTGGAGGTGTTGGAGCAAACCGTCGGTTGCAGGAAATGCTCCGGATGATGTGTGAGGATCGAGGGGCTCAATTCTACGTCCCGGAACAGAAATACCTCGGAGATAATGGCGCGATGATCGCTACACAGGAAAACTGATGCTTGAGAGCGGGTCGTCACTCGCCATCGAATCTTCACAGATCAACCCCTCATTTCGCTCAGATGATGTAGAGGTGACCTGGCAACACGAGATTATTCATGAAAGACCCCCTGTTTTTCATGATCATGTAAGCTGGAAAAGAGGTGCGGAAGCCATCGTCACGTTCCGGAATGGCAAAGCTGAGAAGCGCAGGGTTTCGAAACTGTACCGCGCTCCCGCACTTGACAACCGACTCATTACAGAGCGAACCCGGGCAGAAGCGCGATTGATCGCTGCTGCACGCAAAGGCGGTGTTCCCACACCAGTCATGAGCGACATCACTGCTGATACAATTGTGATGGAGCAGGTGAAGGGGACATTACTGACACAGAATCTCACTGAATCAGCAGTATATAAAGCAGGGCGAATGATCGGAAAGCTGCATATTTCAGGTATTATACACGGTGATCTCACGACAAGTAACATAATGCTGCGTGAGAATGATGGTACGTGCGTATTGATCGACTTTGGGCTTGCACAGGTAAATTCCGAGATCGAACAGCGGGGTGTAGATGTTCATGTCCTTTTCCAGACCCTTGAGAGCACATCACCAGCTTGTGCTGATGTTCTAAAAAACGCGTTTGCAGCAGGATATGCAGAGACGTTTGCAGAGGCTGCAGAAGTTATAACCCGTGAGCATGAGATCGAACTCAGGGGGAGATATTTATAATACTCACGATGGTTACGAGCAACCCCGATAAGGCAAGGGAGGTAGCGGAATTTTTCGGCAGTTCACTTGAAGTGTGCCACGTGCCGCTGGATATTCCTGAACTCCGCTCTGATGATATAGCTGAGATCTCCATACAGAAAGCGCAATACGCATTCGATCATCTCCTCACTCCACTCATTGTCGATGACACCAGCTTTTCCATCGATGCATTGAATGGATTTCCCGGCCCGTATGCCGCGTACGTGCTTCACTCGATAGGTAACGAGGGTATTCTCAAAATTATGCAGGACGTGAAAGATCGCAACGCACACTTCACGACAGTTATTGCATTCGCAGATGAACATGGTGTCCATCACTTTCCGGGAATCCTCCACGGGCGGATTATTACAGCACCCCGAGGAAGCGGTGGGTTTGGGTATGACCCGATCTTTGAGGTGGAGGGTAGGACACTTGCAGAACTCCCGTTTGAAGAGAAAAGCAGAATCTCACACCGTGCGCTGGCGCTTACTGCATTCCGGGACTGGTTCATTCAAGAATACAGCCACTGAAAAGTAACACAAATGGTTAATAAGTCTTACAGCTTTGTTATAAGGGCAGACAGGAGTGTATTTCTATGGCAAAATTCCCCGAAGCCGAAGCCCGGTTACTCAATGTGAAAATTTGTATGCATTGCAACGCCCGCAATGCGATACGCGCAACCAGCTGCCGCAAGTGCGGTTATCAGAACCTGCGCCCTAAGAACAAGGAAAGAAAGGCGTAATTATTATCTTCAATATTTTTCAAGTTTTTTTTAAATATTACTTGTATTCATGCCGAGTAGTAAGTCACCCGCTTGCCTTTCTTTGCATATTCCCCGGCGAACGTTTCGATATTCCGTTTGTACCCTATTCGTTCAATAAAACCCAGCGTGCGGAGTACTTCACGCACCCGCATCACATCTGTCTCATCTGCCCAGTTTTTTGTATATACATAGATGACTTTTCGGTTGTCGCGTGATTCCGGATTTGGTTTTGACGTGCTCACTTTTGCAGATATACCAAGCTCGAGTGCCACTGTTGCGTTCCGGATCTTTATCCATGCTTCATCCGCGAGGCCCGGCTCCTGGAAAATCAGCCATTTCCCCGCATTTTCATCCTCGATTGCTTCAGGAGCACTTCCCGGAGCGTCCTGCACAATCCAGTACATCTGCGTGGTCTTTGTCGGGATTACCCCCTCGCCGTTGCAGAGCATCGTATAGATTGTGTCAATATCGGAAAATCGTTTCATTATTGCCTCTGCAAGCTGAGGATATTCATGAGTAAACTTCTCAAAAATTATGGAAAGTTCCGGTTTGAAATCAACACCGCCTTCGACCAGTGCGTAAAGGTATTTGTTCTGGGTCTGGAGCCCCCGGTTCAGGGTGTGCTCGAAGATACCGTATGCCACATCAGCCAGCGCTTCGGGATCGACTTCGGCCATGCGTACCAGTCAGATGTCAGCAAGAAAATAGTTTCTGTATTGATCCTGCGGAAAATACCTATACCTACCCCCTTCTGGAAGTAAGTGTCTGATGAATCCATGAATAGGCTCAAAATTCGCGCCGTTTATATGTAATTGTCGAATGTTTTAAGAGCGCCCAAACGAACATGTACCACTTATGGAATGGAAACGTGACTGGGGCCTTACCAGTAGAGTCTGGCTGACAATGTTCTTGTTATTCATCCTCTACCTTGTGTTCATGACCATACTTTATGCGTTCGGAGCAGGTTACCAGTGGATAGTGTTATTAGCCGTGGGAATGGGATTGGTCCAGTACTTTTTCTCAGATAAGCTGGTACTCTGGTCAACTGGAGCACGGATTCTCGAAAAAGATGAATATCCTGAACTTCATCAGACTGTCGGGAAGCTCTGCAAGGAAGCTGACCTTCCTCTCCCAAAGATTGCAATCATGCAGAGCCCGGTTCCCAATGCGTTTGCAACGGGAAGGAGTCCCAAGCACGCCGTTGTCGCATGCACAGACTCGATCATGCGGCTCCTGAATAAGGAGGAGCTTGAGGCCGTTCTCGCCCACGAGCTTTCCCATGTGAAAAACCGGGATATCCTGACCATGACAATGGCCAGTTTTATTGCGATGATTGCTTCGATGATCATGCAGAGTTTTTTCTTTTCCGCGGTTTTAGGGGGACGCAACCGGGAAGGTGGTGGAACGATCATCATCTGGATTGTCTCAATTGTCATATACGCGGTCAGTACGTTACTCATCCTTGCACTCTCGAGATATCGTGAGTTTGCAGCTGATCGCGGAAGTGCCCTTATCACGAAAAACCCCAAAGCACTCATGTCCGCTTTAAGCAGGATCAGCGGACGTATGGATGCAGTCCCCCCGGAAGCTAAAGCAAAGGTGGAAGCGGCAAATGCATTCTTCATCATCCCGGCACTATCAGGGAGGTCTTTCATGGAACTTCTTTCCACGCATCCACCCCTTGAAAAGAGGATTGCAAACCTTGAGAAAATCGAAGCTGAAATGCATAGGTACTAATAATACCGCTTAAACTCTTTTTTTATTCAGAACAGTTATCCTTAACCTCATAATTACCAGAGTTTTTATCGATAGTTACACACCTCATTCAATCTTGTATCCATGCATCGGTTTGCAGATGTTTCAAATCAGGATTAATTCCAGATGGCCTTCTTATATCCCCGAAGGATAATGATTAGCCGTCATAAAAGCCCTATATTTATATCTGCCGGGACTCATTGAACTAATAATAAAGGGTGCTCTGACCTTGCTGTCTGTCCTGCTTATCGATGATGAACCTGCGCTGCTCGAAGTGCTCAAACTGTTCTCTGAACGGTCCCGTGAAATGAGTGTTCACACAGCACAATCCGCAACAGAGGCACTTAAGATCCTTCCTGAAAAAACCTTTGATGCCATCATAGTTGATTATTCCATGCCGGAGATCGATGGAATTGAATTTTTAAAAATTCTCCGCTCAGAAGGCAATACAACGCCGGTGATCATTTTTACGGGAGCCGGGAATGAACGTACAGCAATCGAAGCTATGAATAATGGTGCAAATTTTTACATAAAAAAAGGTGAAGATCCACAGACGCAGTTCCGTGAACTGATTACATTGGTCAAAACTGCCGTGGAAAGGACGTATATCGGAAAAAACCTGGGTACAACCAAACAGGTTATTTCAGATATGATAAATTTTTCATCCGATCCCAGCTTCGCCATAGATCGCGAAGGCAGGGTTGTTGCATGGAACACCTCGATGGAACAACTGACAGATACACCGGCGAGCGCATTGATTGAAAAAAATGATTATCTCTATGCAGAGCCTTTTTTTGGAACCCGAAGAAAAATGTTGGCAAATCTCATCTTCGAACCGGATGATGAGATAAAGCGACACAAATATATGATAGTCAGCAGGGTTGCAAAAGGCCCGATTATCGCGGTTACCAAAGGATTAAAACGGGATGGAAGTGAGTGGACACTCTGGATGAAAGCGATGCCGGTATATGATGGGCAGGGAAACTTTATCGCGGCTGTCGAAACGGTGCGCGACATCACTGCGACATTCAAGGATATCGTGATTCACGATGAGACACAGGATGCAGTTGCCAATATAACGGAAGCCGCGACCCGGCAAACNTCAAAACCCACAGGTCTGGTCAATAAGCTTCTCGGCACATCATCGGGCAANACTTCTTCCTTTTACAAGGAAGGNGTTATGCTGTACCTGAAAGAAAANAAATTCCCGGAGGCGATTGTTGCATTCAATAATGCCCTGGAGATTGATGATAAACTTCCGTATGTCTGGAATGACCGTGGCCTCTGTTTCCGGGAAATGGGGGATAATAAAAGTGCCCTCAAATCGTTGCTTCGGGCAGTTGAACTTGCCCCGGAGAACCCGGAACTTCTCTTCAATCTTGGTGAAACACTCGAAATGATAGGAGTGCTCTACATGAGCAACAAATATCTCGATTCCGCAATCCAGACATTCAAAATGGTGGCAAACCAGATACCTAATAACTCGAATGTATGGAATCATATTGGCATTTGTTATAAAGAGATGGGAAAACCTGAAGAGGCTAAATTTTACTTCGATCGTGCCAGGGATATTCATATTTGGAAAAAGGATACACCGATAATTCCCAATCACGATAAATTTCTCTAGAAGTGTATCCTCTGGCCAAGTCCGTTATAGGTAAACCATTTTTAAATGATCACTCCTGCAGAATTATACGATACTCGGCATTATAATCAGTTATACCGGAACTGCCTGGCCGCACTTAGGCTTTATATCCTGAAGTAAGTAATACACTCTTCATGACTCACAGATGGCTGCTTCCTGTGTTTTTCACGATTCTCATTTTCATAGTCCTTCCGGTGAATGCCCATGTTCCTGTGAGTGCCGATGACAATAATAGGCTGACATCAGCATTTTCGGTGGAAAAACCCACTAAATCGTATGTAGTTTACGGGCACCTCCATGATGCCGGAGATGTGGGTTATTACCAGTTCAACATGAATTCCGGTGATCAGCTCAAACTTTCTCTTATGACGCCCGGATTTGACGCGCCGCTACCGGATATGGTCATTATGAGCCCGGGAAATTCCGTATCCACGAACGGTATTTTAAAACCCGTTGATGTACCGCAAGGTTATGGTGTGGAGGTGATCAAAGGTCAAAAACCAGTTACTGCAGAGTATGAACCATTTACTCCTGCTGCAATTTTTAACGTTGCATCCTATTCAAAAAACATCACCCAGCCAGGGACTTACTACGTCGCGGTTGTCAGTCCGGCTGAAGAAACCCGGTACAGTATTGCTGTTGGTTATCTTGAGGAGTTCAGTGTTTCAGAATGGATCCTCGTACCTGTCAGTGTCATAAACACACACATTTGGGAGGGGCAGTCCATTATCGTAATCTTTGTACCGTTCCTTGCTATCATGATTCTTGGTCTGATCATTATAGCTAAAAGAGAACAAACCAACCAAATAAAAAAACCACTCTCATTCTGGCTTGCATCAATTGCCGGATTATGCTATTTAGGCGGCGCATCCATTGTACTTGTCCAGATGGTTCGAGTCCTTATGGTAACAGGCTTTTCTTCTGGTGTTTTTGTCACGATCATTCTTGCTTTCATACCAATCCTGCTCGGTATCTTGGCGCTGCGAATTGCACGTTCATCATCCCCGCTATCGAGAAAGGATCGGTTTTCGCTGGGAATCATCGGACTTCTGGGACTGTTATTCTGGGCAGGGCTTATTATCGGGCCGGTGATTGCCATTATTGCAGCTTTGGTACCGGAACACTACTAACCCAAATATTCCAATCAAGGATTTCAGAAAAACATTTCTTCTTTTGGTTCTCTAGAATTCTTTACACTTTGATATGAAATATTAAGCACTGCTAAGATGACAGAGGGGCACAGTGGCTCTCCATCAGATACGATGATTACACCCACCCCATGCGGGACGTCCCAGTGATGGATCGGTGACCAAACTTTCAAAAACTCCTGTCCGCCCTGTCCCGGAGAGGCTTTGAAGGGAAGTCCTTTGAATACAATACGATTTTCCTCGTTAGAGTGTAAAACGAATTGATTCATGTCTGTTTCTGAAGTGCCTGCTTTTTCCTTTTTTAAAAACAGGAAAAGGGAATGATTAATACTACTGCTCGCTAAAATGGTAAAGCATCATTGCATCGATGGTCTAGTGGTATGACTTAGGCCTTCCAAGCCTATAGCCCGGGTTCAATTCCCGGTCGATGCATACG
>JGI20214J14112_1000028_pt1 | contig 16801 bp, 18 predicted proteins | sample WetSurMetagenome_FD_14112 | JGI IMG/M metagenome (IMG submission 14112)
TGCTCTCTCTTAGTTTCTCTTCAGCTTCTTTTTGTTCTGTGACATCGCGAACCGTAGCCTGCAAGATAACTCGGTTCTTCAGGGTGATTCTTGATAGAAGCACATCTGCCGGAAAGGTTGTTCCATCCGCTCGTTTGTGAACCCAAAAGAAATTGTCTCTGCCCGACCATAATGCCTTCTTGATATGGTTATTAGCAGATTCCAGAGAAGATAAGCCATCAGGCTGGAATGCAGGCGACAAATCTGCGGGGTGCTTCTTCGAGAAATCTCTAACTGAGTTGAATCCGAAGAGGTGGAGAGTCTCGGCGTTGCAATCAAGAAAAGACTTTTCGTCGAGTAACATCAATGCATCCATTGAAGACTCAAATGAAGTTTCATATTTCTCTTGACTTTCAGCCAACTTCTCTTCAGCAGCTTTACGCTCCGAGATGTCCCTAGCTACGCTTAAAACAAGTTTTCTGCCATCTGACTCAATAACTTGAGCATGAATCTCTACAGGCAAAACTGTTTTGTCCTTGCGCAAATTGTATGCTTCAAAAGTAGCCTCACCATTTTCAACAAGTTCATTCATCCGAACTCCAAAAAATCTTGGATTTTCGGGTACCTCTAAATCTCGAATAGTTAAAGTTTGAAATTCATCTCTAGTGTAGCCTCTTGTTGTGTGGGCTGCCTCATTGAAGTAGACAAGTTTTCCATCCAACTCATGTACTAAAATCGAGTCTGAAGCTGCACCAAATAGGTTTGCGGCAATATGCACTTCCATTTCCGCCTCTTTCATTTTAGTTATGTCTTTTGCTATGTGAATAATATGTGCCACTTCGCCCTGTTCATCTAAAACTGGCGATGTAGTTACTAGCAAGGGTATACCTAAGTTTGGATCGTCTACTTCTTCTGTAACTATTTGCTTTGTTTCAAGAGTTTTCGAAGCGGGACAATTACACCAAGCTACATCAGTGTTATGAACAATTTCATAGCAATGTCTGCCAATTAATTCCTCAGGAGGTTTTTTAAAGATATCACAAGTAGCTTTGTTGACTTTAGTAATCACCCTATTCTTATCAATGACGAACAATAAATCGCCAATACCTTCGACGATTCCCTGTATTTCATTAGATTTGGTTCTCTCTGCTCTTTCTTGTTCCTTTCGAACAGTTATATCTCTGTCAATGTGTACTACTTGAACTATTTTTCCATCTTTGCCTTTTACCGGATGCGTAGAAACCTCAACATCTACTCTCTGGTTTTCATAGTCAAAATGTTGATGTTCAACAGTTACAGGTTGACCAGAAGTTAGCATTTCATGAATAGGACAAATATCGTTGGGTGGTTCGCAAGGTGTTGATCTATGATGAGTTACCTCATGACAGGTTTTGCCAATCAAATCGTTCTCACTTGCCTTTAATTGTTTCAAAGCTGCGTTATTCGCGCTTATTATACGAAAGTTATTTGGATCAATGACTAGAAGGGCATCTCCAACTGAATTAACAACATTTTCATTAAATGTTTTAATAAAACGAAGTTTTTCTTCAGTCTTTTTTCTGGAAACAAAAAAAGTACTTGTAATAATGCTGACTGTTAAAAGAATTACAGACCTCGCCAAATTATCAACTAATGAAATATTTGGTGCAAAAAAGAAATTTATGCCAAGGAGAAATATGATTATGCTGAATGCCATTACAATACCTTTTCTACCCCACCACGCGCATGTAAGAATTGTTGGGATATAGAAAAGTTGAGTGTAAATAATTGAAGTTTTTATGACAATCAAGAAAAAATACGTCATAAATAAGCAAAGACCAAGGCTTAGAGCTGAGATCGCTATTTTTAATCGTGAGTTTATCATTGATTGATTTATAGTGAAATCGGCCATGAATTCCGCCCCTAAGACTTTAGCAATTCTCTTTTATGACCTGGTTAACATTTGGAATTGTTATGACAAATTTTGCGCCTTTGCCCGGTTCACCCTCTTCAGTTATCGTCCAACCATAGACATCCATCAGCTTCTTGATTAGATACAACCCGAGCCCAGAGCCTTTACCAGTAGAAAAGCCTGCATCGAATAGCTTTGATTTGTTTGTTTTTGGCACTCCAACACCGTCATCTTCATAGAATAACTTCACTCCATCCTTATCTTTGGTGCAGTGGAGACTTATGTGTCTCACTTTTTCGCCATGCTTAAGCGAGTTATCGATTAAATTTTGAAAAACCTGTCTTAGCATCAAATCTGCAGTTACCTCAAGTCCCACGCATTCATTCATAACTTCTATTGTATCCAAGTTTTGAATGTTTTTTGTGGCTTGATTAAAACAATCAAAGACCTTCTCTACTGAAGACTTCTCAGCCCCAACCCGTTCATACAAGCGACTAAACTCAAAAATTTCTTCAGCTGCGTCAAAAGCAGAATCAATGCCATCAAAGTATTTAACTAATTCAGGCATCTTACCTAGCTTCTTCTGCAACAAAAACACATTAGTTTTTGCCGACATTAACTTGTTTCCGACATCATGTCTAGTTAAGCTTCCAACTACACGTAACTTCTCATTAAGCATTTCAATTCTTTTGCCATCCTCTTTTAGTTTCTCTTCAGCCATCTTAAGCTCAGTAATATCTTGGAATGACCCTGAGATAGTCTTGATTTTTCCGTTCTCCCAATTCGCTCTTCCTCGAGTGTGTACCCAACGTTTGTTTCCTTTTTGAGAGGTTATTTCCCATACTTGGTCGTAAGGTTTACCCTGTTCAATAGCAAGCTGAATTGCAGTCTTAGCCATCGACCTGTATTCTGGATTAATGAATTCAACTCCTTTTAGCACCGTTGGTTCACCTTGATTCAAATCTACTTCTAGGATACGGAAGGTTTCTTCTGTCCAGCTCTGAGTTAAAGTATTGACGTCAAATTCAAAGCCACCAATATTACCTGCTCTTTCTGCTTCGACAAGTAACGCTTGGCTTTTTAGTAGATTAGCCTCACCTTGTTTGAGCTCTGTGATATCTTTGAGTACGCCATAGATGAGTTTTTCACCGCACATTTCAAAGAGAGTTGCAGAAAAAAGAAGCGGGAATACTTCTCCATTCTTTCTTTTTCCATCGAACTCAATGTTTCTAAAATGACCTTTAGATTTAAGTTCGCTAAGCATTCTTTGCCTATCAGGTGAGCCTTTTACGTAAAGACCTAACTGTAACGATGTTTTGCCTATACACTCTTCTCTTGAATAGCCCCACGTACACAAAAAAGCATCATTAACTTCAAGGATTAAGCCATCTTCCATTGTGCCAATATAACATGCATCTGGTAAAGTTTTGAATGCTCTTCTAAATTTCTCTTCGCTTTCCATAAGAAGTTGTTCGGTTCTTTTGCGTTCTGTTATGTCTGTATGAGTGCCAAACATCTTTAGCGGTTTGCCGTCTTTAGTCCATTCAAGGACCTTGCCTTGGTCGTATACCCAAATCCAAGAGCCATCTTTATGTTTCATACGGAAATCAAAACTATAATCTTTCGTTTTTCCCTCAAAATGCAATTGTGCAAGCTGGTTCAATTTTACTAAGTCTTCAGGATGCGCTAGTTTTCCCAATGTTTCAATGCTGATAGGTTCTAACTCTTTTAGAGTGTACCCGACCATTTCTGCCCATCTATCATTAACCTGAGCTTCTCCAGTCTGGACATTCCACTCCCAAGTACCAACTCTAGTGCAATCAATTACGTTTTGAAACCTTTGCCTCTCCCCCTTCAAAGTCTCTTCTGCTTTTTTACGTTCATTTATTGGGATTGCAAGTTCTATTGCTGCCATTGTTTCTCCTTTTTTGTCTTTGAGAGGTGTGACTCGTAATTCAACCCAAGTTATTTCACCCTTTGAATTAACACTTTTATATTCATGAACATCAAGAGGCATGTTTTGTTCAAAGACTTTCTTTACACCGCAATCTTCACAAATTGTTTCTGAATGATTGAATGTCTGGTAGCACTTCTTGTTTGAAGTTACACCCAAAGCCCTAAGGCGGTTATTAGCCCAAACCACACGATAATCCCGACCGATTACAGCTAAACCCGCATCGACACTCTCACCAATACGCTCCAAAACCTCATATGACCGCCGTAATTCATCTTCAGCTTTTTTCCACTCCGTAATATCTTCACAGGTGCCAAGGATTTGGTCAGCAATCCCTTGTTTGTTGCGGGAGAATAAAGTGTCTCTACTGCGTAGCCACCGCCACTCACCGTTTGCACGTTTCATTCGATACTCAACATCAAAGGTCGCATTATCGGGTGCGTCTGCGAAACGAGCGTGATGTTTAGTCACATTTTCAACATCTTCAGGATGTAGAATTTGAGTAAATAGCTCCGAACCCATCGCTTTCACCTGTTCAGCAGTGTACCAAAGAAAATCAAGTACCTCTCTGTTGGTGTAAACGTTGTGGTGCTCAAGCAGATCGTAAATGTAAATAAGGTTGGGCGAGCAATCAAGCATTTTTTGATTCAGATATTGGCTCTCATGAAGTTTTTCTTCTGTTTTTTTGTATTCAAAATTTTGTTGTATGCCGTGGGCGAGTTCTCCGTAGACGGTTTCGGGGTTGCCTTGTTTGTTGAAGTATCCGTTTGCGCCAAGGTTTAATGCTTTAATAGCAATTTCTTCTCTGCCCTTGCCTGTAAACAAAATAAAAGGAGTTTTGTACCCTTTTGCGTGAAAATCTTCTAAGAATTGAAGTCCGTCTTTTTGGGGCATCTCATAATCAGAAACCACTACATCATAGCCTTTGGTTGCTATTTTTTTAAAAGCTTCATCAACGCTACAAGCATTGTCAATCTCAAGGCTACTTGCCAGATCCATTAGCATTAGCTTTGAAACTTCTAGAAATGATAGATCGTCGTCGACATGCAAAACACTAATGGTGCTATTTTTGGTTGGACCCAAACCATTTACTCCTACAACTACTCTATCTTGATTTAGAGTCTGTATTAGCTATACCCACTTTCAATAATTAAGCATGTTATAAGTTCTTTATGAATTTAGAATACTAAATGCAACTTATCGCCGAAGAAGCAGAGTCAGTTAAAAAAATAAGAATGGTCGATGTCTAAGACATGACACCGTTCAAGGTAGCATTTGGGATCGTTCATTTTTTTGGGGCAAGATGGATTGGTTTAATGGTTTTTGTATATTAGGCGTTGACTATGATTTGTTGGTTTTCTATGGTAATTACGTTCTGAAGGTTGTTTAGGGGTTTAGCTAGAATTTTTTGGTTGCTACTTATTGATCCAATGTAGAATGCGATCCATCCGAGAAGGAAGACTATTGAAGCAAACGGTATCAAAAACAGAGTCCGGATTCTTGATTTTCGCGACATGCGTTTGGTTCTCAAATGTATCCTTATAAAACTTTATGATACGTTAGGATATACAATGCCGCTTTTTGTTCCGATACAATCAAAAAATATTTGTTATTTTCTTATTTAAAACAAGTTATGGGAAAATTTGAATAATTCAACTCATAATCATTGGGTTGCACAACCATGTTTAAAAATGTACACAAGCAACATAAAATGTGATACAAACAACATTGACAAAGTTCTTCAACAATCACCACTTCCACCGGATAAACCCTAAAAACAAGCCTAAACTAAAAATAAGCCTTAAAGAATAACTAGAAAAAATGCTTTTGCATACAGGAGAAGCCAATAACTTCTAAGAAAAAGAAAAACTAGACAAACATTGCCATTGGTTAAGCATGCTAAGTTCGATAAGAAAGCTTAGGGCAACCAAAAGTGATAAACGGTACATTACAAACAACAGTTAACTCGTAAAGACTCAGACTGGTAGGTAGAGTGGTTTGTCTAAGGCTACAGAGATGGCGAAGGTTTCAGCTAAAGGCGGCTTTCACCTACTGTGGGGTCTAGTGCTCTCAACAATCATCTCAGCGGTCGGCACAATATTTATCGCCAGACTTCTAGGCGCAGACAACATGGGCTTATACACTATTGCTCTTGCTGCCCCCAACCTGATTGCCACGTTCAGAGATTGGGGCGTAACCACCGCCATGATAAAGTATTCCGCGGAGTACAATAGCGAAAATAATGTAGCCAAGATAAGAAGTGTATTTGTTTCGGGGTTAGCTTTCGAAATTCTTGTAGGTTTAGCTCTGACCTTCTTGTCTTTTGGGCTTTCCCAGTTTCTAGCAGACTTCTATGGTCGTCCAGCCATCGTTGGTTTAATTCAGATATCTTCTTTGTACATCTTGACTGGCGCGCTAATTAACACCGCAACCTCAGCTTTCACCGGAATGGAAAAGATGCATCTAAACAGCATCATGTTGATTGTTCAATCCTTGATTAAGACTACTCTAATTATTGGGCTTGTGATTTTTGGTTTGGGTACTCTTGGCGCTGTTATCGGTTTTTCAATAGGCGTCTTGGTTGCAGGGTTGTCCGGTGTGTTGCTAATGTATACTATCTATCGGTCTTTGCCTAAATCTAGAGATGGCAAATTAGAGTTGGCTAAGACGGTTAAAACTATGCTAGTGTATGGATTGCCACTTTCGATAGGCGCAATCTTAACGGGGTTTCTTACTCAATTCTACAGTTTCATAATGGCATACTTCGTAACTGACAACTCGTTGATCGGCAACTATTCTGTAGCCGTTAACTTTGTGGTTTTAATCAATTTCTTTGCCACTCCAGTAACAACCATGCTGTTTCCCGCCTTCTCCAAATTGGATGCCAAAAAAGATAAGAAAACCCTCAAGAACGTTTTCCAGTATTCAGTTAAGTACGCGGCACTAATTATTATGCCCGTTACTACGCTGGTTATGGCTCTCTCGCAACCCGCAATCAACACCATCTTCGCAGACAAGTATGTTCAGGCTCCTCTTTACCTTGCTTTGCTGGCGGTGATTTACCTGTTTTCAGCTTTAGGAAGCCTAAGTGCTGGCAACTTAATTAACGGTCAAGGATACACAAGATACAACCTATGGTTGGGGCTTCTTACAGTAGCCATTGGTTTTCCATTAAGTTTTGTGTTGGTTTCCCAATTCGGAATTATCGGTTTGATAGTAACAACAACGATTGTTGGGCTTCCGAGCCTTTTCTTAAGCTTACGTTTCATCAAGAAAAAGTTTGATGTGGGTTTAGACTGGGGTTCTTCAGCGAAAATTGCTTTCTCTTCAGGCTTAACTGGGCTGATTACCTATTTTGCAGTGTCATTTATGCCTTTTAGTAGTCCAGTGCAACTTGTTTTAGGAGTCGTAGTTTTCGTGATTGCCTTCATACTTCTAGCGGTAGTTACCAAAACCGTGAAAAAGGCTGATCTTGAGAATATCAGTGGTATCGCCAATGCAATGGGCCCTCTGCGAAAACCGTTGACTATGATCATAAATTTAGTAGGAAAGTTAATGAATGTTCTACAGCGCGAGAAGAAAAAATCCACAGCTGAATAGTGCCCTATCCGCTTATCTGAGATTTAGGAGAAGCCATTAATTTTGTAGTAGATTTTGTATCAGGAAGGGGGTTTGAACTTTTTTGTTCTCTGGGGTTCGGCTTAGTTTTCTGTATTTGCCGCAGTAGCTTCCGCCTGTATGTGTGCATGTGTAGCTTGCGGTTGAGAATAGCCTGCATGAACCGGTGAATTTGCATTTTTCTTTTCCATTAATTAAAGAAGAAAACCAAAGTTCTCTAGATTTTCTCATGATTCATCCTTTGTTTTGGCAGATGAGGATTTGTTATGCGTTATTGTTCTATTTGTTAATAGAATTATGTGGTTGTAGTAATACAACTACAATTGCCTCTAGGAAATATTTTAATGACAACAGCAAGTCATAATATCCTGTTTTACTTATGAGATGAGGATCGACATGAAAGCGCTTGTGTTGAGTGGCGGTAAGGGAACCAGGCTGAGGCCGTTAACTTTCACCTGTGCTAAACAACTTATTCCTGTAGCTAACAAACCCATACTGGGCTACGTTCTTGACCAAGTGGCAGCTACTTCAATCAAAAAAGTGGGGATTATCACTGCACATGAGACGGGGCAATTCGTTGAGGACTTTGTCAAGGATGGCTCAAGCTGGAATCTGGATGTATGCTATATTCCCCAGGAACCGCTTGGCTTAGCACACGCGGTTAAAACAGCTAAGCGTTTTCTGGGTTCAGACTCTTTTGTTATGTGTCTGGGCGACAACGTGACAGGTCAAGGCTTGGAAACATTTGTTAAAAAATTTAAGAATGAACATCTTGATGCACTTATTATTCTCAAAGAAGTCGATACCCCCTCAGCCTTTGGCATAGCACAGCTAGATGAAAAAGGCAACATAGTGAAACTTGTGGAGAAACCTAAGACTCCAATGGGCAACTTGGCAATAATCGGTACTTACCTGTTCTCCAACAAAGTCCATCAAGCCATAGAAAAAATCAAGCCGTCATGGCGCGGCGAACTGGAAATTACCGATGCCATCCAAGAAATGATTAATATGGGTTTTTTAGTTAAGGCTGAAATCTTGCGTTCCTGGTGGCTTGATACGGGTAAAAAAGACGACATCCTATCTGCCAATGCAAAGATTCTCGATGAATACATAGATTTAGACGTGAAAGGCACGGTGACAAATAGTACTTTGGATGGCAGAGTCAAAGTGATGATTGACGCAAAAATAATCAACAGTACAATCAGGGGACCATGCGTTATAGGCAGGAATGCATATGTCGAGAACTCGTTTATCGGACCTTACTCAAGTGTTGGAGATAACTCTAAGATCCTCTGCTCCAACATCGAATACTGCGTTATTCAAGACGGTGTAACCGTCAAGGACATTGAGCGGCTTGAGGACAGTTTGATTGGCAAAAACGCTAAGGTTACCCGTAACCAGAGGAACAGAACCATAAAGCTGCATGTTGGCGATTACTCAGAAGTTGAAGTTTAGCGTCAATAAGGGCAACCATTATAAAGTTTTTTAAACGATATATTTCCAGCTAAAACAGGGTTTAACTCATGCTGCAAGGGATAAAAATTAGGCAAATTAGGCGTTTTCCAGACGAGAGAGGCTTCTTTAGCGAGGTTATGCGTACCGACTGGAAAGACCTCTTTGGCGAAGACACGATTTCTCAGGCAAACCACTCTTTTACGTTCCCAGGTGTTATTCGGGCTTGGCATCGACATGTTAAAGGACAAAACGACTATTTTTTGGCTCTGAAGGGCACTATTAAGATTTGTGGCTTTGACGACAAAACTGGCGAGCTAGATGAAGTTGTCTCTAGTGGCTCAGATATGCAAGTGGTACGTATGCCAGGACACTTTTGGCATGGGTTTAAAGCAGTCGGAAATGAGCCAGCTATGCTGCTTTATTTTACTACCAACCTCTATAACCCACAAGATCCAGACGAAGAACGACGCGAATGGAATGACCCAACACTTATTCCAAAAATCGTTAACGGCAAAAAGAATGATCCACGTGTTGGCAAGCCTTGGGATTGGAATTATCTACCTCATAAGTGATATACTATGAAAGTGTTAGTGACTGGCGGTTTAGGATTTATCGGAAGCAACTTCTGCAGGCACCTGCTTGCAAAGCACCCTGACCTTGAATTGATAAATGTTGACAAAGTGGGCATCGGCGCTAACCCTGCAAGCCTGCATGACATCGAAAATGATAAGCGGTACACCTTCATCAAGGGCGACATTTGTAATCCTCTGCTCATGAACCGTTTGGTTCACCAGGTAGATGCCATTGTTAACATCGCGGCGGAAACACACGTAGACCGAAGCATCGCTGATCCAAACGTATTCTTACAAAACAACACTCTTGGCACCTTCACAATTCTTGAAGCCATGAGACGGCATAACCATAAAGCACGGCTTCTGCAGGTTTCAACCGATGAGGTTTACGGTGAAGCCCTCGAGGGCTCTTTTACAGAGAACACTCCGCCTAACCTNCGCCTAACCCTTCTAATCCCTATTCAGCCTCAAAAGCAGCTGCAGACATGTTTGTAGTCTCGTACCACAAGACTTTTGGCTTAAACGTTTCAATCACACGATGCACCAACAACTTTGGACCCTACCAGCTTCCTGAAAAATTAATTCCTAAAACCGTAATCCGTGCACTCCGAGACCTTCCCATTCCCGTCTACGGCAAAGGAACCAACATCCGAGACTGGATATACGTTGTTGACCACTGCGAAGCTATTAGGACCGTACTTGAGAAGGGCAAGCCAGGAGAAATCTACAATGTCTCAGCAGGTAACGAAGTTGCTAACATTGAAATCGTCAAGAAAATCATTGCTATGCTCAAAAAACCTGAAAGCTTAATTACGTTCGTGGAGGATCGACCTGGACATGACACACGATACAGTTTGAATTCGACGAAAACCCGCGGGGAGCTAGGTTGGAAACCAATGTTTAATTTCGAAGAGTCTCTTGAGTCAACTGTAAAATGGTACCTTGCGAATGAGCATTGGTGGTCTCCATTTGCTACTGACGTGATTCTTCATCCGACTCCTTGGAAGCTCGGTGGGCTTCATTGAAACTTCTGATTACTGGTGCAAGCGGGCTTTACGGTTCCAAACTTGCAAAGTTGGCGTTAGCCAATGGCTTTGAGGTTTACTCCTCCGATATTCAGAGCCTATCGATACACGGCAACTTTGTTAAACTGGACATTTCTGGTAAGCAGCAGGTTGAGGAAGCCTTCACAACGATAAAGCCAGACGTTGTGGTCCATGCAGCAACCTTGACGGATGTCGATAAATGTGAGACAAATAAGGAGCTCGCTTGGAAAGTAAACGTTGAGGGCACAAGAAACATTGTTGAAGCTGCAGGCAACGTAGGATCTTTTTTGATTTATGTTTCTTCTGACTATGTCTTCAGCGGTGAAAAAGGCAACTACAAAGAAACCGACAAGCCTGATCCAATTAACTACTACGGCTTAACTAAGCTTAAAGCAGAAGAAATCGTACAGACCCAACCTGAATACTTCATTGCCCGTCCAAGCGTTATGTACGGTTCTACCCCAGCAGCAGGAAAAGTTAACTTCGCGCTTTGGCTGATCGAAACTCTGCGAAAAGGCGAAAGGATCAAGATTATAACTGACCAATGGAACACACCTACGCTTAACACGAACTTGGCTGAGATGACTCTTGAAGTGGCAGAGCGCAGACTCACTGGTATCTATCATCTGTGTGGTGCCACACGGGTTAGCAGATTCGAGTTTGCCACCCAAATCGCCGAAGCATTCGGCTTAAACAATGGTCTAATAGATAAGGTATCATCCTCCCAGTTAACTTGGCCAGCTAAACGCCCAGCTGATTCTTCATTGGACACTTCCAAAGCCCAAAATACCCTAAGTTGCAAGCCGTTAACGATGGATAAAGCTCTTGAGCAGCTAAAGTTTGAGCTTTCCAAAGAAGTTTCATGATTGGGCGCAAGTGTTATGTAATTGGACCGAGCTTTTGAGGTTGTTTGGTAGAGTCGATGAATCAGCAAGCTAATGTTAAGCAAATTGCACGGCAACGGATTGTGATTCTGTTTGAGCAAGCCAAGAAAATGCGTAGGGACGACCCTAAATTGGCAATTCAGTATGTTGCTTCAGCTAGGCGGATTGCCATGGCCGCAANGATTCGTATGCCACTGGTTTTTCGGCGGGAAACCTGCAAAGAATGCAACAGTCTCTTTGTGCATGGTGTTAACTGCCGGGTTAGGGTAAAGCAGAAAAGGGAGCCTCATGTTGTAATTACATGTTTGAACTGCGGCAACCAAACACGCATTATATTAAAGAAAAAGGAGAACAACGAATTTGAGCAAGATAACAACCAGAATGAAACGCCACGTTAGGCATGTACTGAAAGATGAGAACCCGACGATTTGGGTTGGCAAAGAAGGATTGACGCCTCAACTAGCCGCGGAAATGGAGAAACAGCTTCAGAGAAACAAGATGGTTAAGGTACGCGTTTTGCCCGCTGCGATGCAGGGTGAGGTTACGGCCCAAGCAATTGCGGCTAACGCAGCTGAACAAACCAACGCTGCTTTGGTTGAGGTCAGAGGACACGTGTTCATTCTCTTCAGAAAACGCAAATCCGTAGAGCCAGAACAGCCCACTGGACCATAACTATATTATTTCTAACTATGGCACTTGCTTGGCAAGCAGTAAATTCCCCTTCTAACATCGAGGGTTTAGACAAGAGAGGCAAAGAAAAAATCACAACTAAGTCTGCTTGTTGTTCAGAGAATATTTATATTAGGCTTCATTGTTTAACTGCAAGGAAAAACCAAAGGATAGAGCATCTTTGACCACTCCTCATGACGTTCCAGCTTCAAAATTCATCGATAGATTAGCCAAGTATCTTAGGGAAAACGTTGACGAAATTCAACCTCTTCCATGGGCAACCTTTGCAAAAACAGGTATGCATGTTGAAAAGCAACCACAAAACCCCAACTGGTGGTACACACGTAGTGCTTCCATCCTGCGTAAAGTATACATTTATGGTCCTATAGGACTGGAAAAACTGCGTGCTGACTACGGCGGAAGAAAAAATAGAGGCAGCAAACCTAACCGAGTTGTGAAAGCTGGTGGAAGCGACATCCGTAAGGTGCTGCAGCAACTTGAAACTGCAGGTTTAGTTCAGATTTCCAAGCCAAAAGGAAGAGTCATGAGTCCCAAAGGACGCAAGCTGCTTCAGGAAGTCGCTGGAGACTTGTCAAAAGAAATAGTTAAGACTGTCCCTGAGCTCAAGAAGTATCAAGGCGAATAGAAGCAATGTCTGATGATGAGCTTGACCAGATCCGTAAACGAAAACTTTTGTCGATGCAGAACCGTCGCATGAGTGATGAGCAAAGGCAAGCTCAAGCAGAACAGCAATACGAAGCACAAAAAGAGGCGTTGCTCAGTAAGATATTGACGCCTGAAGCTCGGCAAAGGCTGAATAACCTGAAAATGGTTAAGAAAGACTTCGCTGAGAACATCGAGGTGCAACTGATTGAGATGGCGCAAACCAGAAAGTTGCCCATTCCACTTTCAGATGCACAGCTTAAACAGATCCTAGTTCAGCTTCAATCACAGAAGCGAGAGACAAAAATCAGAAGGATATAGAAATGGCAAGAGTTAAACCAACAGCTAAGAAACTCAGATTAGCCAAAGCTGGCAAAGAATCACAGTCTGTTCCAACATGGGTAATCGCCAGAACTGACGGCAAAGTCAGGAATAACCCAAAGCAGAGACGCAATTGGAGAACAAGGAAGATAAGAGCATAGGAGATTAGGAAGCCATGGCCAAAGAAACTGAAATTACTCAAGCAATAAAAGAAGAAGAAACTGAAGAATTAGCAGAGATGCCAGAGGAAGAACTTGTAGCTGAAGCCGCCATCAAAGAGCAGGTTCCAGCAGTAGAAGAAGCGGCAGAGGGAAAAGAGGAAGCTGTCACAAAGAAAAAGAAGAAGAAAGAAGAAGAAATCGTTGAAGAAAGATTCTATACAATTCCACTGCAGAAAGCACTGGTCCGTCCACCAAAGAAACGTGCTCCACGTGCAATGCAACTTATCAAAATCTTTGTTACCAAGCACATGAAGCTTGAGATGAAGGTTTCTGAGGAAGAGGAAGAAGAAGAGTTGCCTCAGCTTGTCATTAGCAAAGAGGTTAATGAGAAGGTTTGGGACCGCGGCATAGAGAAGCCTCCACGCAAAATTAAGACTCGCGTGACCAAGGATAAAGACGGCAATGTAATCGTCTACTTGGCTGAAACCAAACAATAATTTTCTTCTTTTCAAGTATTTTTGTTATTTTATGTTAACCACAATCTAAAATAGGAAGGACAAAGACACTCTTCGCCAATAACACTATACATCACAAGGAGAAATATTTTTTGACTGTTTACTTATCCAGCATCGTTGGAAGCGCAAGCATAGGAGTATACTCACTTGCAACCGAAAACATAGTTATTATTCCAGTAATTGTTCCCAAGCAGAAAGCCCAAGAATACGCTGACTGGCTACAAGCAAAACTCATCTATACCTCAATTAGCGGCTCAGTTCTTGTCGGCGCATTGACATGTGCAAACTCCAATGGCATGTTAATCCACAACGCTGTGAGAGAAGAAGAGCTTGAAAAGATAAAATCTGTTTATTCAGGCAACATAACTATTTTGGAAACCAAAAAAAACGCTTACGGCAACCTGGTTTTGGCAAATGATAGAGGTGCAGTGGTTGATCCGCGCTTCAAAGAAACAGAGATCAAAAAGATCTCAGAAACCTTAGGCGTGGAAGCGGTGCCAACAGAAATCGCAGGGTTACCTTATGTCGGTTCTTTGGCAGTAGCCACCAACAAAGGCGTATTAGCTCACCCGATGCTTACGGCTGAAGAAAAGAAGACACTGGAGAAGGTCCTCAAAGTTCCAGTTGACGTTGGTACAGTAAACTGTGGTGTCCCCTATGTTGGGACAGGCTTAATCGCCAATAGTCATGCAGCTGTAGCTGGTTCTATGACAACTGGACCCGAGATGTTTATAATTGGGAACGCACTGGATGTTGTGCAGGTAGAAGAAAAATGAAAGCTTTCAAAGTAACTGGCAAAATCAACAAGCCAAATCTCGCAACTCCCTTTGTTAGAGAGCTCTTAGCTGACAAAAGCGAGCATGCAGTGGAAAAGGTCTACGCAGAAATAGGCAGCAGACACCGTGTGAAGCGTCACCATATCAAAATCATAAGCTCAGAAGAAATTTCTGTTGACCAAATCGAGAACCCCATATTAAAGAAAATCGTTAGTGGGGAATAAGATCTTGGCGCAGAGAGCTCAAGCTGAAGAGGAACTTCGTCGACTCAGCATGGAAATGCGCTATCTAGAGCAAACCGCAGATGCTCTGCAACAACGCATAAGCATGGTCAACTCAGCATTAACTGACATAAACTACGCTAACATGACTCTTGACGGGATAGAAAAAGAAAAAGAAAACACTGAAATGTTGGTTCCAATCGGCGGAAGCTCCTATGTCAAAGTGAAGTTGTCAGACGCAAACAAAGTAATAATAGGCTTGGGTTCTGGCGTATCAGTTGAACAGACTCTTTCTCAAGCAAGAATTACCCTTAAAGAACGTCTAGATGAGCTGGAGAAAACTATGCATGCAGCCCAACAACAGTTCAGTCAGGTGGCTGAAAGAATCAACACAGGCAGAGGCCGACTTGAGACTCTGCTTTCCAGCGCACGAGAAGGGAACCAGTAACTAAATGTTTGAGAAGCTCAAGTCAGGGTTTAAAGGTCTAGTAAGCAAAGTAACGACGACTGAGCTTAAAACAGAAAATTTATCTCCTATTTTATCAGATTTTAAAATGAGCCTTGCCGAAAACGACGTTGCCTACCAAGTTGCAGACAAAATCTGTGAGGAGATGGAGAAGCGTTTGGCAGGTGTTTCGGTTAAACGTTTAGATGACCGCAAGAAAATTGTTGAAGATAACCTAAGACAAGTTCTTTTGGACGTGATGCTAACGACCAAAAGAATCGACCTTCTAAAGTTGGCGGAAGAGAAACGGCAAAAAAAGGAACCCTTTACCTTAATGTTTGTTGGAATCAACGGCACCGGAAAAACAACCACCATAGCCAAGGTTGCTCAGTTCCTGAGGGACAAGAGCTTTTCAGTTCTGCTTGCTGCCGCTGACACTTACCGTGCGGGCTCGATTGAACAGTTGGAAGAGCACGGCAAACGTCTGGGCATGCGTGTAATTAAGAGCATTTATGGCGGGGACCCAGCCGCAGTCGCTTATGACGCTGTAAGTCACGCGAAAGCACATGGTATAAACATTGTTTTGATTGATACTGCAGGTAGAATGCAGACGAACCAGAACTTGATGAATGAACTCGTAAAGATTAAGCGTGTTGTATGTCCTGACTTAACCATTTTCGTGGTTGACTCGCTTATAGGTAACGACGCTGTTATGCAGGCTGAAGAGTTCAACAAAGCAATCTGTATCGACGCAACAATCCTAACCAAGGTAGATGCCGACGTGAAAGGCGGTTCAGCCCTAAGCGTGACCTACGTGACGCAAAGACCAATTATGTTCATCGGAGTCGGACAAACCTACAAGGACCTAGAACTGTTTAACCCTGAGAAATTCGTCAACATGGTACTTCGATAAACCAACCATTCACAGCCTCTCGATTGGAGGTTAAAACGTTGATCTTTAGACAAGAAAAAACCCTCCAATTTTCATATATGCTGATTGGCGTTGCTATAACTGTAACTTTCACCTAACAACCTGTTGGAAAAATGTGTTAGGGTTCTTCGAGACCTGCTAGTTCAAAGCGTATTTTGCTGGGGTAAACCCAATATGCCTTAATAAAATTCTCGATGGGTTGATCTATGTCTATGGTATCGAAGAAATTTATGAATTCTGGATCAATTCCTGTCAGATTGGTGGATGTGTAGACTTTTAGGTGGGCTAAGTATTCTTTTTCCTCTTGCAAATCTTCAATTGAGGTGTTTTCTGGAATTTCTATTGTGAAAGGTAGGTTAGTTAGAATGTCATGTGCCGCGGCTTTGCGTACCTTCTGGCTTTTGGTTTTTATGACAACTAGTCTTTCTTCTGTTTTTCTATAGTTCCAATTTGTTTGCTGGTTCAATGAGGCTGACAAATAAATTCCCGTAAGAAATGAGGTGTTAGAGAATATTTATGTTACTTCTTTAGTTCGACCACTAAGAGCTTAAGTGTTGATTGTCCGATGTTTTCTGCTTCATGCGATTGTGCGTTAAGAAAAATTGTGTCTCCATCTGCTAGATTCAAAACATCAGTTTTTCCATTGCTGGTCAACTTCATCTTTCCACCCGATAACACATAGACAACGTGGTCAGGATGG
>JGI20214J14112_1000029_pt1 | contig 16728 bp, 23 predicted proteins | sample WetSurMetagenome_FD_14112 | JGI IMG/M metagenome (IMG submission 14112)
ACCCCTGATCCCTGCGGATGATGGTCATGGCAGCAACCCCCCGGCATGGGGAATAACCCATTCGGTAATGAAAATCGCAAGGGTTGACAGCGCGAGAATAGCGTACCCGGCCATTCCCGGGGACGGGATGGTGGTCCGGGCACTGTATGACCCGGCTCCATGGTAGCCCCGGGCGACCATCGCCTTGTTCACCCGTTCAGCCCGTTCAAACGACCTGATAAAGATGAGCCCTGCAACTTCTGCGAAGAGTTTTCCCTGAACCCTGATTGAATGGATTAGCCCTCCGCCCCGTGAACGGACCGCCTTGAGCAGGGAGCCGGTCATTGCGAGGGTCAGGAACAGGAAGCGGTACGCCATCAGGAATATCTGGTCGAGGGGCTCGGGGAAGAGCCGGTAGATCATGCCGGAGAAGTGCTCGTACCGGGTTGTCATGAGGAAAAAAAGAGAGAAACTGATGGATATCAGGGCTTTCAGGAGCAGGGTTATGAGCACCAGGAGCCCGTTATCGGTCAGGGTAAGTGTGAAACCGGGGAGGGGGATAGAGAAGAGTGCTCTACCGGGCTCTGTCCATATCATTATCCCGACAAGGCTGAAGACAAAGATCACCGGCATTGTGTACCACTGGAAGAGTTTTTTCACCGGAAGGCCGGCCAGCCAGTAGACGAGGAGGATGAGCCCATAGAGCGCAGCGAGGATGACAAGGCTACGGGTAAGCGTGATCATCAGGATGATAAGGATGAGCATGAAAAATTTTGTCCACGGGCTCACCCGGGAGAAGAACGAGTCCTGCCGCTCGGCATACGTGGTGATGAGATCGAGGTCCGGAATATGTTCTGAGATCATTGCGCTGGTCATTATCAGCTCGTCTCCCGGGTGCCGGACTGCGCCCGCCCAATCCTCTGTCCGGTTGTGTTGTCACGATGCCGGCATCCTTCATCGTGGGTAATCTTTCCGCAGATTCCCTGCTGCGGGTGCCCCATTGCCCGGCACATCGTGTCGATTGCCGATCTGGTGACAAAGCTCTCGAACCGGGAGACTTCCTGGCAAGCCTGTTCATCGGAAAGACCAGAGCGGACAAAGATGAGGCTGAGAATTCGGTGACGCTTTATCAGGAATGTAACAAGCCGGGTCCCGGCTTCCGTGAGCACGACTCCACGGTAGGGTATATGCGACAGATATCCGGCTTCAGCCATCTCGGTGATTGTCTTGGTGATGGTTGAGGGATCAACATTGAATTTCGCCGCAATATCATTGGTCTTCACGGTTCCGGCATGCTCGAAAATAAATTTAAGATATTCCACTTTTCGCGGCGAGAGTTCGAGACCCTCAGTTGTCTCCATAGCTATGTGATAGCCGGGTGATAATAAAAAAGTTTGGCATTATCCCAAATTTTAACCAGGGGTTTTCCCTGGTTTCATTATGATGGATAATTTTTTTAATTTTTTTGTTTCCGACAAAAAAAATGTATTTTCAGGTAACAACCGCTTTTTTAAACCGCCACCAGGCCAGCGCGAACATAAGTACCGTAAATATCATCAGTCCGAGATAAGAGATGAGGATAACTGACGGTGTATATTGGTAATGCTTCCCCATAGCAATGAAATCCGGACCAATGGCAAAATACCGGATCCCGGTGATGAGCATTGTCATGGGATTGATGATCGAAAGAACTTTTAAAAATTCCGGGAATGCATCGATCGGGTAAAGGGCGTTACTGCAAAAAAATATTGGCAGGGTTAACAGCGTGACAACGCCCTGCAGTCCCTCAGGACTCTCCATCGTAATGGCAATTGCTGCAGAAAGGAAAAGGAATCCGAGTGCGAACATCGCTACAAAAGCGAGAATACCGGCAATGCCGATAATAATCTCCACAGCGGTGAACCCGGCGAAGAATGCTGCACCTATCAGGATGCCAAAGACCATGATTATAATTGCCTGGATAAATGATTTCGTAACCCCGGAGAGCCCTATCCCAAAGATAATATGGTTCCTGTTCATCGGGCTTGCAAGAATCTCGCGCATCAGGCCCCAGTTTTTATCAAAGAGGATCACAATCCCGCCAAAGAGACTGGTAAACAGTGTTGTCATTGCGATGATACCTGCACCCATGAACGTGAGGTAGTTTACCGTAAGTACACCCGGCGGAACAGGGATTCCCGCTGTCAGCTGGTCGAAATTGCTTGACATCGCTATGCCAAAGAAGGCAAGCCAGAGCGCAGGCTGGAGAAGCGAAGAGACCAGCAGCGTCTTGAACCTGACAAACCGGATCATATCCCGCCAGTAGATTGTAGTAAATCCCATTGGCATGTTATCGCCCCCCTGCCCGCATCGCGGGTAAAGCAGTCTTCCCGGCGGGATCATCCCTGAGCTCTTTTCCGGTATAAAAGACAAACACATCATCCATGGAAGGTTTTTTTAGGTTGATAGTTGAGGAGTCGATTCCTGCTTTGCGCAGCGTGTCTATGACTATTGGCAGGACTTTTGTCCCGTCTTCGGTAACCATCAGGACAAATCCTTTTGTCTTAATCTTCACATCGCGAACAGTGGGGAGATCCTGTAAGAGACGTATGGCAGCTTCATTGTCGCTTGTCTCCATATAGATAAGATCCTGCCCGAGCGTGTTCTTGAGTTCCCAGGGTTTTCCGGATATGATTATTTTTCCCTGATCGATAATGCTGATCCGGTCAGAGAGCTGATCTGCCTCGTCCATATAATGGGTAAGTGAGAAAGATGGTTGTACCCTCCTTGTTCACCCCTTTGATATATTCCCACATCCTCATCCTTGTCTGTGGGTCAAGTCCAATGGTGGGTTCGTCCAAAAAGAGCACTTTCGGGCGGGTCATCAGTCCTCGGGCAATTTCAAGCCGGCGTTTCATACCCCCGCTCAGGTTTTTTGTACGCTCATCTTTTTTTGCATCTAGCTGGACGAGATGGAGGAGTTCGTCGATCCGTTGTTTGCGTTCTTCACGTGGCATATTATAGAGCCTGCCATGGAATTCGAGAATTTCCCAGACCGTCATATCCCGGTCAAGGGTGATGTCCTGAAAAACAATGCCAATGGATTCACGGACTTTCTGGGGATCGTTGGTTACATCATACCCATCAACAGTCGCCGTGCCTTTTTGTTTTGCAAGGAGGGTGATGAGCACATTGATCGCAGTGCTTTTTCCCGCGCCGTTTGGCCCGAGAAATGAAAAGATCTCACCTCTTTTCACCGAGAAACTGATGCCATCCACTGCCTTGAATGCCCCGTAGGAGTGTTCAAGGTTTTCCACCCTGATTATTGCCGAATCGTTACCCGGTGCCAGTTCAGACATGCTGATTCACCTCATCAATGAATTTTTCAACCCAGATCTTTTCTGCACATAAATGGGTGAGTGCACGGTCGGAAAGTGCCAGGAGAAAATAGGGTTTTTTGATCTTCTCGTGCTGAATTCGATGAGTTTTGATATGTTCAATAGTTTTGTCAAGTGCCTTAAGGCGCTCGTTCAGGCAGGCGATCGTTTCTGAAGTCGACAGGATCTGGAGATGTGCTACACCNAGATCGAACGGAGAAACAATCCGCTGGTTTTGTGAGAGAAGNGAGCTGACTTTCGCTTTCATCTGTTTCTCCCCCTCANGCGTTATAGTGTACACTTTCCGNGACGGTCTATTNTCCTGCTGTTTGCTGGAGCTTACAACCAGGTTCCGGCCCTCAAGACGTTTCAGCACATAATAGATGGAAGAAAACCCGATGTCCGTCCAGTGCCGCATCCCCCTTTCCTCAATAATCTTTTCAATGGTGTATCCATAAAGCGGTTTTTCCCAGAGTAACCCGAGGATCGCTGCTTCACGTTCGTTCATTCCGGGATCTGAATATTCCATACCTATAATATTCTAATACAAGAATATATACACAATGATTGCTGAAACTCAGCTCTCAGATGTGACAGGATATCAAAGGTATAGGTAATTCCGCACCATATGCGGGCATTTTTTCCGGGATGATGGTGGCTATACCTATTTTACGGGTGGCGATCAAGAATACACACAATGGCATCAGAGCCCGATTTTCGTTACAAACAGTGCCTTATCATCAGGAATGACGTGAAGATGAGCTGCGGCAAGCGGTGCGCTCAGGCAGCGCATGCATCAATCGGTGCATATAACAATGCAGACAAGTCCCTCCAGAAAGCGTGGCTTTCAGAAGGGCAGAAAAAAGTGGTGCTCAAGGCAAATGATGAGCGAACGCTCTACGAGCTCAAGGTGATTGCAGAACGGGCAGGAGTCTCTTCATCCCTGATACAGGACGCTGGTATGACCGAAATACCCCCCGGTACGATTACTGCCCTCGGACTTGGACCGGCAAGGACAGAAGAGCTCGATAAAATTACCGGCATGCTCACGCTGTTATGAAACAGAGTACGTATCCCCTTGAACTCCTGCTTGGCATGAAGTACTACGCGAGCGATGCAGAAGGAATCGGCGGGAAACTCCGCTCATGTGCGGAAGATTTTACCGTCGAAGAGCTACCGTTACCGGAAAAAGGCGGGACAAATGGGCCCTATCTTATCTGCAGGCTTACCAAAACGAACTGGGAGCTCCAGCATGCAATCAAAGAAATTGCAAAACGCCTCGGCATCAGTCACCGGAGGATTGGTTGGGCTGGCACCAAAGACCGCAACGCCATTACGCAGCAGCTGATCTCTCTGTACAAGGTGACTGCAGAGCAGCTATCTGAGGTACGGCTGAAAGATATTACCCTTGAGCCGGTTGGTCAGGCAAACGAAGCACTCTCGTTAGGCGATCTGCAGGGAAACCGGTTTACCATTACCATTCGGGACTGCCTGCCTGATGACCTGGATGCCCGGGTACGTGCGACCAATGAGACGGCAGCACAGGGGATTCCCAATTATTTCGGGATCCAGCGTTTCGGTGCAACCCGTCCGGTAACACACCTTGTCGGGGAATGTATCCTCCGGGGTGATTATGAACAGGCCGTTAAGGAATTTTCCGGAGAACCTGAAAATGTCAGGACTGTCCGTTCAGCTTTTCTCTCTAACCGGGATATTCAGGTTGCGCTCCAAGAATTCCCGAAGCAGATGTCCTTTGAGCGTGCCATGCTCCATTACCTGTATATGCATCCGGACGATTATTCCGGGGCGCTTTTAGAGCTGCCGCCAAAACTCCTGTCAATGTTTGTCTCGGCATTCCAGTCGTACTTGTTCAACTCTGCCCTGAGCCAGCGGTTTGATGATGGTCACACACTCTCAGAACCGCTCGCTGGTGACCGCCTCATCTTTGCCAATGGGCGGACGGATAGTGTCACTTCGACCAACAGTAATGCAGTCTCCACCCATATACGGCGCGGAAGGTGCACTATCGCCCTGTTCATGCCGGGAAAAGATCCTTTTGAAGTAAAGAGTGTTGGGGATCTCGCAATCGTGGCACTTCTCGAAAAATATGCTATTACCCCCGAAGATTTTAAAAAAGCATCGGCATTTGTCCATACAAAATTCGATGGTGCATGGCGACCTGTCGCGTTAAAAACCGCTATAGAAGTATCCCTTGCCAAAAACGATGTCCGGCTGAAATTTTCATTACCCCCCGGTCATTACGCAACGACCGTGTGTCGTGAGTTCATGAAGACAGACCCGGTCCAGATGATTTAATGCCGTGATTCGGCCAATGTTTTTGCACCGCTGATCGCATCGTTCAGGTTACCGATTTCATCAACGATGTTTAACCTGATCGCATCTGCACCACGGATAATCCTTCCATCATCTATGTCTGATCGGGTGATAGGTCTGTGGGTGATTACGTCGGTGATGAAGTTTTCAAAACTTTCGTTCACAATTTTTTGTGCATATTGTTGTTCTTCATCAGAGATAGGGCGTGATGTCGTTCCCATGTCTTTTTTACTGCCCGATTTGACGACACTGATATTATATCCTTCCTTTTCCATCCAGCGGCTGATATCGGAAAATTTCCAGATCACACCTATTCCGGCAGTGAACGTATCAGGGTTTGCGTAAATCCTGTCTGCATGGGCACTGACATAATATGCTGCCGATGTTCCCATATCTCCCATTGAGACAACTACTGGCTTTTTTGATTTTGCATAATCGAGATCGCGAATAATTTCCTGTGCTGCAGCTGGCGTACCCCCTGGGCTGTTTACCCGTAACACAATCGCTTCAACCATAGGATCATCAGCAGCGTTGCGCAGCTCCCTGCCAATTACTTCGCTGCCGATGGTATCAGCATCAGACGCCTGCCCGGTCACCATAGTTCCTTCCATACGGATAACCGTGACACCCATCTGATCATCGTGGGCGAAGTAATATGCACCTATAAGTAAACCAAAGACAACAATGAGGCCGACCAGAATGATGAAAAACAATTTCATAGTGGATCCGGGTTTTGGCTGAGCGGGCTCCCGGGAGGGAATGTTATTATCCCTGGTAACCTCAGAAGGAAGGCTACTGGCTCTCGTTATACCCTCAGAAGGAATTGTACTAACTTTTGTTACTCCCTCAGAAAAACTGGCACTGCCCATATTTACTTCATCAGAAGGAATAGTACCGTCCATGGTTAAACACCGGGGTAAAGAATGTCAAACTCTGAGACGAGATTGCTTCCGCACATATAATATTTCTTCAGATCCAGACGGATCATCTCATCTTCGGAATTGATATGCATACCCCCTACAAGGGAAGGGGTGTCAGATCCTCCTACAATGAATGGCAGGTGAATAAGGCGGATCTCATCAACAAGTCTGTCATGGAGCATATGCCAGTTCAGGGTCGGACCCCCTTCAATCATCAGCTTATTCACCCCGAATTTATGTTTGAGGATTTTTAAGAGAAGGGGAAGCTCGACATGTGTTTTTCCGGCGACAATTATATGAACCCCTTTCTTCCTGATTGCCTCAACCCGCTCCTTTTTTGCTGCTTCACAAACTGCTATCGCGGTAGGGGCGTCAGGACCCAGTACATTCGAATCGAGCGGAAGGTCAGCCATGCTGCACGGGATAACCCGCAACGGACTTTTGCCCGGTACCAGCCTGACCGTGAGAAATGAGTTGTCGATACGGATCGTGTTGGCACCGACCATAATCGCATCATATTCAGCCCGGGTTGTGTGAAGCAGGATCTCGGTCTCGTGCGCCATGTATTTCATCAGGATTTTAGAGGATGCTCCTTTCTTGAGGGTAAGTTTGCCATCTGCGGTGATCTCCGACATCATCAGTACATGAGGACGGTCCTTCATATCAGTCATTGCTACTCCTGGCTACGGTTACATTGGGTGGGGAATATAAAGAAGTTGACGATAGTGGTGATGTGGGCCGCCGTGATTCACCTTCAAAATTTACCCTTCAACGTAGTAATCCTAATGAGGTTGTCAGTTGACGTGAGACAGCAACTATTAATGGCTTTCATACTCATGAATTAAGTTATGAACATTACTGCCCTCCGCCCAAGGTTTATTCGTTATCTTGAGCCGGTGGCAGATGTTTTTGTCAGGCTTGGAATCACTCCCAACCAGATTTCATTGCTTGCCCTGCTGGCGGGAATTGCCTGCGCTTATCTCTTTTTCCAGGGCCGGTTTATCTGGGGCAGCCTGGCACTGTTCCTGTCTGCGGTCTTTGACCTTGTTGACGGAAGTGTAGCCCGGAAGACCAANTCACATTCAAATTTCGGNGCTGTTTTTGACTGGATTGTCGATAAATACGTTGATGCGCTCGTGTTGCTTGGTATAGGGCTTTCCGGTTTAGCGATAGTCAGTCAGTTCATCGNGGTTCCACCCTTTGCGGATTTTGCCATCGTAGCATTTGCAATCATCGGATCGCTGATGAACACGTTCATAAAACCGGTGGTTTATGCCGAGATTGGGTACCGGGAAAAAGTGGAAGGGAAAATTGATGATCCGCTTGAAGGTGTGGGATTTTTCGGAAGACCCGAAACCTTTCTTGTCCTGATTCTTGGCGGTATTTCCGGATATATCTGGGTATCGGTTATCATTATTGCCGTATGTACGAACCTTTCGGCTGTCCAGAGGATTATTTACCTTTACCGAACGCTTTCCTGATCTCACCAGAATACAGCTGGTAAAGGTCATCAGCGAAACCTCCCAGTTTTGGTATAATGGTAAAAAGGCCGTATGCAATGAAAACGAGACACACAAGCGCAAGAAGTTCTGCAATGACATTGTGTGCCCAGAAAAAACTCTCGTATCCGAACTCGCCGTTGCTGGCAATTTCGGGGTAATAGGGAAACCATTGTTCGGTGTAAGCAATAATGACAAAAACATTCCGCAACAGGTTCAGGAAATAGATGGTCGGAACAATAATGAGGAAAGCATAAATTTTCTGACGTATTGTTGTCGGTACCGCTGCTGCTACACCCAGCATGATCGCAATGCTCTGGATACCAGTACAGGCAAGGATGATCTCCACCCGGAATGTGTTTCTGGCAATGATATTCCAGTCGGTGAGAGTGACCGGGTAATTCAGGGCATCGAGGATCCAGACAACCTGCCCCACGACGACTCCTATGAGCCAGTTGCCCAGGGCGGGGATATATTCGAACGGGGCATAGATCAGGAATGCGACAGCTGCTGCACGGGAGAGATCCATGACCCGGACATCCCCGATAAGGAGATATCTTCCCGTAATGATAAGAAACGGCACTGAGAGAACTGCCATGATAGGATACAGGAAATTATTTAAAGAAATGTAATACGGCAGTTCATAGAAAAGAGATAGGACAATAAAAGTCCACCCGATAATTGCTGCATATTTCTGATGGCGACCAGGTATGAGGAATGCAAGAAATCCAATACAGGAGATCAGCACCAGATACTCGATCATTATAGAATTATTCACCCGATACCAAAAAAAGGAATCTGAAGAAGCACGCAGTCTGACGGTCTGTTCGCGTTTTGAAGGGGCACGTTGCACGCTATTGGGGAAAAATTTGCCGGATATGTATTTTTCCCCGATAAAAGGGTTAATCACCTATGCTTGCGCATGCTATACCGATGTTCTGTCCTGAATGCAAAAGTATGTTAGTTTCGTCGGGGGGCCAGTTGAAATGCCGGAAATGCGGTTATATCCGGAAGGTTGATGACAACGATCAGATGAAGCGCAGAGTCGAGCGCAGTGAGAATGAGATCGTCATTGTGGAGGAGGAAGGACAGGCAAAGACTATGCCCACTATCCAGATCAAGTGTCCCAAGTGTGCAAACAACCTGGCTATCTGGTGGCTCCGCCAGCTCCGTGCGGCTGATGAAAGCGAAGTCCGGTTCTTTCGTTGCACCAAGTGCGATCACACGTGGAGACAGTACGACTGAATAGAACTATCCTTTTATAATGTGTTTTATTCAATCCCGTCTGTATATGAAACTGAATTAAGGCCCTTAAAACGTCTCTTTTAGAAAATTACCCTATCGCCAGTTTGGGATTCTTTCGTCGATACTCCAACGGGGGTGCTCCTTCCCTGATAATTTTTTGTGCATCCCTTTCAGATATGGGGGTAAAATAATCCTCGATCCATGACTGTTTGATAAGGGTTGGATCTAAAATCCATTTTTCAGACCTGCTGCCCCAATATGAGTACTGGCCGTCAAATTTTATCAGAAATGTTGAATCTACCGTGACATGCCCGGGTAGTATGAAATACTGCGTTTTTGTTTTCATAATGGTTCAAACATGATACTTCGTGTGATGCGGAAGATCCGATGAAAGGGTGTTTAAGGTGGTACCTGATCCGGATCTTCCTTGATCGATTTACCTGTCCGAATCCCTCATAAAGTCTGGCAAGGCAGCGATGCAATGCATTTCTAACAGGTGAATTGTGTCGCCGGGAACCGGACCGGAATGGCACATTGAAAGCGCGCCGCTTTTCCCCTCCGGCGCTTATTGGGGAAGCAATTCGAAGAGACCTGATGTTAGCAAAAGGAAGTAGTATCACGATAACTGACTTTTTCGTATCATCATCCCCAAAGCGATTAATGAAAACCCCTATCCGGTACTATTCCCTGTCTATCCTGCTGGCATGATCTTCAGGACTAGTTTTGAACAATCGCTGCCGAAAAAACAACGTCGGAAAAATATGAACCGGGTTTACCGAGTATGAGTTCAGGGCACTGATTACGGGATATTCTGACTCTTGGAATAGGTATTGAACAAAAGAAAAACCAACCCAACTTTTTAAATACTGTTTTGTGGCATTTATAAATATGAAGGTCAGGCCGGAAGATTCCCTCAAGATTGAAAACATAGTCGCATCAGCCAAGGTGACTGATTATCTGGATCTACCCATGCTTGCATCGAAGATTGATGGCGCCGAGTATAACAAGAAGCGGTTCCCCGGCGTTGTTCTTCGTATGCAGGATCCCAAGATCGCAGCGCTTGTCTTTGGTTCAGGTAAAGTGGTACTCACTGGGGCAAAGAGTGTCAACAGCTTAAGCAAAGGTCTTAACATTCTTGGAGATAAGCTGCGGGGACTTGGCATCGATATCCCCAAGAAGCTTGAATACAAGATCCAGAATATCGTAACGTCTGCCGATCTTGCAACACCCATAAACCTGAATAAGATTGCTGTTGGTTTCAACCTTGATAAGATTGAATATGAACCGGAACAATTTCCCGGACTTGTTTACCGCCTTGACAATCCAAAAGTGGTTGTCCTCCTTTTCGGGTCTGGCAAATTGATTATCACCGGTGGTAAGGAACCGGATGATGCCAAGAAAGCTGTTGTAAAAATTTTATCCGACCTCCGCAGCCTTGGTCTGATCTCATAATTTTTGATATCAACTGCTTTACCAGGTGGTCTTATCTATTCAATGTTTTTTATATTTTAAGGAGAAGTTACCGGGGAATAGATAAAATATATATATAAAACTTTTGTCAATTGCCTAACGATAAAGAAGCCTATATATGAATAATAAGATAATAAATTGGTAAAGTTATTGATTATATTCTGGATGTGATGTATGAGAACTGAAAATGTAATGTATTTTACTGAAAAAGAGGAGGAATTTGCAAACCTCCTCATTGAGATTGGAACCAAGAGAAATGTGGCCAAAGTGCTGGTATTCCTGGCAAACACTCCCGAAGCTACGTCGCGTGCAATCGAGCGGGGCACGGATCTCCGCCAGCCCGAAGTCAGCATTGCCATGCGGTACCTGATGGAACAAAACTGGATTTCCAGCAGGGAAAGCAAGGCAGAAAGTAAAGGACGCCCGGTCAAGATTTACGAGCTGGCCAGACCAATCCAGGAAATCATGGACAGCATTGAAAAAGAGAAGAAAAAAGAAGCAACTACCCAACTCGCCCTTGTCCAGAAGTTACGGGAATATATCCGCTGAAGTAATAATCTTACACTTTTTTGGGTTGCCGACAATAACCGTGGTTTTCCTGGTAAAACTACAAAACAATCCGCTCTCAACGACACCAGGTATCCTTAGCGTGATATCTTCCAGTTCGTTGGGATTTGCAATATCCTTAAACTCACAATCAACGATAAAATTCCCATTGTCGGTTATGACCGGCCCATCCTTTTTTATCCCTTCACGAAGTCTTGGGATACAGCCAAGTGCCCTCAGCTGATTCATAACGGGGCGGATGGCAAAGGGGATCACTTCAACGGGTACTGGTCCGGTGAGGACTGGTACCACTTTCTGTTCGTCAACAACAACCACAAAGCGGAGTGCGGCTGCTGCAATGCATTTTTCCCGTGTGAGTGCGGCTCCCCTGCCTTTTATGAGGCGAAGGCGACTATCAACCTGATCGGCGCCATCAATAGCAAGATCGAGCACGGGCTCTTCATCAAGGGTGGTAAGCGGAATGCCATATTCGCGAGCAATACGCTCAGTCTGGTATGAAGTCGGGATACCCGAGATTTTTAATCCTTCAGAAACCCTGCAGGATAACCGTTCCATTGCATAAAAAACCGTGGAACCGGTTCCAAGACCAAGAACCATTCCNTCCTCTGCCATATCCGCAGCTATATATCCCGCTGCACGCTTTGCTGCGGTTACTACCTGTACTGTATCATCCATCTACCTGATAGATATCAGTTTTCAATAAATAATACTGGTGATTTATGGATGAGTAAATCAGNTCAGCTGACGAAACGACCAGCTTNCATCGNAAANTGAAAAAATCGNTGCTCTATCAGGATTATTCCGATGATACGTGGTGTATCACTACACNGGCAGGAAAAAAATCCAGTCACTCCAAAAATAGTGTTTTTGCTTCGACTTCAGCATCATATGCGGTACAATCAAGAGTGACAGGGGTGATTGAGACATTTCCCTTCCGGATTGCATGCACATCTGTTCCCTCCTCCGCATCTTCAATAAGAGGACCATTGATCCAGAAGTACGGCCTCCCTCTTGGATCAAATCGTTTCTCGACGCCGTTTCCGGGCAAGCCGGGTGACTTCATAGCCGCCTTTTACCACTGAGGGAATATTGACATTGATAACATCAGCGTGAGGGCAGAACCCCTGCTCCAGTACACGGGAGACGACATCCCGGACAATTTTCTTTGCACCATCAAAGTTTTGTCCATGGTACCGGGGATCATCAAATTTGTCTCCCTGGTCCTCGACCTGAAGCGAGAATGCAATCCCTTTTGTTCCCTGGTTGGATCCTTCGAGTGCAGCACCAACAGTACCGGAGGTCATAATCGATTCAAAGGAGAGGTTCTCACCAATGTTGATCCCACTGACGATGAGTGTCGGGTTCAGCCTGAGTGCATACAGGCCGATAATGACTGCATCCGTGGGTTTGCCGGCCACCGACCATGCCGGGATACCATTCTGGATAACTCTGGTAGCCCGCAAAGGTTCAAAAATAGAAATAGATCTGCCGACTGCACTCTGCTGGGTTGCCGGTGCAACGACGGTTACATCTGCAATCGGTGAAAGAGCTTCAAACGCAGCCCAGAGCCCGACAGAACTCACGCCATCATCATTGGTCAGCAGGATCGAGGGTTTCATGTGCATTCACGTTTGAATCGCACTCCTAAAATAGTTCACCGATCGGATAGGGTAATTTTCTTTCAGCGCAAAGAGATGGATGATGAAAGTCCTGCTCGCTGAATATGCATCAGCTCATGATCCCTCGCTCGCTGCCGAAGGTACTGCAATGCTTGCTGTACTCAGACAAAGTTTTGAGCGCTGCGGATACGATGTGGTGCTGCCCGGTAACGGGGATTTTGGTGCGGAGATTGCACACCTGGCGCCCATGTGTGATATGGGGCTTGTGATTGCCCCTGATCACATGCTTTCAGGTTTCACACGGATTCTTGAGCAGCATACGCATAATCTCGGATGCGGTTTCATGACGGTCGCTGTCTGTGCCAACAAGATGCAGACCGATAAGATCCTGCGTTCGCATGATGTGCCTGTGCCGGCGGAGGTATCAGCGGGAAAACGGGTGATCAAACCGGTGAAAGGGTGCGGCGCGCAGGGTGTGCGCATATCGGATGGTCTGACCGGTGCCGGGGAATTCTCACAGCAGTACATTGAAGGAGAGCACTTTTCTGTAAGTCTTGTCGCAAGCCGGGTGGTAGGGGATGCGTGCCTGTATTTCTCAGGGAAACCCCCGCTGGTGCTCGCGGTAAACCGGCAGTATATAGAGACCACACCTGACGGGGCGTTTCACTATCATGGTGGTGAAACACCGGTGCACCCTGCACGTGAAGCAGAGATTACCGCAGTTGCCAGAAAAGTGGTGGAAGTCCTCGGGTGCCAGGGATATTGCGGTGTTGATGTTGTCCTTGCAGACAAGGTCTACGTTGTTGATGTAAACCCACGGATTACCACCAGCCTTGTTGGTATTGCCAGTTGCATGGATGAGGAGATTGCCGATATTCTTGTTGCAGCATCCAAAGGCGGGGGGCCGGATCAAGTGCATATGAGGGGCAGCTCCCGGTTTGACACGAGCGGGAAGGTCACAGGAATATGATTGGGATTGATGTGGGGGGTGCCAATCTCAAGGTCGTTGATGATGATGGTCCCCACCTCCATTACTGCCCGCTCTGGGAAGGCGCACCGCTCACGAACCTGCTGAACCAGTATGTCACCGAACCTGAAAATCCGGCAGTTGTCGTGATGAGTGGTGAACTGGCTGACTGTTTTGAGAGCAAGATGGAGGGTATCTCCTTTATTGTGAATGCAGTCAGGAACGCGTTTCATTCTGCCCGTTTTTATGGAACAGACGGTCAGTTTTACGACCATGCTGTTCCTCAGCTTGCAGCTGCGAACTGGCTGGCCTCAGCAGATTACCTGCGGGAAGAATACCCTGATGCGGTTCTTCTGGATATCGGCAGCACGACGGCAGATATTATCCCGCTCATGTGTTTTGACTCAATGAAAGGACTGACTGATCTCCGGCGGCTCCAGAAGGGATATCTCATCTATACGGGAATGCTCAGGGGAAATATTGCCACCCTCCTGCAATCAGTCACGCTTGACGGGGTAATAACTCCGGTAAGTTCTGAGTATTTTGCCATCAGTGCAGATGCGCACCTTGTCATGGGGCATATCACTCCGGCACAGTATACCTGTGATACCCCGGATAAGAAAGAAAAAACCAGAGCGGCAGCACTTCGCCGGCTTGCCCGGGTAGTCTGTGCGGATCCTGAAGAGATAGGGTCAGATGGTGCATGCCAGATCGCTGAACAGTTCTGGGGAAAACAGCGGGATCTGATCGGTGATCAGGTACACCATATTGTTGCAGATTCAGGTGCCCGCCAGGTAATTGTTGCAGGGATCGGAGCAAGCCTTTTTTCCCGGGAACTTCATGGCATTGATCTCGCAAAAAAAATGGGTTCGTATGCAGGTGCCCTTCCTGCATTTTCTGTCCGCGAGGTAGCGCTCAGGAGCACCTATTCATGAGAGCATCCATGATTTTTTTAAAATTGGTTGTACGGGAGCAGCGGCTTTTTTACCTGACGTGCTTTCCGGTAAGGTGATACCATGATGAAACCCTGGCACCTGAGCATCATTCTTTTTATCGGATCCCTCGCGATCACCGTCATTTTATGGAGCCTGGGTCTCCCGTTCTTCTTTGTCTTTCTCTTTATTCCGCTCATTCCCTTTTTCTTACGGAAGGAGACGGTCCGGCGCTGCCCGGTATGCGGATGGGAAACCACAGGCAGCGAGCGCTTCTGCCCCTGGGATGCGACTCCCCTCCCCGACTCGGGCAGCGAGTTCGGAAAGTGAAATTATCGATACAGGCAGACTAATCCCAAAGAGGTTTGTTATGGTAATATCCGGATATGGCCTGTGCATATAATTCCGTACGGTACCACGGTCAATTACAATTCCCAGGTGAAGCAGATGTGCAGCTACACGGTTGAACGGCATCGTTGCTCCAAGAGTTCTGCAGAGATCGACGAGGGGAGAACCGATTCTCGTACCCGGGTAGAAGGGTTCATCGGCAAAACATAAGGTATGGCACTGCCGACAGGAGAACCGTTTTACAAAAACCCGGACCCGATGCGGGATATCTTCCTCCAGCATGACGGTAAACTGCTTCTTTTTTGTATCGTATCCTGATAGTGTTCCGCCACACAAGGGACAGGATTCACGATTGTCGAAAACTATTCCGTCACAAGCCAGAATACCGCTCTGAACGATATCGATAATGAGGGGTGGAATGCGTGGGGGTTTCATAGCGTGCGCGAACCTCGAACTCCGGATATATAATAGTGGTTAACATCATCCGGTTGGTAAATTACTTTGGTTGGTTGACATTTCATAATAACAGGTGGATAAAAATTGTAACCCACCGCTATTAATCACTTTTGGTACGAAATTCACCATGTTTAAATAGGGTTAAACCAAATTTTTTTTGTTCGAGGTTAGAACATGGAAATGAAGTACNTACCAACCACATGCCCGTATTGCGGTACCGGTTGCGGCTTCAACCTTGTTGTCAAGGACAAGAAGGTTGTCGGCGTAGCNCCATGGCACCGTAACCCGGTCAATGACGGCAAGCTCTGCCCGAAAGGCAACTATGCCGCCGAGTTCATTAACAGCCCTGACCGCCTGACAACACCGCTCATCAAAAAGGATGGGAAATTTGTCGAGGCCAGCTGGGACGAGGCCTACAAGCTGATAGTGTCCAAGTTCAAGTCATATAAGGGCGAAGAGATGGCATGCCTTGCATCTGCCCGTGTCTCCAACGAGGAGAACTACCTGATGCAGAAGTTTGCCCGCGCTGTTTTAAAGACCCCCAACATCGACCACTGCGCCCGTCTCTGCCATGCATCGACGGTCGTCGGTCTGGCCGGTGCATTCGGGTCCGGCGCAATGACCCAGTCGATAGCGGATATCGCCGAGTCCAAGTGTCTCCTGATTATCGGGAGCAACACGTTTGAGACCCACCCGCTGATCGGACGCCGTGTCATGCAGGCCAAGGCGAAGGGTGCAAAGATCATCTACGCCGACCCGCGGCTTACGCCGACGGGAAAGCAGGCTGACCTGTACTTACCCTTCTATTCCGGCAGCGATGTGGCAATCCTTAACTGCTTCATGCAGCAGATCCTCAAGAACGGCTGGGAGAACAAAGACTTCGTCGCGAAGCGGACGAAGGATTTCGAGAAGGTCAAAGAGATCGTGATGAAGGATACCTACAGCCCGGAGAACGTGTCCAAGATCAGTGGTATTCCCGCAAAGGATCTTATCACTGCGGCAGAGTGGTTTGGCAAATCCGGCCAGTCCGCGATCC